>ERZ773010.672-NODE-672-length-23237-cov-3.946726_pt1 | contig 23237 bp, 19 predicted proteins | sample MGYA00580842_ERZ773010 | MGnify/ENA primary metagenome ERZ773010 (study PRJEB29015, sample SAMEA2737982) | human oral metagenome | biome: human oral; feature: human-associated habitat; material: dental | place: China | collected 2107 ...
ATAATATATAATAATTTAAAAATAATTTGACAATAAAACTATAATTATTATATAATTTTATCATAGAAAATACTTATTATTGAGGACTGATATTATGAATGAAAGTTCAAAAATTTTAAATTTAACAAAAGGAAAAATATGGAAAGTACTATTAAGGTTTATCTTACCTATATTTTTTGGAACACTATTTCAATCACTTTACAATACAATAGATGCTATAATAGTTGGTAAATTCGCTGGGAAAGAAGCAGTGGCTGCAATAGAATCTGTACTTAATTTTCATAGACTTCCAATTAGTTTTTTTGTTGGACTTTCATCAGGAGCAACAATAATTATTTCTCAATACTTTGGGGCTAATAAAAAAGAAGAAGTATCAAAAGCTAGCCATACTGGAATATTATTTGCAATGCTTGGAGGTTTACTTCTATCTATATTAAGTTGTATTTTTTCTCCATTTTTTATTAAATTAATAAAAGTACCAGAAGAAATATTTTATCAAGCACAAACATATACTATCATTTGTTTTAGTGGAATAGTTACTTCTATGATATATAATATAGGTTCTGGAATTTTAAGGGCCTTGGGAGATTCAAGAACTCCCTTTTACATTTTAATTGTTTCAAATATTTTAAATATAGCTTTAGACTTAATTTTAGCTAAAGTATTTAAGTTAGGAGTTATTGGAGTTGGAGTGGCAACTTTAATATCAGAAATAGTAAGTGCTATTTTAATTTTTATAATTTTAATAAAGACAAATTTAGATTGCAAAATATATATAAAAGAAATTCGTTTTTATAAAAAATACATAAAAGAAATTTTTAGATTGGGTTTACCTATTGCCGTTCAATCAGTTCTTTATCCTATATCAAATACTATAATACAAAGTAGTATAAATACCTTTGGTGTAAATAATATAGCAGCTTGGGGAATATCAGGAAAACTAGATTTTTTAATATGGACAGTTTCAGAAGCTTTTTCTATTGCTATTTCAACTTTTGTAGCTCAGAATTATGGAGCAGAAAAACATCAAAGAGCAAGAGATGGAATAAAAGTTGCTTTATTTATGTCTATGATAGCAATCTTTGTTATAAGTTCCATACTTTATTTTTACAATAAACCTTTGGCAGCTTTTCTTATAGATGATAAAAATATAGTTAATTTAACATCAAAGATTGTAAAACTTGTAGCTCCATTATATTCAATATATGTTGTAGGAGATGTAATATCTGGAGCTATAAGAGGAATAGGAGATACTTTTAATCCAATGATAATAAATATTTTTGGAATCTGTGTTTGCAGAGTTATGTGGATATTTTTTATAGTCCCATTAAATCCAACGTTTTTTATGGTGCTATATGGTTTTATAGTTTCTTGGATAATAACAACTCTTATGTATATTGTATATGTGATTTATAAAAGAAAAAGTTTTTAAAAAAGATTACTTTATTAAAAAAGTTTAGCATAGTAATTATTTTGTATTTTTTTTTAAAAGTGTTATACTAAGTTTAGGAATTTATAAAACTTTTTATAGGGAGGAAATATGAAAAAAATAATAAGAAATATATTAGAAATGACTGGTATTATGCTTCTTTTTGCAGCCATAATAATTATTCTTATTGATTTAATATTTTATTTTACTTGGCCATTTCAAATAGGGACACTTACACATCTTGTATGGCAGAATAGATATTGGTTAGTTTTATTTCTTCTGATACTTACTATTGGAACAAGTACTCTAGAATATGGAGACCATGGTACAATGGTAACATTTGGCATATGGGTAATCTTGTTAACATCAATAGTGATTGTCGCTATCTTTGATTTTGTATTTACTTTTACCTGGCCATTTAAGGAAGGTACCTATCTTTATAGATATTGGAATTGGCTTTGGGGATACAGAATGAATATAATCATAGGATTAGGAGGAATTGCTGTTTTAGAAAATTTAATAGGAGCTTATAATAGTTATACAAATAAAGAATCTTCTGATTCAAGAAATCTACAACAACACGATAATAAAGATTTATTTCAAAAAGATAATAATTCAAAACAACGTAATAATAATTTTATGCAAGAAAATAATAGTGCCCTACACTCAAGTACTAACCATATGATTCTTAGTTCCCAAGGAAGAATTATTAGACAAGTGCTTATGGATCATTCTATTGGTAGTCTTTCAGATGGTATTTTTGTAAATATTGATGGGTATCTGAGAAATAAATCAGGAGAATATCTTAATGAAGATTATGAAAAAAAATTAAGAGAGTGGCATGAAATAGGTGACATCCCTATATACGCATTCTTCTATTATTCTGTGCAGTCACAAGATGATTATGAATACTTTTTTACAATGTGTATCCTTGAGGAAGGATCATCTTTTTATGCTTTTAATGATAGTGATGATAGAGAGTCAAGTTGGTATGTGACTTGGAAAGATATAACGGAGGTTTCTTTTGCCAAAACACCTAATTTTGATGAAGTATATAATCCCTATATTATTACTGATGATCTTACTTATATACTCTATAGTAGTTATGATAGCCATATCCTTTGCTTAGAAGATGATAAAAATATGTATATATCTTGTTTGTATTTTGGCAACTATATACTTACAGATTTTCTCAATGACTTAGTTTCTAAATGTAAAGGACTTTCTTATCAAAAAAACAATTCATTACAAAGGAATGACACTTATCAAAATACCTATCAACAAGAAAGGCAAACAAATCATAACAATAATCCCTCAAAAAATAAAAAACGTCAGGATATAGGAGCGCTCTCAATGGATGATCAATTTTTTTTGGATTATCTCAGAGATAACCCTAACACAACTATTGATGAGAGCACAGTCTCCATATATAACATATCTATTGAAAGAGCAAATCAACTAAAAGAACATTTTTTTAAATAACATCTTATGGAACTCATAAACAATTTATTAGAAACGGCTCAATATCTCCATTTGGAAAATATAGTCCAAGAGATAAAGAAGCTAAAGGAACGTAAAGAAAATAAAAACCAACTATTGATCTTACCTGTAGTAGGAGAGTTTAGTTCAGGGAAGACGACCCTGATCAATGCACTTACCAATAGTAAGAAGTTGGAGACAGCTTCCAAGGCGACTACTTCGGTTATTTACGAAATTTTCTTTGGGAATGATAAAGAAAACGGACAAATTATCTACAATGATGGGACTATAAAGGAAGTAGAAGATCTTAGTACTATCAAAAATGATCAGTTAGACAATGTACAGTTTATCCGTATTTTTGATACAGCCCAGAAAATAGCAAACACCACAGTGATTGTAGATACTCCTGGACTTTCTTCCAATGAAGCCTTAAATGATTACCTACCTAATGCCGATGCAATTCTGTTATGTACAGATATTAACCAACAGATTACCAAATCATTGATTGACTTTATCAAAACGGCTAAGCTCACAGAACGCCCCATCTATCTTATTGTAACTAAGACCGATAGTAAAACATCAGCTGAGGTAAAGCAAGCAGTGGAATACATACAGAAAAACATAGAACTTCCTTTGGATAATATTGTATGTATTTCGGCTAAGGACAATCAGTTAGGAGAGTTCTACAAACTTATTGAGCATATCCAACAGAAGAAAAATGAGATTATCAGTAAGAAAATAAGTTTTGAATTAGAGCAAATTCGTAAGGGATTACTCTCTCAATTAGATGAACTGATCAAAAGTGCAACATCTCCCAATGAAATGGAGAAAGAGCGCAAGAGCAAGCAACGTGAGTTGGAACGCTTAAAGAATAATATAGATAGATTGGCTCGTGATGTAAGGAATGATATAGAAGGGCTTAATACTGAAACTGCTCGTCAGTTTGAAAGTACCATTACTTCCCGATTAGAAGCCATTATTGTAAAGCGTGATCCCAATATGGATCAACAAGCGTTCAATGCTATCAAGGGTACGGCAGATATTATCTTAGCAACTTATAAGGATAAGGTGAGAAGAACCCTTCTACAAGTAGCCCAAAAAAGAAGAGGTACAGAAGAGGCTATAGAGCTTCGCTCCCTTGAGAATGCAGATCTCTCTTTTATACAAATGGAGAACCTAAGCTATTCTATGGATTTGTATGGAGCGGGGCATGAAAAAGATGGTATGATAGGTAATATTACAAAATATGCAGTAATTGCTGCTACTGTAGTAGCAGGTACAGGACTTCTAGCACGAATAGGAGCAGGAGCGGCCATGAGTGCTGCTTCCAAAGCAACTAATGCGGCTGATATGGTCGATACAGTAACCGATGTGGCAAGTGTAGCATCTAATATACAAACACAACGAGCTATCAAAAGAACGATTGCAGAACAGGTAACTCATGGAATTGGTAAGGTGAATCAAGGGGTAGATACCATTAATCAAGTATCACAAACCCTCCAAAATGCAAATAATGTAGGAGGAGGGTTCTTTCCTACAGCTGTCGGTTGGGTAACCGAACAGTTTCAAGGAAAGCCACAACGCCAAAGAGCAATCAACAATTATTTGTCAGACACATTGCTTCCTCAATTTAAGGGTAATATGATAGCTATAAGTTCTGCCATTATCAGTAATATCACAGATCTTTTACACCAAGAAGCAAGTGATAAAATAGAAGGAATTAACAAAAATATTCAAGAATTAGAAGTCTTGGAACGAGAGCAGAAAACAGCTTTCAATGAGAAAATAATCAAATTAAAAGAATTAAAAGAAAAATTGAATTAATATGAACTTTTTAGGAATTGTAATCGGAGCTGTAGTAGGGGCAGGAGGGTATCACTTTTTAATAAAAAAACAAGGAGATAGTTCTCAAGTGCAGCTACAAGCACTACAAAATGAAATCACCAAACTTCGTAGAGAATATGATGCTTTGGCAAAACAAAAGAAGGAAGTAGAACAAAGCCTAGATCAAGCTGAACAAGATATCCGTAGCTACAAACGTAAGATAGAAAGTAAGGAGGATAATTTGGATGATCAGGAAGATGAATTATTCAAACTAAAAAAAGAGAATGAAAAACTCACTGCTGAAAATCGTAAATATTCTATAGAGTTAGAACAATATGAGATGTTGCTGAACGAAAGAAAAGACGATATTAAGCGTTTGGAAATCAGGATTAAGGAATTAGAAAGCTAAATCTTAGATACAAAATATAGGAGAAGTTAGGGACAGGATATATTCTTGTCCCCTCCCCTTTGTTGAATCTACTAAAAAATAATATTCATGGCAAAAGAAAATTTTTTTACGCGTTTATTTTCTTTTTTTAAAAAGAAACCAGAAGATGATAAACTTTTAGAGAAGATAAAAGTTTTAGAATCAACCTTAGCAACTTATCAAAAAAGAGGGACTAATGATGGATCACAAATAGAACAACTTAGTAAAGAAAATGCTGATAGTAAGCAACAGATACAACTCTATAAAGAAGAGATAGCTGCTATTGAGAAAAAGCTTGAAGAAACTAAGAAAATACAGTTTTCAGGTTCGGAAATTGGAGAAGAATACTTAGCTCTCAAAGCAGATTTTGATGCTAAAGAAAAGGAACTGAAAAAACTTGAAAAGGATATTGATGATTTACAAGAAGAAGTAGAGGAACTTCAAGATGATAAAAAAGAACAAAAGAAGAAATTTGAAAGAGAGATAGAACAAAAAATAGAAGAATTTCATAAAGTTCTAATTCAAGTTACAGAAGAAAAAGAATCTCTGGCGGCAAAAGTAAAAGATTTGGAAACTGATAAGAAATTGAAATCAGATTCTATTAGCTTTGTAAATAATATTTTAAATGCAAAAGATGCTGATAATAAGGATTATAAGTATATTTTTGATAAGACAACAGAGATTTGCAACTATGTACAAAATGAAGTAATAGATGTCTTTAAGAATATTTTAAACAGACCTGTAGCAGATTTTGCTGCAAACTTATACAAGTGGCGTAATACAGAACTTAAAACATGGCTTAAGGGTAAAAAGGTAATCGCTATTGTAGGGGAGTTTTCCTCTGGGAAAACTTCTCTAGTCAACAAAATACTAAATCCTAATAATGATCCTAAAATCATTGATCTACCTACCAGTTCCAAGGAAACTACTGCAATACCTACCTATATAGAGTATGCAAATGATTTCTATTCTCATTTTGTAGCACCTAATGGAGAGTTGAAAAGAATAGATACCGCTACCTTCCAAATGACTAAAAAAGAAATATTAGACCAAGTAAATGTACTTTCCTTAATTGATACATTTGTATTGGGCTATAAGAATCCATATATACAAAATATCAGTATATTGGATACTCCAGGTTTTGGATCAAATAATAAAAAATTAATAGAAAAGACAGTTGCTTCTATCAAAGAAGCAAGTGCTGTATTTTGGCTGATAGATGCTAATACAGGTGAAATGAATCAGTCTTCTATTAATACAATTAAAGAACACCTCAAAGGGACAGAGCTATATATTATCTTAAACAAATGTGATACTAAGAGTGACCGAGACCTTGCTGCTCTTGAGACAAAGGTAAGGAGCACAGTACAACAACAAGGGATAACGGTGAAACAATTCTTACGCTTTTCTACTAAAGAAGACACCTATAGAGAACAACTAATGAATGTGATTAACACTCTAAACGTTCAATCAAACTCCGATTATATTGGAGCTATTAGGAGTCTTCTTGAATCTTCCCTTAAAAGGAAAGATGAAGAATATAGAAATATACAGCAACAAATCAATGTTCTATATCAAAAGAAAACAGCAAAACAAAATCAGATACAAAGTAACTCAAGAAGTATAGGGGATTGTTGCCGAAATTTAAAAATGTCTTTTCATAAGCATCAAAATTCTATTGCAGGGTTCGGATATGGGGATGAATATTATAAGATGGAATTAGGGCAAAAAGAAACTTATGATAGGAATGTATATAGAATTACTGAGATAGTAGGCCAAATTTCATCTCAAAATAATGAATTATTAAACATAGAAAAACAAATCACTACAGCAGAAAGACAGGCAGAGGAATTAAGGATAGATAAGAAACATATGGGACAAGTGGTGACCACCTTATCACGATTAATGAAAGAATATAGTAATAAAAGATAAGCATTATGGAAAATAATAACTTTTTTAAAGAAATTCAAGAAAAAAGGAAACGTTTTGAGGAATATGCTAAAAAAGCATTAACCTATCAATGGATTACTCAAGAGGAGTACAAAGAGTACCTACATAAAATAGAAAACGATAGACTTACCATTGGTGTCATTGGGCAAATGAAATGTGGAAAGTCTACCTTTCTTAATGCTCTCATTTTTGGTGATGAGATATTACCGGCTGCGACTACCCCAATGACAGCCTCACTTTCAGTAATTACTTATGGGGCAGAAAAATCCTTAGAAGCTGAGTTCTATACCCAAGATGAATGGGCTGACCTGCAAATGACAGCTAGTAGGAGCTTGGAGGAAGTTGTAGGGAATACCGCTGAAGAATCTAAGATAAAAGCAGCTCAAGAATTAGTAAATAAGGCTGGGAAAATAGGAGGGAATTTAAATGCTTTATTAGGTACAAAACAGAAAGATAAGTTTGAAAATCTAATAGAATATGTAGGGGCTGATGGTAAGTATATTGCTATTACCAAATCGGTGAGATTAGAATATCCCTTGGACTATCTTAAAGGAGTAGAAATTGTAGATACTCCAGGCTTCAATGACCCTATTGTATCTCGTGAAGAGCGTACCAAGGAATTCCTAAAGAAAGCAGATGTAGTGGTTATGCTCCTCTATGCAGGGCGTGCCTTTGATGCTACAGATAAGGATATTATCTTTAATTTAGTACGTAATGTTGGAATAGGGAAAATACTCATTGGGGTAAATAAATACGACCTATGTTATGAACGAGGGGAATCCTCAGAAGAAATCATTGAGGCTGTAAAAGATCAGCTCCGAAGAGCAAGTGATGAGTATGCGCATAACAACTCTATAGGTGATTTAGTAAGAAAAACAGAGCCTATTCTCCTTTCTGCGAATATGGCACTAATGGCAAGAATGCCACTCTCCAAAATTCAGGGAGATGAAAATTGGAAGTTCTATTACAAACGTGCCCTTGATATTTTTGAGATAGGTAACCAAAATCAGATGTATGAAAAGAGTTTGATGAAAAAGTTCGAGGATGCTATTAAGGAACAAGTAATAAAATCAAAAGATGAAATCCTTATTGCAAAGCCTAAAAACCGTATCACTCAAATGGGAGAAAACAAGTCTAGTGAGGTAGAGATTGCTATAGCTAAGCTTAAGGAGGATATCGAAATTTCTACAATGAGTAAAGAAAAGGCTGAGGAGGCACAACATAATGTAGAAAGAGCTAAGAAAAGAGCAGAGAAGAAAATTAATAGCTTTGGAACAGAGATAGAGGATATAGTAACGCCTATTATCCGTAATTTGAGAAAAGAGATGGAAGAAAATGTGAGAGGTAATAAACGAAGAGCGGAACAAAAGATTAGAGACTTGCAAGATCGAGCCATCTTTAATTATGGAATGGAAAGTAGGCTAAGAAACCTTGAGGCTGATCTAAGAAACATATATGAAGATACACAGTTCCAAAATCAAAACCTTTATGAGGATAAAAATAACCGAATTGTAAGTGAGATTAAGAAGGCAGCTTCTGATTTTATTAATGATATAGAAGATCTCTGTGAAAAATACTTAGAAGATTTTGATCCTAAAGGGTATATTGGTAAGGTAAACAGATACCTAATTACAGGAGAGATGCCAGAAGATGATGAACAAGAATCATCTAACTCAACTACACAAGAAACCTCAGGGGCAAATATTCTCGAAGGGCTATTGGTAGTAGCATTATCACCATTATTGGGTGTAGGAGAGATCGTTAGTAATATTTTTGGGTTTGGAGGTGATTTTGACAAAGATGGATGTATTGATCGTGTAGGGAGAGCTTTTGATGATTTACTTCCTAAGGATATTACAAATCATGTAAGAAAGGAGATAGATACAATGATTGCAAATATCAGGAAATTATTCATAGATGAATTCTTACAGCCTATCGATGATAGATTGAAAGAGCGAATGAATGAAACTGCAGAAAATACTCAAAAAGTAGCAGAAGCCGAACAGAAAATAAGTAATCTGCTTTCTCAAAGTAAGTCACTCAAAGAACAAATTTCTGAAATGAAGCACTTAGCATCTCAGATATAATTTTAGTAGGCTTGCCGTGAGGCAAGCCTACTTCTTTTAGAGGTATTATTTTTTTATTGCAAAAATTCTTACTTCTCGCCTTTCATTTCCTTGACTTTGCTTTCCCAATATTGTAATTTTGTAGCCGAATAGTGATAAGTGGAGACAACACAAAACTAAGTACGCTCTAAAATCTCTCTTTTTTCTTGTAAAGGAGCAAAATATTTAGTATTTTTGCGTTTTAAATCAGAGGCTTGTGGTAAGGGTGTTCTTGTCTGAAAGACAAATAAAAAGCGACTTTCAGGGATATAATTATTTGTGTGATTTATATAACCAATCCCTACAATATCATAATCGAACTATTGTATTTGATTTCAGTCAAATTGATTTCATGGAGGCGAATCTATGTGCACTTATAGGAGCCCTTTTTGAAAAATTGGAAAGCAATGGGAATACTATTGGCTTAGAAAAAATACCTCATAAGCTCTCTAATATTCTGAGAAAAAATAGTTTTCTAGTGAATTATGGTTATTCTGAATTGGTTGATAGGTATGATACATCCTTAAGGTATCAAAGGCTTAATCCTAAAGATGATACTTTATTTTATGGTTATATCAGGCAATTATTTTCTAAACCAGAGTTTCCTTCTCTTAGTGACCGATTAGGTAGTGAAATTGCTAAAAATATTTTTGAACTATATGAAAACGCAAGGACACATGGAAGGTGTGATTACATACATGTCTGTGGGCAGTTTTTTCCAAGAGATCCTAAAAAGCCGCTTCATTTCACGATTGTAGATAGAGGTATTACAATTAAGGAGAATGTTTCTTCTTTCTTAGAAAGAGAAATATCAGCAAGTGAAGCAATACAATGGGCTATGGTGTCAGGGAACACCACTAAAAGGGAAGTTGGAGGCTTGGGATTAGGTGTTATATTCGAGTTTATCAAGCTCAATAAAGGGAAAATACATATCGTTTCTTCTGATGGCTATTATGAATTTTCCAATGGGCAAGTTATTACTAAACGACTAACTGCTCCTTTTGGAGGAACACTAATAAATCTATCATTTAATCTAAATGATAAACACTATTACTGGTTAAAAGAAGAAAGTTTGGACAATATATTTTAAGTATGGAAACAAAAAAACAATATTTGATAGTTAAAAACATCATAGGTTCGGATTTGGCCGTTAGTTCCGATGATGGAAAGAAGGTTTATCAGGCTATAATCGAAGCACTTCGCAGAGAGGCTATAGTAGAATTGGACTTTCAAGGGATTACGGTTGTTATTACAGCTTTTCTTAATATGGCCATAGGCAAGCTCTATCAGGATTTTAATGGTGATTTTCTTAATCATCATCTTAAGTTAGTAAATGTAGACGATAAGGATAAAGCTCTTTTTAAAATGGTAGTTACCTATGCTAAAGAATATTTTGCTAACCAAGAAGCCTTTGAACAGGTCGTTGAAGAAATTTTATAGAAATGCCTAATACCATTATCCCTTACTCAGAATATGAGTTCAGAGCAAATAAAACTTATTTCTTTGACAATAATATTTGGATCATGCTATTAGCGCCTATGATTAATAGCAATGAGAAAAAGCAAGAAAGGGCAACACGTTTCTTTAAAAATATCCCTACTTACAATATACAAATTGCCTTGGTAAGCCTTGTGGTGAGTGAATTTGCCAATACTTCCATGCGCTTTTTCTTTAATATATGGAAGAAACACCCTCAAAATGTATCAGGTGATTACAAAAAGGATTACAAACAAAGCCAAGACTATAGAAATAATCTTGAAGATGTGAAAGTAATGCTCAGTAAAATCTATGACTTTGATTTTGTGCAAAAATATCCTGACAACTTCAATGCTATTAATAGCAATCATATCATTGAGAACTTCCATATAGACTACAATGATGCTTATTACCTTGAACTATGTGCTAAAAATGACTGGATATTGGTAACTTCCGATAATGATTTTGACAATATTGATAAAGGTATTACTATCGTCAAGATATAATTAGCTAATCAACACATTGACTCATTATCTAATTATCTAATTGACCAATGAGTTTTTCAATATTCTCTGTAAGTTCTCTTAGGTAGTTGAGTTGTTCGGTAAAAAAGAGCATCTCTTGGGGGCGAATGGCGGCTAAGGGGTTATCAGCGAAGGGGGCTTTGTCCTGCTGGGCAAATAGGTCAAGGGTCGTCTGTCGTATTTCGTAGAATACCTTGGGGTCAAAGGGGCGTATCTCCTCATCCAGCTTGCCGTCCAAGAGGGCTACGCAGTGTTGCAGCTTGTGCTGTATCTCCGCTATGGCGCGAACAAAGAGGTCACGGATAATGGGAGAGGGCGTCTCACTGAGCTGGGTGCTAAGGGTCGCTACACAGGAAAGGAAATCTTGCTGAAGTACCTGTATCTCGTTGCAGACGTTGTAGTTCTTCCGCTGAGACTTAGGCTCTTGGAGCATACGCTGCAAACCTGCGTTCAGGTTCGCCAAGGCTAGGAAAGCCTTCTTACGAGCTACTTTGTACTCGGTGGTGATTTCGGGGTTGTCTGCTCGCTTGATCAGCTCATTGGTATAGCCTAAATTGGCTCTAAGGCTTTTGACAATCAGTAGGTTGTAGTTCTTATGCTCCCATGAGGGGAAGAGCAGGTAGTTAGCACTCACCGAAAGGGCAAAGGCGATCAGGGTATCCACCACACGGTATTGCACCACGCTCATCGCATCGGGAACAAAAAGGGCGTATGCCAATACGATGTATAGGGTGAGAAAAATGGCACTCATACTGAAATTCTCCTGCAATAGCCCATAACCAAAAGGCATACTCATAAGAATAGTTAGCCCATAGATATATTTGTAAATCTCATGATCTAAGTGTAGGACAAACTGACAGATATAGACCAAGACAAAAGCAAATCCAGCCCCGATGAGTGTTCCCAAAGCCCTATCTTTCGAGCGACTTAGGGTAAGTCCATAACCAGGGCGCATGATCACATATACGGTAAAGAGAATCCAATGGGGGTTCTGTACCTCAAAGGCTTCCCCTATCAGATAACCAATGACCGTAACAATCGCCAAACGTAAGGCATGTCGGAAGAAGGACGACTGAAAAGAAAAGTGGTCGACTAAGCGCTTGATAGAGTAGTTGTCTGCACTAACAAAGCGGCGGTAACTCTTCTCATCGCGGAAACTCACCTCTTGCGTATAGTAGTTGTTGAATATCTGTTGTACGTTATAGATATTTTGGGTTTGCTTAGCAAGATAGTGGTACATTTTCTCCAAAAGCATCTGTTCTTCGGAGAAGGAACCTTCCTGACTAATGGCAATATAAGCCTGCTTGAACTCCAATTGCTTTTCTAAAAGGCTCTTAAGGCTAATAGAGAAGGAACCTTTCTTCCTTTCCCCTATATATTCCGCCATTTTTAGCAATATCTGGGAGAGTTCCTCTAGGAAATAGGTATATTTCTCAAAGAAAGCAGTATCCTTATTCGCATATTTATCTACTTTTTCGTAGGGGATAGGGTTGGCAATAGCCAATTCAAAGATATCCACCATTTCGATAAAGATAAGGAATTGGCGTTGTAGGTAGTTCGTTTTACCCGATTTGGAGCGGGAGTCGAGCAGCACCGCACGTAACTTCTCATATTCCTCATTGAGGGAGGATTGTAGGGAAAGGAGCACCTGTTTGTTGGCGGTACGATGAGTAGTGTCACGGATAAGTAAGGCGCGTGTCTGCAAATATTTGGCGGTAAGGTTCATGCACTTCGCCAAAAGCTGTTCGCTGTATTGGCGCGGACGTATCCACATCAGTACCCGAACTAAAAAGATATACCAAACCCCAGCCAAGAAGATATATAGCGCATTGTAGAGGATATGAATACCCTCCTGAGGGCGTACCAAAGCCAAGGTGAGCGTGAAGATCCCCGCAATAGAGACCATCGCCGCCCTTGCCCCATAGAGGGAGATATAGGCATAGCCAAAGGTTAGTACCGCCATGACAGTCAGCAGCTGCCAGAGCGTACCATAGGCATGAACAAAATTCACGGATACAGAGCTAATGGCGACAAATAGGGTCGCAATAGCAATCCCGCCTAAGTGGTGCTTGCGGTTACCGGGGATATCGCTGGGAGCAATCATGATGATGGTAGTAGCCGCAGTAAGCCCTGCTGATACATTGCCCAACAGCCACCCTGCTATAGCACAGGAGAGTATAGCGAAGGACTTAAGCACCCCAATAACGAAGGCGTAGCTCTTGAGAAAATCTAAAAAATCAAGTCGTTTCATTTGCTATGGTAACTTCTAAGCGCAAAAATACAATTTCTTAGGGAAAAATAAAAAATATTTTTTATTCTCCTGCGAATCACATACCCGCTTGTAAGTATCATGCTGACGTCAGCAAGGTCATCATAAGAGAGCTACAAGTTCGCGTCAGCAAGGGGAAAGAGGAATAAGATTAAAAATATAACTAACTGATAATCAGCAAATAAAAACTTTTATTTAAAAATAATGCTTGTTTGTTCGGAAAAAATTTATATCTTTGCACTGTTGTTGTTTGGATGTAAAAGTCCACCTGTAAAGGAATGTTTTTAGTATTTCATTTCCATTACGTTTTTTCTAATGAGCAAGTTCTTTTTTAGTGTTTTTATATCAGTTGTTTTAACCTCATTAGAAATCAGTTAGTTTTAAGTAAAAATCCTCACCATGGTGAGGATTTTTTATTATAATCACTAGTCACTAGTCACTTGTCGTTAGTCACTTGTCACTAGTCACTATAGAGAGTGCATATTGTATAAGTTTCTCCACAGCTTTTCCAGGATCAGCAGAGAAAGTACCTGCGGGGCGGTTGGCGATGATAGCGTTCATCGATAGCGCTTGGTGCCCTAGGAGCTTGCTGAGGCCATAGATAGCAGCAGTTTCCATTTCCATATTGGTAACGCGATGACCTTCGAAATTATAAGAACCTAATTTCTCATTGAGTTGTTCGTCTTGGGGGACAAGGCGTAGTCTTCTTCCCTGTGGGCCATAGAACCCTGGAGCGGTACCTGTGATACCTTTGAATACGGTTGGTGTGTATAGTTTCTCAAGAAGTGCTTCGCTACCTTTTACGATATAGGGGTGCCCTTTGTCCATATGCCATTGTGTATGGGAGATAAAGGCTTCTTCCATAGCGCTTTCACGTACCTTGGGACTGTCCTTGTAGGAGTGTAGCATGTTGTCCATACCCAAGCCAAAGGCTGAAAGGACAATGCTATCTACGGGAATATCTGCTTGCAGACTCCCAGAGGTTCCCAAGCGGATGAAAGTCAAGGGCGTATGCACTTCCTTGGGGACTCTTCGCTCTAAGTCAATATTGAAGAGCGCATCTAGCTCATTGAGTACAATATCAATGTTATCAGGGCCTATTCCTGTGGAAACCACCGAAATACGTTTGCCCCCCAAGTAGCCTGTATGGGTTACAAACTCACGTTTGTGGGCGGTAAATTCCACTTTGTCAAAATGGGCACTCACCACAGGCACGCGCTGTGGGTCGCCTACCAAAAGAATTGTAGGGGCGATATCCTCTGCATGGATATTCAAGTGATAGATACGTCCCTCTCCGGAAAGAATAAGTTCAGCGTTGTTCATTTCTTTAGTTTTTAGCACTTTCCGCAAAGATACGATTTTAAAGGCTAATTACCAAGAAAAATCAGAGATCAGTAGTTAGTTGTCAGTAGTCAGTTGTTAGTGTCTAATTACTGTCTTCTATCTACTGATAAAAAAGGTTAATCATTCCAAAAATCATTTTCTAAGTAGAAAACAGTATCAATAAAAGCCAAAACACCTCCACGAGTAAGCACATTTTCATCATGTAGGTCTTCTAAAATAATGCCTAATTCAGGATTTCTATAGTCATTATTACGAATTACCTCAAAACCATTGTTTTTCATAAAAGCACGTACCTCTTCTATGGAGGTAGGGGTGTCTGCTTTTATAAAATCTTGTTGAACAACAGCATATAGAGTTTTATCTTCTCTGTAAAAACCTAAAAGTTGATAAGCTGTATCAGGGAAAAAGTAGTTGTTAAGCAACAAGTTATAAAAGTAATCTAACCACGAACTATAGTAAATAGAATCATTGAGTTTTATAACCCCCTTTTCCCCTTTCAGATAGACTTTCTGTTCTGCACCCGATGAAATGAATTGGGTAAGATCTAAAGTTCTATACCATAACTGTTGCTCCTCTATCCATTGACAGAGTCTCTCTGTTTCTTCTTCTTTGAAGTGCTTACTTTCTTGAGCCATTGAGCTTGTTTTCTGGCTTCTTCTAAGGTGACGGGTGGCTGCTTGGATAAGAGTTCCATGCTTAACTTGGCTCGCTCCGCAAAGGACATCTTTAAGTTCATTTTTATTCACAGTTTTAGTGGTGGTTAGTTGTTAATACGAATCAATAGTTAAAATGTTAATCACTAACTTTCTAAGACGCAATAAATTGCGTCTTAATGAATTGGACTATACAATTGTTTTCTACTATTGATTCGCGTTGTTAGTTTTTCACTTTTCATTCTTCACTTTTCACTTTTTCAGTTCGCTCTTTTCCCACGAATAAAAGTTACTATGAAAGCATCGGTAAAGCCTTTTTTCTTAGCTACTTGTAGTAGGTTTTCTATCTTCTTTAGGTCGGTTTCTTTGCCATAATAGTAGCGGAAAGCGTTGCCAATCTTCTCTTTGAGAATGGGGCTAAGTCCTTTGAAGTTGGAGGGAACTGCGGGCAAGTCCTTGTTGCTAGTGGCTATTTGTATGCGATAGAAGAGATCACCATTGGCAGCAGCGACAGCTTCTTTGCTTAGCTGGCTGTTGTTCTTCAGCCAATTATAATAGCCCTTAATGGCCTTGACAATGCTGGAGGCAATTTGTTGTTGTCCTGCGGCAGAGTTGAGGTAATCGCGCTCCTCTTGGTTACTCAAGAATCCTGTTTCTATGAGCATAGCGGGCATATACGTTTGGTGTAGGACGATGAACCCTGCTTGTTTTACACCACGGTCGCGGCGCTGGGTGTTCTCTGCCAAGGAGGATTGCACCCGCTTGGCCGCTTGGATACTCTGCTCGAGGTATTCCTCCTGCATGATAGAAAGCCCTATGAAGGACTCAGGCGAGTTGATATCATACCCCGCATAACGTTCCTTATAGTCCTTTTCTAGGAAGATTACTTGGTTTTCTTCCTTGGCTACCTCAAAGTTGATATCATTGGCATGTAACCCTAATACATAGGATTCCGATCCATGGGCATCCTTGCTAGGGGAGGAGTTGCAGTGTACCGATACGAATAGGTCGGCCTTAGCCTTATTGGCAATGGCGCCACGTTCGTATAGCTCAATAAAACGATCGTCCTTACGGGTATAGGTAACCTTGAACAAAGGATCTTTCTCAAGTTCCTTGCCTATGAGCAAGATGATTTTTAGGACAATATCCTTTTCAAATATTTTCTTATGCACTTTCCCCGGGTCTTTTCCGCCATGTCCTGCATCTAAAACGATTTTAAAAGTCTCTGTCTGTGCCGAGGCAGAGAGGAAAAAGAATAAAAAGATATAGAAAAAATATTTTTTCATTAATTATAAAATTTCTTTAAAAACATTCACAAACTTCCTTTATCTCTTTTGAGATACAAAAAATATCCGTAAGTTTGACCTCTGAAAATAAAGTCTTTACCTATTGCTTAAATCTTTGATTTTCAAAATGCAAAGGTAAAAAAAAATGTTGAACAATCACACTGGCTTGCTTATATTTTGCAAATATACAAAAAATATACCTTATTCCTGAGTTTGATTGCCTGCTTTATAGGACTTTCAGCCCAACAAGAGCTGAAAATGTCTCGGGCAGGTCATACCCTCGTAGATACTATTTTTTCTTCTCTTGATACGGTTATAAGGCCAAGTGATTCCCTTGCGAAACCTCGCTCCCGAAAGAAAGATACCCTTTCTGTCTCCTCAAAAAAAGATACTCTTACCCAATCCCTTAGCAAGGTTGCCGATACGCTCAAAATGGATTCTTTGCGCAAAAGCCCCACTATGCTTACCGATGTGGTGCGCTATCATGCCAAGGATTGTGTGGTCATTAGCAAGCCGCTCAATAGGGTATTGTTATACGATGAATCCCAGATTACTTACGAGGATACCGATCTTAAGGCGGGGATTAGTGTGATTGACTACCAGAAGCGCGAGGCCTATGCAGGGCGTATCAAGGACAGCTTGGGAGAGCTGGTACAAGCCCCCGTATTCAAGCAGGCTGATCAGGTGATAGAACCCGATTCTATTCGCTTTAACTATGTGACGAAAAAGGCGATTATTCGCAATGCTTATACCACTCAGGACGAGAATAAGATACGTGCCCAGATTATCAAAAAGGAAAATGACTCTACCTATTTCTTCAAGGAGGGTATGATTACCACTGCAGAAGACCTTACCGACCCTGACTATTATATCCGCTTGCGCAAGGCAAAGTTTGTCCCTAAGAAGAAAATCGTAGCAGGCTTTAGCAATATGTATATCTCCAATGTGCCAACGCCTATTGCCTTGCCTTTCGCCTACTATCCTATGGTAGAATCTCGTACCTCTGGCTTGCTCTTTCCTACCTTTGGGGAGGTCAGCGATAGGGGCTACTATGTCCAAAATGGGGGGTATTACTTTGTTCTTTCTGATTATCTAGACCTAGCACTGACAGGAGATTATTATACCAATGGGAGCTATGGACTACGTGGCGCCTCTACCTATCGCAAGCGCTATAAGTATTCGGGCAATCTAAGTGTGCGTTACGAAAACCTCATTTATAGCCAGCGAGGTTTTCCTGATTATAGTCGTAGCTCTATTTATAACATACAGTGGTCTCATTCTCAAGATACTAAGTCTAGTCCGCTTTCCACTTTCTCCTCTTCGGTCAATTTGGGTAGCTCCACTTATTATAGGAATTCGTATAACCAAGAGAACTCATCCAACTTCCTGAACAATACGCTTTCCTCATCTATCTCCTATTCGCGTACATTCCCTGCTTATCCGTCGGTGAATCTGTCACTTACGGCTTCTCACTCACAGAATACCAATACGCAAAGTATCCAGATGACTCTACCCGCCTTGCGTGTGAGTATGGAGCGTATTTATCCTTTTGTAAAACGTGGGATGAGTAAGAAAGGGCTGATACAAAACATCAACTTCAATTACAGCCTACAAGGAGACAATCGTTATAATACTACCGATAGGGAGTTCTTCTCCCAAACCATGTTTGCCAAAGGACAAACAGGCTTCCGCCATAGTATTCCTGTCTCTACCAACTTCAAGCTGCTCAAGTTTGTAAGTGTATCGCTTAACTCTTCTATCAATGAGACTTGGCAGTTCAAGACTATTAAGTATCGCGATTATGACGAGCTGACCAATAAGACAACTAAGGATACGATCAATGGCTTTGACCGCTATATGACCTATAACTTTGGGGCAGGGCTAGGAACAACCATTTATGGAACTTTTGATTTTGGAAAGGATAAGAAAATACAAGCCATTAGGCACGTGATGCGCCCTTCGGTAAGTTATGGCTATACGCCTTCCTTTGACAAATATTATGAATACTATATCGCTGATGCCTTTGGAACTAAGCGTGAATATAGTCGTTTTGAGGGGGGACTCTATGGATCACCAGGTCTGAATAAGTCCAGCTCGCTAAGCTTCTCGCTAAGTAATACCTTTGAAGCCAAAGTACGCGAGAAGAGTAAGGACTCATTGGAGGCAGCTAAACCTAAAAAAGTGATGTTGCTCAATAGCCTTAACTTTTCTTCGGGTTATGATATCATTACCAAGCGCTTTTCTCCACTGAATATGACAGGGGGAACACAGTTCTTTGATAATAAGCTGGGGCTGAATTTTGGAGCTACTTTCAATCCTTATGCGATTGATATTAATGGAACCCAAATGGACAAGTTCAATATCAACAATGGAGGAAGTCTCTTTAGGCTGACCAATGCCAATATGACCTTGAACTATGCTTTCTCTAGTAAGAACTTTAAGAAGGGTAGGAATACAGACAATACCGCCTCTGGCGGACGTGCCGATGATCTTTTCGGATCCGCTATGAACACCGACCTAAGCAAGCCTATGAAGGAGGAAGATCCCAAAGACAAGGAAAAGGAGGAAAAACAACGCTTGTTCAGTGCTTCTATGCCATGGGACTTGACCCTCGCTTATTCACTTTCTTATAGCAATACCAATCGTAATCCTATGATATCGAGCAACTCTCTGATGGTCTCGGGTAATATAGACCTGACTCCTAAGTTCCGTGTGGGGATGTCCTCAGGATACGATTTCAAGGACAAGGGGGTTACTTATACTCAGTTCCGTTTCGAGCGTGACCTGAATAGCTTCCGTATGTCCTTTAGCTTTTCACCCTTTGGGTACCGTAACTCATGGAACTTCTTCATTGGGATAAAGGCTTCCATGCTCTCCGATCTCAAGTGGGAAAAGAACAAACCAGCAGATAGAGTACTTAATTAGCCAATGTGTCAATCAGCTAATGAGTGAATTAGTAACTGGCAAAGAGGCAAATCGTCAAATTATTAAATTAATTTCTTATGAAAAAAGTTATTCTTTCTTCTAAGGCGCCTGCTCCCATAGGCCCTTACAGTCAAGCCATTGAAGCCAATGGCACCCTCTATGTTTCAGGACAGATTCCTATTGATCCAGCCACAGGCGAGGTTGTTTCAGGGGGTATAGAACCACAAGCCAAGCAGGTGATGCAGAGCCTTAAGGCTATTTTGGAAGAGGCAGGTTATACCTTTGATCAAGTAGTGAAAACCACTATCCTATTGGACGATTTGGGCAATTTTGCTAAGGTAAATGAAATCTATGGTAGTTACTTCGGTGAGGGAGCACCCGCTCGCGAAACCTACCAAGTAGCCAAACTTCCTAAGGGAGTAGCCGTAGAAATCTCCTGCATTGCAGTGAAGTAAGGTAAAAGATAAAAAATAAAAGGTAAAAGTATTTCGTACTTTTACCTTTTATTTTTTGCCTTATGATCTTATCTGAAGAGTTCTTTTGCATCAATCGCTTCACGCTGTTTTTGGGAGGCGTATTGCCACTGATATGGGGAGAAACCTAAGAGTCCCGCTAGCAGATTGGCAGGGAAGGTAACGATAGCATCGTTATAATCGGTAATGGAGGCACTCAAGTAGCGCCTACCTGCCGCCAATTGCTCCTCACACTCAGTGAAAGCATGTTGCAAGTGCAGGAACTGTTGGTTAGCCTTTAGCTCAGGGTATTCTTCGGCACGTGCCATGATATTCATGAGCATCTTATTCCCCTTCTCTGGTTGCAGGTAGGGGTTTTGTTTTTCAGTAACCACAGGGGTACGTAGCTCAGTGATTTGGGCTAAGGTCTCCTGCTCGTAGTTCATATACTGCTTGGTTGTTTCAATAAGGTTTGGAATAAGCTCTGCTCGCTGGATAAAAAGCGAATCCAGTGAGGAAATAGCATTCTGTATTTGGTTCTTTCTCTTGGCTATCTTATTAAAAACCAAGATGATGTATAAGAGCGCCACGGCTCCTACACCGAGTAAAATGTAAGTAGTCATAATGAGTTTTTAGAGTTTCTAGTGGTTAGTTTTTAGTGGTTAGCCTCTAACAACTAATCACTAACTACTAACAACTAATCACTAAGTTTCAGTGTTTCGATCATCTGTAATTGTTCTACTAGTTCCTCATAAACCTCAGTTACTAGGTTGAGGTCTATCTTTTGGAAGAGGGCACCGATAGGACTATCTACTGAATTGAGTGCATTGCCACGGTTGGTAGCAATGACGATGTTGTCGGTATTGATAGCAATGTATACTTGACCTTTGTAGCGCTCATTGAGCTTTTTGAGACGCTCCATAAAGGCAGGGGTAAGCACATAGCGGGCAGTAATCTGGTCGTCGCAGTATACCTCAAACATCTTTTGAAACTCAGGGTCTTCTAGGCGAATACGCTCGCCTCCTGTGTTGAGGTAAGCGGCAATATCATTGTCGTTGAGTGTGCCGAAAAAGCTCTTGACAGGGTGAATCACGATAGGGTGTTCAAAGGTCTTGGGCGAACGAGCTACAAAGTAATTCCCATAGAAAGCCACTCGGTCGGATTCGTTTTCCTTGCGAACCGTTGGGCGATAGGTAAGAGTCAAGTTACAAGACTGGAAAGGTACCCCATTGTAATGACCTACAATCTGGTCACCCCCTGTAAGGTCATAGCGCTCTTGACGGAAAAGAAAAGATGCCAAGAGGTCACCAAGTCCTATATGTCCCTTCTCTATATACTGAAAATCAGGGCTGATATAATGTACCACACGGCTGAAGATCTTGGACTTGAGCTGGGTATAATCCTCAGTTCCTGCCATTTTTTTCTTCGCCTGTTGCATAGAGACGAAGCTAAATAGGAAACCAAAGACCACAAAACCTATGATGAAGTAGAGCACACTTGTTTGAGAGGAGAAATTGAGCACTCCAGTAAAGGCTAAGATCATCATCACCGCCACAAAAGCCACAGCAACTATAGTAGAAGTCTTGAACATTCCATGGCTTGCACTACGGCCTTTCTCCATAGAGGCAAGGGTAGGGGCTAGTTCCTTTTCGGCAAAGGAGCGGAATTCGGCTACAGGTTTTAGGGTGATAGGAGCCCTTTCAGCTTGGCTTTTTACGGCAGCCTTGTCAAATAGGGAGTTGGCTTGCGGTTTGTTATAGAGTTCGTACATCACTTCCTTGTAAGCGCCCTCGTCAGTGCCTGTAAGGACACGCTTGATTTCGGCAGAACCTGAACGGTAGTGTATAGGGAGTGTGTAGGTTTTGTTCTTAATGGACACCCCAAGGTAAGAGATAGGATCCATTTGGATACGAGAACGTTTGCCATACGGAATAACTGTTAGGTAATCGTCAGTCTCGCTTACGATGCGGCATTCTTCCCCTTGGGAGATTAGTGAAAAAGCCTCTTCCACTTGCTCGCCACGCTTAAGGATTTTCCATACCCGCATAAGAGGGTAAGCGGCACTAAGCAGCAAGGCTAAGGGCAGTACGAATTTTACATAGGTAGGAACATTGGTAATCTGTTGGCTGATGATGGGCAGCACGTACTTCACTCCCAAAAAAATACCTACAAGGATCAGTACCACCACAATGATGAGGTTTCTTAGGGTGATACGCTTTTCTCTCCTCACTTCATAGAGGACATATTCTTTAGCGTCGGATAAAGTCATAAAATAATGATTAATGATTCAATGATTAAGTCGGGTGCTCCTATACAGCCTTTACTATCTATTTTCTCACACATAAGTCAGGTTGTACTACAGTATATACTTGGCTTTCTCCCTTTTATGGAAAGCGGACATCTCAAAGATTTTTCCTTTGAGCAGCTCTACACGCTCCTTTATTTTCCAGACTAAGTAATCTGCATAGGAGTAATCCCATTGGCAAGGTCTAACGGATTTAAAGAGGTGATTTCCATAAATTATTCACAAAGAACTAAGCTCTGTTCTTCCAGTGACTGCTTTTGTTTGATATCTTGGCTGTCTAAATCGTATTGTGATTGTAGGTTTAGCCAAAAAATAGCAGGAATCTCTAATGCTTTCTCCAAAGAAAGTGCAAAGGAAGCATCAATGGAGTTTTTTGCATTGATAATATCATCTATATAAGAGGGTGCAATTCCCATGAAAGAGGATAATTCAGTGACTGTAAGACCTCTTTCTATAAGTTCGTCCTTGAGGACTTCTCCTGGTGTAGTAGCTATAAAAGGAGTTAATTTCTTCCTGGCCATGATGTGAATTTTTAAGAGTAATGGTTACTAAGAGCAACAATAGAACAAATAGTAATAGTTTTGGGTGGGTCTTCTCCTTCCATAGTTTCTATGGAAGTAAAAAATTCAAGACGATATTTGTCATTTACCCTAACAGATTCTAATCCTTTTTTATCTCCTATTAATTTTTCGTAATGCAAACTATTGAATAAAAACAAGTGTTTTTATTTCATCACCTAAAACGGTAATTACTTGATTGTTGGAAATAGGTCGCAAATCTATTTTGGGT
>ERZ773010.677-NODE-677-length-23153-cov-86.387479_pt1 | contig 23153 bp, 26 predicted proteins | sample MGYA00580842_ERZ773010 | MGnify/ENA primary metagenome ERZ773010 (study PRJEB29015, sample SAMEA2737982) | human oral metagenome | biome: human oral; feature: human-associated habitat; material: dental | place: China | collected 2107 ...
CTTCGACCCTCCGACAGCATCATTGACGTCCCAGCTGCGGAAGCCCGAGGTCACTTGGATAGGCTCGCCAAACTCTTCACGGATGCCGTCGAGGTAGTCCATCAGTCGCAGGAGCTCTCGCTTCTGCGCGGCGTTGGGGGTGTTGTCTTTTCCGAGGCGCACGGCCGTTTGGCTTCGCGTCAGCTCCTCGAGCGTGAAATACTTGCTCATAGTATAATCTGTTTTTAGATACCGCTTCCTCCTCGCTCTTCGAGGAGGCGTCTAATAACCTTTAGATCCTCGCTTCGGGAGAAGTCGGTAGCAGTCTGGCGGAAGCGCCGGAGGGACTTCTCTACGTTCTGTGTGTCGTTCTTCGGTGAGTTTTCCCAGAGAGACAGGCACTCGTTGCCGATAAAGGCTGTTGCTGACGCTACTGACACCCACGGCACCTCGGGGAAGTGGAAGATCTGCCATAGGTCAGTAACGAGGAAGAGCATATCGAGGAAGCCCACGGCAAGCATAAAAGCGTAGTACGTGGAGAGCTTCGAGATCGTACGCCTAATACCCCAGCTGTTAAGCCGTGGAGCGAACTTCTTCGTCACCTCATCTAGGCTACCTTTTTCTTCGCCATCCTCGATGGCCTTACGAGCCTGCTCCCTTGCGAAACGCTTGTCTCTGCTAATGGCTGTGCGAGTGTCAAGGACTGACACGACAAGGACGCTCATGTAGCAGATAAAGATGACCACGGAGGCCAGAGTGAACTCTCCCCGCCCGAACTGCGAGAAGTCTAGGTACTCGTTAATTAAAATCATAGTTAAGTTTTTGGTTGGTGGTTATATTGCGGTGGATGCTGTTAGTAGTTGTCGCCGATGATGAGGAAGGAGAAGGCTAGGTAGTCCTCTTCGATCATACCTCTGTACCCTCCCTCCCATCGAGTACAGCGTACAACAAACGAGTTATCTGTCTTTTCCTGCACTCGGAGCGTATATGCTGCCGAGTTATTCCAGCCATCAGCAAAGAGTGGGGTGAGCTGTACGGAGTAGTTAGTATGACCTATGTTATGGTGGACAAGGTAGTGACCTGATGATCTCCTCTCGTATCGGATCGCATCGAGCTTGCTTCTCTGGCTTGCGTGCCTTGCCACGATAGACCCATGGAGATTTTCGGGATTACCCCGCAGGGACTGACTATCCCTCATCCACACCTCGCCAGCAAGGAGGACACCTGGGCTATCTACTAGTCCTCGGATCGTGAGAAATGGGTCTTTCTCATTTTTGGACAAGTAGTACACCCTCTTTTTCCCGAAGAAGATACTCATCCCCTGCTCGCCGAAAACGCTCTCCTTGATAGACGTATTGACACCTAGTATCAAGTAGGACAGGGAGAATGGCTGGCTAGTGAACGTAGTCTTTGCAGGAGCACCGCTGTAACTGCCTCCCTCTGCTATTTCCGTTGAGATGTGGGCTTCGATCGTCAGGGTGTAGTTCCCAGCGCTATATCCAGCCTTACGATGTCGAAGAGGAGTATTTAGCCTATCGATCCTCCAGCCCTTGTTGGCTCCGCTGGCGAAGTACTCGGTGAAGTCATAAGCTACTCGCCCCTTGTCATCCGTCATCTTAAGGACGAGTACCGCCTTCGACGTGATCTTAGTCTTATCAGTGTTGGCGTGTTGTATGGCTATATTCCACGGAACTGTAAGCTCTATCGTCGATCCCTCGTTCAGCACCTTTATAGGGATGCTTGCTATCTTGACGACCTTTGTCCCCTGCTCGTAGGATGTCTGCGTAACTTGTTGCCCTGCTACTTGTACGTTGATAGATTCGTCTTGCGTAGACTTGCGCAAGAGATCTTCCAGCGGTGTCTGCCCTCCACCAATTCGCAGAGAGGCTTCTCCGTCCTCTCCCTCCTTCCGGAAAGCGATAACTCGCCCGCCTTGCTCAATGTACATATACCCCCAGTGTCCCGTGCCGTCATGATTGATCTCGACAACACGCTTTTCCGTAGGCTTCCCAAAGTTGGTGACACCAGCCGAGAACGCAGGGAGAGAGCTAAGCCCAGAGAGGTACGAGGTCACAGCCCCCGAGATGTCCTTAGCCCCGATGACCGAGCCAAGGACTAGCCCGCCTTGGATCTCTGTACTGCCCTCCTTGATAGCTTGGTGTAGGTAGCTGTCGGGGTATGGATGCTGGCTCCCATCGGGGTAAACAAATATGATCTTTTTGCTCACAATCTCGCCGGTGCGGAGGTCGATAGAGGTGCTCCCGTCTGAACTTACAATGCGCTCTGTGCGTACTTGTCCAGGCAAGACTTCCGTGAAGCCGTAGAGCGGTGTGAATACTCTATCTGGTGCAGAGCTAAGCATACCTAGATAGAGATAGTAGTAGCCTGCTTCCTCTTCCATAGCCTTAGCCGTGTCCGAGGCTACAAACACGCCCTTCGCACCATTTCGCTCTACTTTGGCGTATAGGTGGACGGTCTTTTGGTCGGTACGCACTGCGTAGTCATAAGCGGGGAGCGCCCACGTCTTGTACTCGCTGTGCTTATGCTCGCCACTGAGAGAGGTAATACCAAGCGTCATATGGCGCAGGTATCCGCTATCAGCGTGCAGGATGCCCCTACTCTCGTTCCACGTAACTTGGTGAGCCACTGCCCCCGCAGCTGTTGGGGAAGCAACGAATACAAACTGCAAGGACTTGTCACCAACAATTAGCTGCATCGTTCGAGCGGTGAGTGGGCTGATACTCTCACCAAAACGATTACGCACATAATCGGCTATCCCGTCAGCTAGGCTCATAGCTTGCAGATAGGTTCGTGCCAACTCTCTACGTACCGCCTGCACCTCCTCTTTGTGCTGTACCCCGTCAGCTTCAAGCGTTCCTAGTGAGCTAGATAGGCTAGGGGCTTGTATCTCATTGGAGAGCGTGACCTGTGGCTTGTATGGCTCTGAGATCTTAGTTCGTACGGAGGTGATACGCACGTAGTCGTCTACACCCAGATTGGTATCTACCAAGCGCACATATGAGCCGACCTTGAGCTTTGCACCCACTTCTCCCCAATTCTTCTGCGCATAGATACCATCTAACTCTGCCTTGTAGGTAACCTTGGGAAGCAGAGACTCGTGGAAGTATCGAACAGAGGCATTGAGTAGCTCCTCCTCTGCCTTCGTAACGTACTCGTATGGCAGACGGACACCGAAGACTGCGTACTTGTCTCCCACGGCGGGGTAGAAGGTCTTAGGCTCGGGGAGCTTCAATCCATCTTCCTCTACGCTCACTAGTTGGAAACGCTTCGCAGCATGGTCGTATTTCAGCACGTCCTTATCTTGTGCAATGTCAAACGTGCGCCCTGCAAGTCGCCCCGTTTGGAACGTGATAGTGGCTTTCTCCCCGGCAATGCGGTACTGCGAATAGTCCACGTTGTTGTCCTTGTCGATGATGTCGTAGTCCCCCTTTGGCGTGACCACTACCGAGCTAACTACACCCACACGCTGGGGGTAGATATTCGTTCCGTCAAAGCTATCTTCCTTGCGTCCATCCGTGCCAAGTCCTCTCACACTAAGGCTCTGGCCGTCTGCACTCACTACGTAAGTACGCCCTTCGTAGTTCATTGTGCGTCCCTTGGGAAGGTGCAGACTCTTAGATCCATACTTTGATGGATCAATGTTGCGCTCTGTGCCTTGGATGAAGAGCTTGCCTACGGGCGACTTCTCTCTGTCGTTGGAAGCGGCCAAACCAGATAGCAATCCTTTACCCTTGCCGTAGGAGAGGGTAAGTGACTTAGTCTTGTCCCCGACAACCTTCCCGAGGTGGATGGTCTTGCTCGTGATGTGCCACTCGGTCTTAAAGGCTTCTGCTATGCGTGAGAGCGCACTTAAGCAGTCTTCGTGCTTGAAGGAGACAGCTTGCGCCTCAGCCTCTAGGCACGCACCGATAGAGAAGCCAGCAGGTAGGCTGCGAAGTATCTGCTCAAGGAAGAAGCGGGGCTTCCCCGTCAGCGTGAACGAAAGGCGCACATCCTCTGGCTTCTCTACGATGAACTTGAACTTAGATAGTGCCAGCTGTTGCCCCTCTCCGTGGAAAGTAAGCGTGTACCGGTACTCACGTGTCGATACCTTGACCACCTCGGCAGGGGTGTAGAGATAGTACTTATCTCCACGCCAAGTACAGTGCATACCCAAAGGGAAGGTTATGTACTTGTTGCTTACGGTCTCGATAACGAGGATAGGCACTGATCCTACCTTGTCTTCGTGATAGCTTTCTGATGATGTAGGGTAGTCCGTTGGCTTCCCTCCAATGTACAGAGTGATCATATCTTGGTTATGGTAAATGTTATGTCAATCGTCCAACGGCATCCATCACTGCCAATCCTTATGTCTTGGCTTGTGGAGGTGCTGTACACACCACTCACAGAGATCGTGTGAGCGTCAAAGCGTGGTATCATTCTAAGTCCTCGTGCAGTGAGTCGGGATAGGAGCTTATTGCGTGCTGTCCAAAGCTCGAGTAGTGAAGCCTCTTTGAGCAGTACGGGGGCTTCTATCTGATATTTCGCCTTGTAGGGGCGAGAGCCAGCGAAGGAGTACAGCCCCGTCTCATCTTGCACGCTCGCAATATCCTTGTTCTCGGGACTTACCCATATAGGAGAGCTCGTCACATCGCCAAGAATTACAAGTCCACTCTCCCAGCTCACGCTGTCAGTGGGTGCAGGCTTCTCACTGCGCTCACATACTACTACGGCAGACCATCCACCAGACCACTTCTGTACGCTTTCCACACCCACAGGGCGAAACTCTCCGAATTGAATACCTCCAGCCGATAAGCGCATCACGTTACTAGAGAGGATGGACGGGAAGATATTCGTACCACGTGAGTACATCGGTATAGATACCTTCTGAACCTCTACCTGCGTAGCTGAGATCTCGTCAATCTCTATCCCGTCCTCCTCTGCCCAATCCACCGAGGGAGGTTCTGTCATCGAAGGGAGGGAAAAGAGGGCTTTTAGTGCGTCCTCACCGAGGACGGCCGTAGTGGTTGTCTTATCAAGCTGTATAGTGGCGTTCATCGCTTAATCTTGATGCCGTTACTATCCATCTGCGAGAGGATGAAGCGGGAAGCCTCCGTAGCGTCTGCTGTCGCCTTCGTGTTGCGGTTGATCGCTTGCAGTTCAGCGTACATACGCTCTGTGGCAGTACCGAAGAGATCAAGCCCCATATCTTGAGAAGTAGGGAGCTTCTTTGCCCCTCCTACCTCCATAAGTGAAACCATTCGCTCGGTGGCATTAGCCGTACGCTCCGAGAGTAGCACGCTCGTATGCCATAGACCAGAGAGAACATCAATGCTATCCTGCGAGGCTTGGGCTATACCCTTGGCGGTGGCACTGCGTGTATCGGTGGACTTACCGGAGAGGTCGAAGCCCTTGGACTTCACTAGCTCCTCGGTCTTCTTGAGATAGTCGTTGAAGGCTGGTATCTGCGTCTTGACCCCATCGACAAGCGAGGACATAGCACGCAGCATAGCTTCCATCTGATTGTCTCCGCCCGTGAGGCGCAGGGCTTCTGACACGTCCTTCTGCGCTTTCTCCATCAGTGGGGCAAGGAACGAGGAGTACGCTATCTGCTTGGCGAAGTTGTTAAGCATATCGCCGATATTCGAGGTGAAGGCACGTGTAGCATCCTCTCCAGAACGGAATGCTGCTACAAGAGCATCTGTTATTGAGCTACCCAGCGAGCCGAAAAGCCCGTGCAGGTAGTCGTTCATTGCCTTGACAGCCTCCTCGCTCTGCTTGTAGAGGGCGAGCATATTCTCTAGAGCTTCCTTGCCACCATCTCCGAACTCGTGAGTTTTAAGGATAGACTCTGCAAGGGCTACATTCAACTTACCGCTCTTGTCAATAAGGTTAGGGTAGATCTTCCCGAGTTTTGAGTACTCATCTACACTCTTTTTCCACCATAGAGATCCCTCCTTGTGGCTTCCAGTCTTGATAGAGATATTCTCCAGCTTGGCAAAGTCACCACGAAGAGAGGGGAGTAGCTTAGCCTTGATGTCTCGGCGTACCTTGTCGAAAGTCTTACGCATCAGCTTGTCTCCACCCTCAAAGCGTATACCGAGGAAATCAAGAGCACCGTCCCCCTCTAGCTCGTCCTTGGAGAATCTAGTGGACTTACGGAACTGCTCCATCGCCTTACGGGCTACACCGATAGAGTTTGTGGCACGCTTATAGACATCATCGCCAAAGATCGTAGCTCCCTTTTCGTAGAGGAGGTTCGCCTTGAGCAGGGCGGTATTATATTCCTCTTGGGTACGAGTGAGAGCTTCTAGTGCTTTCTTTCGCTTCTCAAGCACCTCACGTTCCACCTTCTGCGCACGAGTGAGGAAGTTGCCAATAACGCTCACGACAGAGGCGATACCTCCGAGCACATCTCCGCTCATAACTGATCCTATCCCCGAAGCGACACCTCCGAGATCGGACAGAGCTTGAGTAAGCCCCTCTATGGCTTCAGTCATATCGCCACTGCCGAAGATAGCCCCGAAGGACTTGCCAAGCTCCTGAACAAGGGGAGTAGCATCCTTAACACTCTTGCCAATCTTCGTTACCGAGAGACCTACACGACTAAGGGCTATATCCGCCCTCTTCTGTGCGTTTGCTCGCTCTTCATCCGTGGTTGCACTGGTAGCTTCCTTGCGTGCTTTCTTGTAGTCCGAGAGTGCGCTCTTGCCTCGGCTCAGTGCGTCCTCCATAGTGGAGATAAACGACTGCCAGGGAGAAGAACTCCCTAGCTCATCACGCAATCCCTTTAGGGCATCTGTGATTGCCTTGAGCTTCTCTGGGGAACTTTGGATAGAGGCAAGCTCGTTAGCACTCATCCCCCAACGTCCCTCGATCTTGTTCGCTGGTGTGTTAGCGAGGTAGTCTAGTAGCTCACGGGCTGTAGCTATGGTGTCACGCATCTGCGCCACAGTCCTCTCTCCCTGCTGAGTGAAAAGCTCTACAAAGAGCTGGTTCGTGCGCTGGGAATGCTCGTAGCGCTCGTTGTCTATCGCCTTGAGATCGTCAGCCTCTTTCTTAGCAAGCTCGACAAGGGCGGAGGACTTCTGCTCAGCAAGGAGAAGCGTTGTGTCATCTATGATCTTACGCTCTTCCTCGTACCGCTTCTTGATCTCGGTCTTGCGCTCTTCGTAGGAGAGATACTTATTCCGTAGCTCCTTGATGATCTTCTCTTGTCCCTCTGCTAGAGCTTGGTCTGCCAGCTCACGACCTACTAGGATCTGGTTAAGGTCGGTGTCGCTTAGGTCGGCTTCGGTGAGCTTACGTTGCTTGTATACTTCTCTCTTGCTGTCATGGGTAGCCTCCCATTCCAGCTTTTCTGCTTCACGAACCCTGTTAAGGCGCTCCTGTACTTGATCGTCAAGAGCCGACATCTTGCGCTTGTGCTGAAACTGAAGCTCTGCCATCTCCTTGGAGAATCCATTTTGCATAAGAGCTATTCTCTCAGCTTCTAGGTTGAGTTCAGCGTCTCTTCGAGCACGCTCTATATCCCGTATGCGCTGTTCCTCCTGCTGTCTGCGCTCTTCGGCTTGTCGAGCCTTCGTGATAGCTTCGTTCTCGGAAGAAGAGGACTTACGACTTCCTGCGCTCTTGCTCGTCTCGCCTGCACCCTTCTCGTACTCTTCACGGGCTTTCTTCTTGAGGTCGTACTCTTCCTTGAGACGCTTGCGCTCCTCGTCGGGGCTCCAGTTGTAGTCCCCGTTCTTGATAGCGTCCTTTCTTCGCTGGTTGAGTTGCTGGGCGGTAAGGGCGTTGAATGCCTTTAGCTCCTTGTTCGCCTTGTCCTCCTCTTTCTTGAGGTCGGTGACAGCGTCCTTGTAGGACTTAATGGGCTTCTTTCGAGATTCCAAAGATCGCTCTAGCGCTGATAGGATCTTCCCCCATTCAGAGGAATTATGTGCACCAATTAGGGATGATCCTGCCAGCTCGACAAAAACCTCCTTAGTTGTCTTTTTAGCTTCCTTACCGCTTCTCGCAATAGCACTCTTCACATCAGAGATAGCCTTAGTTAGATCGGCATCAGATAGCTTACTAAGGTTTGCATCCGACAAGAAGCTGGCATCCGATAGACCTCCATAGCTTCTCTTTGTTAGCTTAAGCCTTTCTCTAGCTTCTTCCAGCTTGCCTTGTAATTCTCGCTCGGTCTTTCTTCTCTCTGTCAGATTTACATTCTTGCTCTTGTTCTTATACAGATCCTTAATGCGTTCCTCTAGAGATGATACTTCCTTCTCCGCTTTCTCGTACTCACCCTTCGCCTTGATTACCTTCTCCTTGCCGTCATACTCTGCGATCTCACGCTTTAGCTTAGCGATGTCTTGGAGCTTGAGGGTCTCGGTGTCGTACTTGTCGAAGATCTGAGGGTAGTATTTCTGTAGCTGAGCAAGAGCACTCTGCCGGTCTGCGGTTGCGGAAGCCTCGTCACGTGCTACATTCAGCAAGCCCTCTACGGCTTCCTTGTGCTTCTGCTCCAGCTCCTCGGCACGCTTCTTCTCTTCGTTGAAGTCCTTCTGTGCCTTCTCTGCTGCGCTCGTGGAGTCGCTGAATGCCCACATAGCTGTGACCACCGCCGTAATGGCAACGGCGATAGCCCCATAAGGATTAGCAAGGAGAGCAGCGGTAAGTCGCTTCGTGGCAAGTGTGGTTGCGTTCGTGGCAATCGTCTGTATGCCCTTGGCGATAGCGTCGGTGCGTGATGCTACCGCCCAGCCCCTAGTAAGAGCGATGTTCGTAATCACGGCCGTGCGGTACACCCCATAGGTCACGATGAGACCCGCAATGACCTTGCCAACCTTTTCGTAGTTCTCCACAAGGAACGCTACCGACTTCACACCAGAAGCAAGGACACCTTCGGAAGCCTTACCAATCTCGTTGAACATCATATCGATGTTATCTTGGAGGTTGGAGATCTGACCCGTAAGGCTCTTGCTCTGCTCCTGCATAAGGTTGTAGAACTTCCCGCCCTTGTTGGTCATATTGAGGAATGCCTGCTCAATATCCCCGAAGCCAACCTTCCCAGCAGACACAAGATTATTGATTTCACTAGTGCTCTTGCCAAGAACTCTAGCTAGCTCCTCATAGATAGGTATCCCTCTGTTGGCGAACTGCCTAATATCGATATTCGTGACCCTCCCAGAAGCCTTCAGCGTACCATAGAGATAAACAATGTCTCCTAGTGGCTGAGAGAGACCTGCTGCTACGTTCCCCAGTCGCACAATTGTATCATTCACCTGATCGGCTGCAAAGCCATAGGCGAGCATATTCTTTGCGCTGGAGGCAATGCCTTGCAGGTCAAATGGGGTAGACGCAGCAGTCTGTGCAAGCTGTGCGAGGAGTTCGTTAGCCAGCTGACCACTCCCGAGCATCGTCTTGAACGAGATTTCCAACTGCTGGAACTCTCCACGGACGCTATACAGCTTGCTGACAAATTCCTGTACCCTACTAAGGGCAAAGACCCCCGTCGCTAAACCTGCAACACGTGTAAAAGCATCTCCAAGGAGATCTACCTCGCCCCTAGCTTCTCTTACTTGCTTAGAGTAGCTTGGAGCGGTCGTAGTCCCTTGGATCTTCTTCTGCAAGCGGTCGAAGCTCTCTTCTAGGCTCTTCGTACCCTTGATGAACTCCGTAGGGTCTAATGTGACAGAGAATGTCTTATGCGCCATTTATTAGTGGATCTTCTTGAGTGCCGAGGTAAATTCCCCGAAGGTCATACCACGGCTCTTCGTCTTTTTATCCCCCTTGCCCTTTGGCTTGTAGCTGGGAATAGCCTTAGAATAGAGGAGGAAGTTCACGTAGCTGAGCTCGTAGAGGACATAGTCGAAGCTCAGATGATAATACTTAGCGAAACTCCCTATTCGTGCCCATGGGCTGTCGTTTCGCTCTCCACTTCCTTCGTCGGCTTCGTTATCGCCGTCCTCTTGAGGGAAGTGGTAAGCATAAAAAGCTCGCCTATGTTCGCACTCTCTAGTACATTGACAAGAGCGATAGAGAGGTCAGAGACGGTGGAGGTGTGGATGAGGGTGTCAGCCATCTTACGACGATCCTCTTCGTTGTCTCGCTTTACCCCCGTGATGAATGTGGCGAGGATATGTGCGTAGATCTCAGCATCACCGCCAAGGGCTAGGAAGTCGTAGACCGACATCTCTCTCTCCTCTACATCCGTAAGCTGAGCAATGAGCGCCGATACCTCTACCCATACGGCAAGCGTGGGGGGATAGACCTTGTACTCGGTAGAACCGATGGACACGGACACGCCCCCCGAGAGGAGCGCATCCGATACCATCTGTTCTGCCCTCTTCTTGAAGAAAGGGAGCTTCATCGTTAAGCCTTCTTTTCGAGATAGAAGAGCGGGCCGTCCGCCTTCGCCTTGAGGATAGTAGCCGTGACATCAATCCCGTAGCCTGCGTCTTCACTGAGGACGATAACGCCCGAGAGCTTGACACAGGGAGCCTTAAAGACCTCAGCACCAGTTGTCTCAGGGATGATGGCCAGTGAGAACTTCGTTGAGGAGACAAGGCTTTTCACCTCAAGCGTATTGGTGCTTTCGGTGACGTTGAATACCTTCTCCATCACGCTCTTGTTGAGGTTCTTTACGTGGAACTTGACGCGGAGCGAGGAAGCGGAGGTAAGGGTATCTACAACCTCACCGCCTACAGCCTTCCATTCCTTCTTGTCGCCTTCCTCCTGCTCGATGCTCAGCGAGCCCTCCTTGACGAAGCCAATTAGGTTCATCCCAGAGGTAGGCATCTTGCTCCCATCCGTGGCGTTCACTGCGCCCACCTGGACTTCTACCTTGCCCCAAGCGGTGCTACTCGTATCTGCGTATGGCATAATTCTTATTCTGTTATCTTGTTATACTTGTATTTAACTCGCACGTTCACCACGTAAAAGCCCTCGTCAGAGAAGGTAGTGGGAGTCCCATCAAGGGTAAGGAGAAAGTCTCCCGTGCGGTGTGCATCTATTAGCTGGGAGATAGCGCTCTCAAGCTCTTCGCACCTCTTTACATCCTTGACTAGTAGCGGACCCCCAAAATCACGGCTGGGGACATATGCGTTGATATTGACGACGCCACTTTGGGAGAACCCATCTAGGCTATCTCGTCCAGAAAGGAAAGAGACCACAATATCCTCCGCCTTGCTGTCAAAGGGTCGTGTGCCATTTCTATACATTCCACCGCTGATAGGCACATTATCTTTGAGCAAGGAGAAGATATACCCCTCTATCGCTAATCCAGTCTTACGCATTGCTCAGCCACCATTCTACCATCTCTTCCGCAAGGAGCTCGCCCGAGGTCGTCACATCGAAACCCTTGGCTTCGACATAAGAAGCGTATGGCATCCCAGCCACAAGGATTAGGCGTATGCCTTTCCCTCTCGCCAGATCCGCCACAGCCTCACGACCCGCAGACTGACCTACGGATGAGTTTATTCCGTTTCCTGTAAATCCCCCAGAGTGTACGATCTTCCCATCGTAGCTTATCGCCCAGCCAATGGAGCTGGCTAGAGCCCCCGTGTCATTAGCGAACTGCTTCCTGCGTAGAGCTTCTTCGTAGCTCCCTTGGGCAATGAAGCGCAGGCTCTCGATGATCTCCGAAATAGTCTCCTTGCGAAACTCGTCTAAGAACTCCCGCAACTCCATCAGCTCAAGAAAATCTGTGTGAAGTTGAGGATGCGAGCGTACTCCCAGCTCTGTATCGTGAACTCACCGATGAGACTTCCGTCCTCTCGGTAGAGCTTTGCACGCTTAGCGGTCACTGAGACGGGTTCAAGATGAACCTCGTAGGCGTAGCGGGAATGCCCGCCATCCTTGTACGCCCCTCGCTTGTCGTTGACCGAGGAGCGGAACATACAAGGGATAAGCTTGCACTCGACAGCATCCGAAAACACGGGTCTTCCCTTGTCATCGAAGCTACCCTGCTCGGTCTCTATCGCTTGGATGTATCCGTTCTCGTAAATCATAGGAAGATCACCCTGGAAGGTTCGGAGAGCATATCGGGAAGTCCGAGGCGTCGGCACTCAAGACGGTAGTACTTGGCTATGTCCTCCTTAGATGCTCGGGTAATAGACACCCCAAGCTCACTCACAGAGCTAGGCATCAAAAGGAACTCGGGCAGACTCTCTACGAACGCTCTGTGTACACGCTCGTGCTCGCCATTGGAAAAGTCAATATCTCTATTTGGACATATCCCCTTTCCGGCAAGCAGCGTACATACATAGCTTGAAGAGGCGTGCACGCCCATAGCCTTGTACTTCTCTTGGATATACTCTCTCGTAGTCATACTCTCTACTTGATTGCCTTGAGGTCTACCGAGAGGATATGCTTGGGGAGTTGGATTTCTGGGATCCATGAGCACTCATACTCCAAGATACGCCCCTCGTTAGTTCTCTCCGTGGTGATCATATGATCCCCATTTAGGACGACGTAGGTCTTATTGGGCACACGGTCTCCCAGCTCATAGGGGGTGGCATAACGAAGCTCGCCAATCTTCCCCTTTGGCAAGAACAGGATCCTATCATCTGGGAGAAGCGGAGATGTATCATTATTGAGATCGGTGACAACTTCCTTCACGATGCGGATAGCAGGAAGACCCAGTGAGGTCACAATTGCGTTAACCGCATCAAATGGAACAATGCCAGACGTTGACACTTCCGCTCCTCCGAGAGAGAGCTTGTACGTACCTGTTATCTCCTTGTTCTTAGCAAAGTACTTGATGAAGGTCGATTGATTCATCTCCATTGTGCCGAATTTGAGATGCCTATATTTCTCCAGGAGATTCAAGAGGAACTCCACGAGGTGATCCTTATCCGATGACTTCGCTTCTGCCTCAAGAATGGGCAGCTCCATATCTAGGATAGACACACCCTTTGGATTGTCTTTGACCTTCACCTCGGCACGCCCATAGGACATCAGATCAAACAGTACCTTATCCATGCGCTTGTAAGGCGCAACAGCGAGCTCTCGGAAATGCTTCGTGGTCTTTTTAATGATCTCATCTGCCGACGACTTGCCTGCATTTACTCTATCGATTAGTGTTTTAATCGTTGCTAGATGGTCATTATTGAGATTGAATCGGTCTCCCATATCAGCCACACAGATGATAGCTTCTCCCATTGGGGAGTCACCACGTAGTGACTTCCCAGAGTTTCGATCTATGACCGACCCCATGCGTACAGCGGTGGTAGTCCCATAGATCGAATTAAACGATCGTGCGGGAGTATGGTTAAAATCTAGGTATCTGTGGAGAGCAATTTCGTCAAGGTCATTTGCCAGCGCTCGGTCAGCTATTGCCTTGACAAAGCCAGCGTGACCGAGGATGCCATCAATAGTTAGTTCCATATCTTTCGGTTTTGGTTAATTGGTTGGCTTAGATGAAGAGGAAGCGAGCTGTAAGGCTCTTCTTGTCCTCTTCCGTTACTGGGATATAGAGCTTATCAGCGTCCACCTCAAAGGCACTACCAAGAGCGGTGAGCGTAGCACCTTCTTCCACCTTGACAGTGGCATAGGAGAGGTAGTCGGCAGACCCCTTGGCGGTGTTTCCCGTAGCTGCGGTAGCCTCAAAGAGGATTGCTCCCTTGGTGAATGCTGACACATCAGCCTTTGCCGTGATGACATCAAACTCGCTGTCAGAGGTGTCGACGCTGTCAATGGTGAGCGTTGTCGTCCCGTTGGAGAGGAACATACCGCTCGTGAGGTTAGCATACTTGGAAACCTTGACCTTCTTTCCTGACCCAGTCTCCACGACACGCACACGCTTGAGCAGAGTTGCCTTGCGAGTGACCTTGTCGACAGAGATAGGAGCAAGGGGAGGGACATAAGACCCAGCTACGAGACCAGTAACATCGAGGTTGAAACCTCCCGAGAGGCGGTAGCCCGTCTCCACACGATACAAGTCGCTCGTGAGCGTGTACACATTTTCGTTGTACTTGATTTTTGCCATGTTCTTTTACTTCTTCTCGTTAAGGATTGCCTCTGTACCTTCATTCACCTGCTTGACAAGTGAAGCCATCGGGTCGTCGTTAGACTGACCTCCCTCTTCGGGCTTGCCCGATCCGTTGAAGCGATTGTTGGCGGTTTCGTCTTGGAACTTCGTGTACCCCTGCTCAATAGCAGTGACGAGCTCGTCTACATTCGTATCTTCCCCGAAGGTGCGTCCGCTAAGAGCGATGGAATAGAAGGACTCGGGAATTTTCTTCTCTCCGAGGAGGGCGGTGATCTGTGCCAGCTTACCCTCGTGGGAGCGTTGACCGACGAGCTGACTTAACTGCGATTGGAGTGCATCCATACGCTCCAGCAGTGCCTTCTCTCGCTCGGTGGGTTCGTTCCCCTGATTGTCGTTTGGCTTAGGGTCGGTGGGCTTGGGCTGGGTTTCCTTCTTGAGGGCTTCAAGCTCCTTGCGTGCAGAAGCAGCGCTAGTACGCTCCTTGTCTACATCGGACTGGTAAACCTTCAGGAAAGCCCCTGCGTTAGCCACGACCTCGGGAATACGCTCCTCCTCGGTGATGGTTTTTGACAAGAAGTCGGCAACCCCATCAAATGCCTTTTCGCTCACCCCTAGATTAGAATAATCCTGTTTGAGCCGTTGTAAGATTTTAGTTTTCATATCGTTAAGCTTGTGATATGCGCAAATATACAAAGGGAGAGAACGGCAGTCTACGGATAATGAGAAATGTTACTAATTCCCTATCTACCTGCCTTTTATTACGCAAAAAGCCCCGCAGAGATGGCTTTCCACGGGGCTTGATGTATTATGAGCGTCTTATCTACTCCTTCGGCTTCTCGTCTTCGCTCTTCTCGCCTTCGGTGCTGGCTTCGATGGTGAATGGTACGATGGCGGGGTCAAGGCGGAGCGACCTGCCAGCCCTCACTGCTGGCACTTGTAGGGAGATAGCATGCTTGAGGAAGCTATACCTGCGTGCGAGGTACTCACCGATAACCTCCTCGTGTTTGCGGACGGCAATGTGCGCCCCCATAAACACATACTTGAAGGCGACACCCGAGAGCGCTGTCCCCAGACCTTGGAGGTCTTTGGGGTTGATGCGTGGCGTCATCGTCATCGTGTAGCAGGCATCCTCAAGACGCGCAAGCTCGCTCTCCGCTGCGCTGGTGGACTGATCCCACGTGAGGTAACGCACGTCCGCCTCATTCCCTGTCATTTGAATAGTCTGCGTCTTGCCCGATTTCTGTACGCCCGATACGTTACCACGCAACAGTACCTTGGGGAAGAAGTTATCGTTGATGCAGTCTGCGTAGTTGCTCTCCAGCTCCTCGATGCGCTTACGCTTGCTCTGTATGCGGTCACAGAGAGCGTGCTTCATCTCCATGTAGATGACGGGCATCTTGTCGAAGCCGTGGAGTTCCTGAGAGATGAGCGTCCAGCCCTTACCCTTAACGTTCTCGTAGGTGTAGACGTGGGAAGCGTCAATCTCCATCAGCTTCTCCACCTCCTTGTCGTCTACCTTGACTGAGTAGAAGCGGTAGAAGGAGACGAGGTCGCCATAGGTGTCCTTGATAGGCACGATCCTATCCCCATTGAAGGGAGACCACAGCTCACAGCGGAGGCGTGTATCTGCCCCACGTGCATAGTCCTTATCCTCGTAGAACTCGGGGTCTTTGACCGCCCACCAATACTCGGCTACAATCGTCTCGGAGAGGACGGCACGCACAGCACGTTGGTTGATGAAGCGTATCTTGTTCTTCGTCTCCGTCTCACGGATGAGGTCAAGCATATACTCCTGCTCCTTCGTCTTGGCTACGGCATGCAGGTCGGGGGGTAGCCCCACGGCAAAGGCGGTGTGTATATCTACGATGAGTTGCTCCAGCGAGGAGGAGATGCGGTGTACCTTCTTCGTCTCGTACACCGCTCCCGTGCGCCTGCCGTTGACGTCTGTCTCTTCGTCCTTGACCATCACCTTATCATCAGGGCGGTGCGCCTCACTCATCACCTCGTGGCGGGAGTAGTCCCACTGCTCTTTCAGCTCGGCATATCTCTTCTCATTGTACCTAGCGTAAACCTTGGGGATAGCCGATAGCTTTTCCTCAAGCGTCTTGTATGTCTGTTCCATATAGTCTAAAATATGCCCTCGAAGCTCCGTCTCTGTGTGCCTGACCAGCCGAGGATGTTGCGTAGTATGTAGTAGCGGGTAGCGTCTATGAGGTGGTTGTTAGCGTCTATCGGCTCGTTCGTGTACTGCCCGTCCTTGTCCTTAGCCCAGCAGTAGTTGTCAAGCTCGTATTTCAGGTTCTTGCTCCGTGCGGTGATGCAGATGTCCATCTCCAGCATCTTGTTGATCCCAGCAATGACACTGCCCGCACCCTTGACCACGGGAGAGACACGCAGACCACCTGCCCTCAGCTCGTCAATGAGGCGAGGGTCGGCAGAGTCCGCCGTGATGTCGAAGCTAGAGTATTGGCGGAGTGCCTTGATGATGTCTCCGCTACCCATATGCGTGTTGTAGCATATCTCGTCAAGGTAGAGTGTATTTCCGTGGACACCGCAGAAGACTCCAGCGGTGGGGTCGTTGGTATATCCGAAGTCGAGCCCAAGACCGCAACGCTGAACAAAGTGGGGCATAGAGTCTACCACGGAGTACCGTTTGAAGATAGCCCCCTCGTTCATCTCTGACCACTTCCCGATAACGATACGTTGGTACTTCTCGGGGTTATTGGCCTTGATGTCCTCAATCTCACTCACGAACTCCCGAGAGAGGTACTCTAAGTTGTCTAGATAGGTTGTATGGATGTGCAGCACATTAGGGTGCGTGCTTATCTGCACCGGCACTCCGTCAATGATCTCTACTCGGTGCGTGTCCTTGATGTACTTCTGGTAGATGAAGTGGGATGTGCTGGCGGGGTTCATAACTACAATGACCATATTCTGCACACCCTTAGTACGAATGGAGAGCACCATCTTGTCGTAGTCCTCTTCACTGCGCCACTCTTCCGCTTCGTCACAGACAAACACCGACACGCCCTGGATACTCTTGAGCTTTGCCGTCTGGTTCCCCGAGGATGCAAGGATACCCATAAACATAAGCTCACTGCCAGTATACTTATTGATGATACGATCTTTCGTAACCTTGAAGTACTTCTGTGTACCGTCACGCTCTATCTTATCCTCTACCTCGGGAATAATGGACTTACTAGCCGACACAAGCGTGTAGCGGGTGAAGAGGATCTTTCGGTTCTTCTCAAACGTCAGACGCTCGAGGAAGCGAGCTACCTCAAAGCTCTTCCCCGAGCCACGTCCGCCCGTGATAAGTACAATGAACTTATCCTTGTTCTTGTACAACGGATGATACACCGAGTGAACGGGAGTATTCGCTTCCCTCTCCACACTCATTGCTACTCCGTATTGTCCTTAATCCACTTGTCAATGGGGACGCCAATGCCAATATTTACATTGGAATTGACTGTCACCTCCTCGCCAAAGCCTTCCATACGTCCGTACTTGTCAATCATAAAGCGGAGCATATTCGGGTCGGGAGGGACAGTATAAATCTTACGACCCTTCTCGTCTTCGCTGGTCTGACCAACGGCGAGGAGGTGAGCCGTGTCAAGATACACGTCAAGACGCTTGCCCCACTGCTCATGGAAGATTTCGCCTATCTCGGGGTTTTCCTTTTCCCACATGAGGAGACGATAGCGGGTTACACCCAGAGCCTCGGCCGCCTTACTCTTATTCCCTAACGTAGTCATTGCGATATTGCGGATGACATTAATGGGAGGCATATCGGGCATCTGTCGCCCAGCACCATTCGGACGTGTGCGAGCGTTCGTTTTTACTTCCTTCTTTGCCATATACTTACCCTGCTATTAGTTCGTGCACAGCTTCACCCTTGAGATACTTATCCGAAGGTCTGATACCTTGGCTGGGTAGAGCTTGTTGAAGCATTTCCATAAAGTAGAGCTTGTTTGCGTAGCTCTGGAAGGATAGAGTTACATAGGCTTCTCCTTCGTAATACTCATCTTCCATCTTGCCTGCCGTCTGTGCTCTCACTTCCTTGACGTGTTCCTTGCGAGCTTGTCGTTCTTCCTCGGTGAGCGGTGGTGCTACGCTTGCAAATCCTTGGGAGGAGGCTTGGTGATAGTCTGCTATATCGAATGCTGGGGTCTCAGCCATTAGAATACTGATGTCCGAGCTGTCGAGACCTGCGAGGTCTATGTCTATCTCGGGGAGCATCTGTGCGAGTAGGTCGCTGTCGAACTCACCTTGTGCGGTAGAGGAGTTCATGAAGATGTTCTGTTCCTTCTCCTCCTTTTCCGTGAGGTGAAGCACCTCTACTCTGATAGGATAGTCATTTTCGCCCGTCTCGGGGTCGTACTTCTTCTCTTCGTCAAGGATGGAGAGGCGCTGATGCCCTGATACGAGGTTGCCCGTCTCTTCGTTCCACACGATACCGCCTGCAAGACCTATCCGTTTGAGGTTTGCCTTGAGGCGCTTGCGTGCGTCCTCTGAGAGCTTACGGGGATTGTAGGAGGCGAAGTGTATAGCCGAGCGCATCACCTCACGGGCTGGCGCTTGCTTAATCGTCTTGCTCATACTTGGGGTCGTAGCTTAGGTAGTCAAAGAGGATCTTCTCTACTTCGGGGAATACAGCTATCACTCGCTCGAGGTCTTGCGGGTAGTAGTTTCGGCAGTACATGAGGAACGGAATATTCGTTACGTCCGATCCTTGGCTCTGCCCATTGCCGTATTTCAGCGATGGGATCAGCCTCTTGTACTTGATATACGCCTCTACGTCCTTGTTCTTGTAGAGTGAGAGTGGGTAGGCTTTGCGGGTAGCCTCGTTGATCATCTGACCCTCGTAGGTGCGTAGCATGATGCGTCGGTTTAGGCTATCCGTCTGTTTGAATCCGTAGATAGCCCACTCTATACCTGTCATAGCCCTCACGTCCTCGGTGATGTCGCTTAGCGTCTTGATGCGCTGCTTGGGGTCTTGCTCACAACCAAACGCCCCGTCCTTGCGGTACTGGGTGAGAGCGTAGTGTGGTACTGAGATAAAACGAGCCTTGGGGTATCGCTGCTTAGCCCATATGATGTACTTGTCAATATGCTCTAAGCCCTCGACCATGTACATATAGACACACACGACCTCATCAAAGTGAGGGTGGCATAAGTCAAGCAAGGCGATACTATCCTTACCCGTTGCCGAGTGGAATAGTATCACCTTGTCCGTCTTGGACGCTATCTGCCGTATGCACTCAATAGCGTAACGCATAGCTTAGTATGCTGATGCTCTGAGCTGTCGCACAGATCGTGCGTTGGCTCGTCGGTGCACTCTACGAGCTTCGCCAGCTGTCCACCCCGATGGGCGGTTATTCACGGCTCGGTTCTCAGCGGCCACCCCAGATCTCACGTTGTTGTAACGTCGGATGTTATCACCCTTTGCCATAATGTAAGTAGTTAAGTTGGTTAATTGATACACACAGCCCTCGTGGCTATGTGGTGCGGTTGTGGACTAGATGCCTTCAGCAACACACACGCTGCCGAGCTCAATGCCTATCCACTCGTCCTCTTCGTCGAAGCCCTCTCTCTCAGCCTCTGCATAGATTAGCTTGCCCTTCTCGGTGACGGGGTTCTTCTGGTCGGCTTCTTTAGTGCCAGCCCCGAGGAACTCGATTAGCACACGGGGACTCGAAGCCGTGTAGCCAGCCTGAAAGAGGATATGCGTAAACGGCTTGACACCTACGACCTCGTCGCCATTGACCTTGAATAGCTTCTTCAGGTAGTGGTCTGAGAGATCTCTAAACTCTACCGTTTTCTTGCCAGAGACGATACGCTCAAGTGGCTCACGAGCGATAGTGAGGTAGAGCACGCCCTTGGCGTCGATGCCGTTATCAGCCATATAGGCTGCCATTGACTCAGAGTAATTCATATACCGGTGTTTTTGTTGTAAAGATACGTGTTATCCTATTGGCTTTCTCTCTAAAAGCCAATATGTTACTTTTTTCTTGGATTGAAAGAGGGCGGTGCTACCCGCCCTCTGATATGTGCTAAAAGTCGAAGTCGTCAGCCGTTACGCAGAGCATCTGGTCTAGCGCCTCTTGTGTGGCTACCTTGCCCCTTGCAAAGCCATAGCCAGCAACATTAAGCACCACCTCACCGGTAGCCACGTAGTAGTCGGCGAAGTAGTCTATGGATCCGTCAGCATACTCGTCAGTGATAACCGCCGTAAGCTGACCAACACCACGATCTTGTCCAGACACTCTGCGCCCTAGATCTACAAGCATAGCTTGCACAAGGTCTATCAGATAGTCGTGGATCTCTGACCAGCTAGACAAGCCCTCTACATAGTGTCCATCTGGGTACTCTATGTAGTCTGATAGAGCCTTGCTATTGATTATCTCTAGTCGAGCTGTAGATACAAGGTAATTACCACCCTCGCCCTCGCACCAGTCTGTGCTGTACTTGATGTCGTGATCTGCTGGCGTTACGCCATTGGCTGCATTGTAGTAGTAGGTCTTCATAGCTGTATGTTGTTGTGTCTATACTGATGATTTTGCAAGCCCGGGGATGACCACCGCCACCCCCGGGCGATTTCTTACTCTTCTTCTGCCTCGCCAATTAGGCTCACGATTAGCTCGTTAAGGTGTGTTGCGTCTTCTGTGGCAACGACCTCGCCATCTATGCACACGTTGTAGGTCTTGTCGCCCTCTTCTTTCAGCCAGGCTTCATAGCACACGTCTTGGTTGTCGAACGCCTCAATACGCCACTCGCCACGACCTGGCAACTCTCTCACAAATGCCTCAAGGGCTTCTTTGATTATAGAGATACCTTCTGCTTGTGACACTTCGCCCAGGTTCAGGCATCTCATGTCTAACCATTGATTGCCCATGGCAAACTCAAGCCCTCTTACCTCGATTACGTCGAAACCACGACCATTGATTTTCTTGTCCATTGTCTTTTGTCTTTTGCGTTATGTATCTCGGGGTGTCTCTCACCCTTTGACACTACAAAGATAAGACAAGTTTTTCACACCACAAAATTTTTAGTGAAATAATTTGATATGCCATATATATGTATTTATAGGTGATTTTATTGTTGTGTTTGGTGGTGGTGTAAATATATATTTTCCCAGATATTGTATTATCGTGAAAATGCAAATACGCACCTTTACCACCACCCCTCATTAAGGGCGTCAAGGACACGTGTTACCGCCATCCTATCATCGGGGAATACTCTGTATCTCACACTAAGCGCAGGGATAGCCCGAGAGAGGAGAGATCTATTCATGCCCAGCTCCCTAGAGAGTTGTTTAGCGAAGTTTCTTGGAAGTCGCTTTTGATCTTCGATACACTCGGGGTGCATGTAGAGTATCACCCCCGTTATGACGATCTCACGAGCAACGAACTTATTCATACTGGCTGGGAGAGCAGAGTAAGCTACCTTCACTGCTTCTGGTATTGTTAGCCTCTCTTCGAGGGTCATATTTTTATTCTCCATCCTTATATCTATCGTTTTCTCCATTGTGGAACTGCATAACGAATACGGCTGACAGCATAGCCCCATTCGAGGATATTGCTGACGCAACGCATACTCCTCTCCATCCTAGCGCAAATGCCACCCAGCCCAAAAGGCAGAGCGTCAAGGCTAGGGTAAAAAGGACAAGTAGGTACTTCTTTGGTCTCATAGCTCAATCTTCTATTCCTAGCAGTCGACAGGCGAGTTCGAGGCGGTGGTCTTCGGCTATGGTTTTGAGGGTCTCTTCTCCACCTTCCACACCGAGGAACTCTCCAACGTAGCGGACACCTCGATAAGTTGCTTTTACATACACATCATCTTCGATTAAGCGGTAGGTTATACAGACCTCCCTCTCAAGCTGGCAAACCTCGGCGATAAGATTTCCATCAACATCTTCTTCCCACTCTAGCGTGTTCTTCGCCAGCTGGGCTCTTACGTCTTCTCGTGTCATAGTCGTTAGTCGGCCATTTCGAAGTAGGTGCAAAAGCGGCTTATCTGCCACTCACGGACTAAGTCCATTGCCTCCTGCATGGTGTTTACTTCTTTGCTCACTTCTGTTCGGTTAGACCCAGACTTATGGATTTGTATAAGTAGATTCCCATCAATCTTGGTCCTTATCCTCGCCTCGTAGGATTCTATCGGTTCGGCAAAGCGCAGGTTTGGCCCCCAGGTGTCCCACTCAATGGGCTTTAAGCTCTTAGCTATTTCTTCTCGTGTCATTGCAGTGCCTCCTCTTTCATCCTACGTACAGCCTTGGTGAACTCCTCCACCGCTTCGCTTAGGTCGGCGATCTTGTCGTGCAGCTCGTCGTACTCCTCTTGCACATTTTCGACAAGGCTATACACATCTCTTTCAATCCAGTTGTCGAGATTTTTGATATGGTAAGCTAAATCTTCATTCTTGTCCGTTAGTTCTTGCTGTCGTTCGCTCAATATGAAGGCAAAGCTCTCCATCGATTCCAGTTCTTCTCGTGTCATTTCTTGCTTCCTTCTTCTATTGCCCTTATTAGAGCGTTTCTGTGGTGTTCTACGCAGGCGTCCATCGCACTTGCAAGGTCGGTGTACACACCCTTGTGGTATTCGTCGTCTGGGGTCATTATTGAGTATGCGCCTCCAGAGTATTCGATGCTATAATAGCCTATTGAGGTATTCGAGTACAGCGGACTTCCATCGGCAAAGCGAGAGAAGTGCAACGTCACATTGCTCCGTATGTAGGCTATGATGTCGTTGAGTGTCATAGCAGTTTGTATTTAGTTATGCTTGAATAGTCGGTACACCTGCTCCACCTGCCACTCCTTAAGCTCTTTCTTTGCGTCGTCGATGGTAGGCGTAATCCGTTCGATTTCGTCCCCTGGGAAGGATGTACGTCTAGCGATTGCGAGGTACTTACCACCGTACTCTTGGATGTATGCATCGATGGGTAGCCCAGTCTTCGCTTGGTAGTACCCTTCCTCGAAGTCCACCCACACAAGCTCTCTCAGCTGTGCTTCTATCTGCTCACGTGTAACCTCGTTATCCTTGCCGTTGCCCTTTCGTTCGCTCCAAATCGTGAGCGTCGCCGCTATTGACCACACGAGTAGCCCACTGCAGGCGATGATGAGCAGGTCGATGATGTTTGTCTGTGTCATAGCTGTTTTACTATTCTGTTATTTCTGCGGTGGCTAGTGCATCTTCGA
>ERZ773010.682-NODE-682-length-23085-cov-14.309683_pt1 | contig 23085 bp, 21 predicted proteins | sample MGYA00580842_ERZ773010 | MGnify/ENA primary metagenome ERZ773010 (study PRJEB29015, sample SAMEA2737982) | human oral metagenome | biome: human oral; feature: human-associated habitat; material: dental | place: China | collected 2107 ...
GCCTGGACGTGCGCGAATTCGAGCGCCGCTACGACAGCGGCGAGATCGTCGAGCCGGCACTGGATCAGTATTTCGTGCATGACCGCAGCATGCGCGAGAGCGGACTGGATACCACCACCCGCTTCGACAATTGCTGCGCCAGCCTGGCCTGCGTGGACCTCAACAGCATCCTGTACCGGGTGGAGGTCGACCTGGCCTCCATGATCGACATGTACTTCGCCGGCGAATTTTCCTGGCGAGGTCGCCAGTATTCCACCGCCTACTGGCGCAACCAGGCCGAGCACCGCCGACAGCTGATGAAGAAATACCTGTGGAACGATGCCGACGGCACCTGGTATGACTACAACATCGACACCGGCCGCCAGCAGCCCTTCGTGTCGGCCAGCAACCTGCTGCCCCTGTGGGCCGGCAGTGCCACGCCCGACGAGGCCCGTCGCGCCGTAGCCTCGCAGCTACCGAAACTGCTGCACAGCGGTGGCATCGCCTCCACGGGCCCCATCAGCAAGACGCAGCCCGGCCCCGAGCGGCAATGGGACGCCCCGTATGGCTGGGCGCCGCACCAGATCATGATCTGGGAGGGACTGAAGCGCTACGGCTTCGAGGCCGAGGCCCGGCAGGCCGCCATGGCCTGGCTGCGCATGCTGGTGCGCGCCGCCGTGGAATACAACGGGCTGATCACCGAGAAGTTCAACGTCGAAAAGGAATCCCACAAGGTGGATGCCGAATACGGCAACGTGGGCGCGCGTTTCGAGTACGTGCCCGCCGGCGGCTTCGGCTGGACCAACACCTCGTTCCTGCTGGGCCTGCACTACCTGACCGACATCCAGAAAGCCGAGCTGGACGCCCTGGCCGAAGCCTGAAGCATCAGGGATATCCCCTACCCACCCCGACCATGCCGCTTCCCCGAGGCGGCAGAATGACGTCCGGGCCAGACTGCAGGAGCCCAGGCGGCATCCCCTACCCCCAAACCTACCCTACCGCCATCATGATCACCCCTTCATCCCACCACAACGTCGATGTCGTCGTCCTGGGTGCCGGCATCGTCGGCGTCAGCGCGGCACTGGCCCTGCAGGCGCAGGGCAAGCGGGTCTGTCTGGTGGACCGACAGGAACCCGGCCACGGCACCAGCTTCGGCAATGCCGGGCTCATCGAGCGCGCCAGCCTGGTGCCCTACGCCTTCCCGCGCCAGCCTGGCGAACTTCTGCGCCATGCCAGCAACCGTCACAGCGCGCTGCGCCTGCAATGGCGATCACTGCCCTGGTATGCCGGCTGGCTGTGGCGCTACTGGCGGGAATCCGCGCCCGCCCGGCTGGCGCAGGCCACCGAGGACATGCGCCCGCTCATCGAACTGTGCGTGGCCGAGCACCAGCCGCTCATCAGCGCGGCCAACCTGCACGACATCGTCCGCGATGGCGGCTGGATCGAGCTGGTGCGCGGCCAGAAGGCCTTTGCCGAACTGTCGCACCAGGCGCAGGACGACGCTCACCGCTGGGGCCTGAACATCGAGGTGCTGCCCGACAATGCGTTGCGCGCCTGTCTGCCCGGCCTGCGCCCGGAAGGCGGCATCACCGGCGGCATCCACTGGCAGGATCCCTGGACCGTGCAGTCGCCCGTGCGTCTGGTGGAGGGCTATGCGGGGCTCTTCCGCTCGCGCGGTGGCCAGTTCATCCATGCCGACGCCATGGCGCTGCAGCAGGCCGAGCAGGGCTGGCGGCTGCCGCTGCCCGACAGCACTGAACTGCACGCCAGCGATGTCGTGCTGGCACTGGGCGCCGACACGGGCACCCTGGCCGAACGCTTCGGCTACCGGCTGCCGCTGCGTCCCAAGCGCGGCTACCACCTGCATTTCCGCATCGACGACGCGCACCCGGCCCCGTCCTTCCCCGTCTGCGACCGGGACTCGGGCTTCGTGCTGGCCGAGATGAACGACGGCGTGCGCCTGACCACCGGCGTGGAACTGGCCCTGCCCGATGCACCGCCCAACGACAGCCAGGCCCGTCAGGCCGCCCGCATCGCCCGCCAGTTCTGGCCCATGGGCGAAGAAGTGGAAAGCCAGCCCTGGATGGGACGGCGCCCCTGCACGCCCGACATGCGCCCCATCATCGGACCGGCACCGCACCACCGCGGCCTGTGGTTCGACGTGGGCCATGCCCACCACGGCCTCACGCTGGGGCCCGTCAGCGGCCGCCTGCTGGCCGAGCTGATGACCGGCCAGCAGCCGTTCACCGATCCGTCGCCCTATTCGGTGCAGCGCTTCCTCTGAACCCTTCCTGCGCCCGCCGGGGATCCACAGGGCCGCGACCGCCTCCGGGCACCCCGGTCGGGCACGACGTCCCCGGCTGATCCGATCCACATCCCATTGCCACCACCATGAAACAGTTCGACGCCGAACAATGCCGGGCTGCCCTGCCCTTTCGCACGCTGATCCCCGCACTGCGCGAGGCCTTTGCCCAGGGCGCCACCGTGCCGCTGCGCCACACCCACGCCATCGAGAGCCAGGGCGTGCAGGGCACCACGCTCATCATGCCCGCCTGGAACGAACAGGGCTTCTTCGGTGTGAAGACCATCAACATCTTCCCCGGGAACGGTGCCCAGGGATTGCCCGGCCTGCACGCCACCTACGTGCTGTACAGCGCCACCACCGGCGTGCCGCTGGCCCTCATCGACGGTGACGCCATCACCGCGCGCCGCACCGCCGGCGCCGCTGCGCTGGGCGCCGACCTTCTGGCACGCAAGGATGCCAGGCGGCTGCTCGTGGTGGGCGCTGGCCGCATTGCGGCATTGCTGCCTGCGGCCATGCGCGCCGTGCGCGACATCGAGCACATCGACATCTGGAACCCCCGTCCGGTGCGAGCTGCCGTGCTGGCCGAGACCCTGCGCAAGCAGGGCGTGCCCAACGTCCATCCGCTGGACGGCACCCCGGCTTCGCTGGAAGCCGCCGCCCGCCAGGCCGACATCATCAGCTGCGCCACCCTCTCGGAAGAGCCCCTCATCCAGGGCAGCTGGCTGCGCCCCGGCACCCACCTGGACCTGGTGGGCAGCTTCAAGCCCAACATGGTCGAGGCCGCCGCCGACTGCTTCATCGGCAACGAGGTCTTCGTGGATACCGACGAGGCCCCCACCAAGTCCGGCGACCTGCTCAAGGCCTTCGACACCGGCCGCTTCAGCGCCAGCGACATCCGCGCCGACCTGCAGGCCCTGTGCCGTGGCGAGCACCCGGGTCGCAGCAGCGACCAGGCCATCACCGTCTTCAAGGCCGTGGGCAGCGCCCTGGAAGACCTGACCGCCGCCGTGCTGGTCTACAAGGCCGGCTGAATCCGACCCAGGGGCCTGTCGGGAGCCCCTGACCGGACATCCCTCACGGGCGGCCTTCTCCCGCCCGGCCTCCCTGCAGGCCAATTCGTTAAAATGGTTTGCTGTCTCTGACATTCCCCGGGAAGGTCTGGCCGAAACGCCCATGCCGGATGGCCGCCTCCCCCGATGCTGCCTTTCGGGCCCCTTTCGGAACCCATGCCATGAAACTGCACCGCCTTCCTGCCCTGCTGCCGCTGCTTGCCAGCAGTCTTTCTGTCGGCAGCCTGCTCTGGGCTGCCAGCGCCCAGGCCGCCACCGAGCCTGCCGACGATGCCGCCGACGCCCAGAGCCGCTGCAGCGACCTGAAGGAAGTGGAACTGCCCGATGTGGTCATCCAGCGCGTGAAGTGGGTGCAGCGTGGCGGTCTGGCGCAGGATCCCAACTCGGCCTTCACCGGCGCCTCGGGCCAGACGCTGCAGGCCGAAGAGCACTGCGTGGTGCGCGGCGAGATCGAACCCCGCACCGGCGCCGACGGCCGCCACTACGGCACCCAGTTCGAGCTGCGCCTGCCGGCCCGCTGGAACCACAAGTTCCTGTTCCAGGGCGGTGGCGGCACCAATGGCTTCGTGGCCGATGCCCTGGGCCGCATCCCCACCCGCGGCAGCTCGGCCCAGCCGGCGCTGCTGCGCGGCTATGCCGTGGTGAGCATGGACGGCGGCCACCAGGGCCGTGACACCCTCTTTGGCAAGGACCAGCAGGCCCGGCTGGACCTGGCCTACGCCTCCACCGGCAAGGTGGTGGCCACCACCCGCCAGCTCATCCAGGCCATGTACCACAGCACCCCGAAGCGCAGCTACTTCATGGGCTGCTCCAACGGCGGACGCGAGGCCATGATGGCCGCCATGCGCTACCCGCTGCAGTTCGACGGCGTGGTGGCCGGCAACCCGGGCTTCCGGCTCTCGCGCGCCGCCATCGCCCAGTCATGGGACAACCAGCAGTTCCTGAAGGCCGCCCCCGTCAACGAACAGGGCGAGCGGATCTTTGCCAATGCCCTCACCCAGAAGGACATGGATGCCGTAGTGGCCGGCGTGCTGGAACGCTGCGACGCCCTGGACGGCCTGAAGGACGGCCTGGTCAACGCCTGGGAACGCTGCGACTTCAAGCCCCGGATGGTGGAAAAGGACATCGGCAAGGAGAAGGTGGCCCTGCTGGAAGCCGTCTTTGGCGGTGCACGCACCAGCAAGGGCGAGCCCCTCTATGCCAGCTGGCCGTGGGATGCCGGCATCAACAGCGGCAACTGGCGCGGCTGGAAACTGGGTGACTCCCAGACTGCCACCCCCAACGCCCGCAACATCGTGCTGGGCGCCATGTCGCTACCGCACTACTTCATGACGCCCTACCAGGCCGAATTCGACACCTTCAAGGTGAACTTCGACACCATCCTGCCGCTCACCCTGCAGACCGGCGCCCTCAACGACGCCGTGGCCACCGACCTGACCACCTTCAAGGCGCGCGGCGGCAAGATGATCATCTTCGAGGGCGTCTCCGACCCCGTCTTCTCGGCCAACGACCTGCGTGACTGGTACCGGCAGCTGCAGCACGACACCCCGGGCACCCAGGACTTCGCCCGCCTCTTCATGGTGCCCGGCATGACCCACTGCGGCGAGGGCAACGCCCTGGACGACTTCGACCCGCTCACCGCCCTGGAGAACTGGGCCGAGAAGGGTGAGGCCCCGGCCAGCATCATCGCGCAGGGTCGCGCCTTCCCCGGCAAGACCCAGCCGCTGTGTCCGTACCCGCAAGTGGCCACCTATCGCGGTGAAGGCGACGAGAACAGCGCAGAAAACTTCAACTGCCAGTGATCAGAATGGCGGCCGGGCGGAAATAGTTCCGCCTCCGCCCCTCGCAGCCATGTCGCGCGGCGGCTGCCGCGGCGAGACGGCCGCTAGAATCCATTGATCCTTATCCACGAGGACCTCGCCCATGCACGCCGACGCCAATCCCTTTGCCGCCGCCGAGTTCGCTGACAACCCCGAGCCGCGCTGCCCCTGCCTGCTGCTACTGGATGTCTCCGGCTCCATGGCGGGCGGCAAGATCGAGGAACTCAACGCCGGCCTGCAGGCCTTCGAGGAAGAGCTGAAGTCCGACAGCCTCAGCGCCAAGCGCGTGGAAGTGGCCATCGTCACCTTCGGACCCGTGCTGGTCGCGCAGGACTTCACCAGCGCCAGCCAGTTCCAGGCCCCCCAGCTTCAGGCGCAAGGCCTCACCCCCATGGGTCAGGCCATCGAGGAAGGCATCGAGCTACTGCGCCAGCGCAAGGCGCTGTACCGCCAGAGCGGCATCACCTACTACCGTCCGTGGATCTTCCTCATTACCGACGGCGCCCCCACCGACAGCTGGCGGCAGGCTGCGCAGGCCATTTCCAATGGCGAAGCACGCAAGGAATTCGCCTTCTATGCCGTGGGCGTGGACGACGCCGACATGGACCAGCTGCGCCAGCTGGCCGTGCGTGATCCCCTGAAACTTAAAGGCCTGGCCTTCCGTGAGCTGTTTGCCTGGCTGTCCAGCTCGCTGAGTTCCGTCTCGCGCTCCAACCCCGGCGACGCCGTGCCGCTGGAAAACCCCACCGGCCCGAAAGGCTGGGGCAGCATCTCCTGAGCCACCCCGATCGTTCAGGTCCCCGCACGCCAGCCCGATGGCCATGAAACACTGGTCCTGGATAGCGGCCTCCAGCACAGGTACTTCACACCTGAAGCACAACCTGCCACTGCAGGATGCCCAGGCCTGCGCTATTGTGCCCGTCAACAGCGACAGCCAGACATGCGACGCAGAATGGTTCGTGGCCGTTGCATGTGACGGCGCCGGCAGCGCCAGCCACGGACGGCAGGGTGCCATCATCACCTGCCGCACGATTCGCCAGGCCGCACGCCGCCACCTGGCAGCGGCATCAACACCCAGCGCATCATCCCTGCAAGAACCCCGGCTGACGGCATCCGCCCTGCCCTCGGCAGAAACCGTGCGGACATGGACAGACGAAGCACGCCAGCGCATTCGTGCGGCCGCAGAAAGACGCGGGCTTTCTGCACGCGACTTTGCCTGCACGCTGGTTCTGGCCCTGTCCAACGGACAGGAAACGCTGGTGGCCCATATTGGTGATGGCGGCATCGTGGCACGCCTGGCCGACGGCGGAACCTGGCAAGCGCTTTCCTGGCCGGACCATGGCGAATACGCGTCCACCACGCGCTTTGTCACCGACGAGCCGCCCACGCCCCTACGCACGAACATCACCCGACAGCCCATCGATGCGCTGGCACTGTTTTCGGATGGCATAGAACGCATGGTGCTGGACATGGCCACGCAGACCCCGTTTGCGCGGTTCTTCTCCACCATGGCCGCTCCGCTGCCCAAAGAATCCGGCAAGGCGCACACCCTGTCTGGCCAGCTGAAAGCCTACCTGGACAGCGAAGCCGTCAACAGCCGCACGGACGATGACAAGACGCTGGTCATGGCCGTACTGCACTCCGAACCATCCGCCCAACACAAAACATAAGCCACCAAACAAGACAGACACCATCACGAAGCCACCTTGCTGAAAGCCCCCGGGCCCTGAGACATTGCCAGATGCTCTTTCCCGGCGCAGAACACCACCCATCCCAGAGACACCCCACCGCCCATGACCTCCCGTGCCGATCACGAGAAAGACCCTGCCTACGGCCTGAAACTGCGTCTGGGCAGTGGGCGTCGACTGAAGCTGGGCGAACGGCTGGGCCGCGGCGGCGAAGGCAGCGTCTACGCTGCCGCCAACCGACGCAACCATGCGGTGAAGCTCTACAAGGCACCCGACAAGCCCCAACTGGCCAACAAGATTGCTGCCATGGTGGATGCCGGCCTGGCCCAACAATCGCCCTTTGCGGCCTTTCCCGTGGATGTGGTGCATACCCAGGACGGCGCCTTTGCCGGTTTTCTGATGAAAGCCGTGCGCGACCGTCGCCCCCTGCACGACCTGTACGCCCCCGGCGCGCGCAAGCAGCATTTTCCGGACATCGACTATCGCTTTCTGGCGCGCACTGCCACCAACATTGCGCGTGCTGTCGCCTCCATCCACCACACCGGCTGCGTCATTGGTGACATCAACCCCTCCGGCATGCTGGTGGCAGACGACGCCACCGTCGCCCTGGTGGATGCCGACAGCTTCCAGTTCAGCCATGGCGGACAGCAATTCCTGTGCGCCGTGGGTGTACCGGACTACACTCCGCCCGAACTGCAGGGCCACTCCTTTCACGGCGTGGTACGCACCCAGCAGCACGACGCCTTCGGCCTGGCCGTCATCCTCTTCCAGGTGCTGATGATGGGGCGCCACCCCTTTGACGGCGTCCCCGACACCGGCGAAGCCCCGCCCATGGGCGAGCGCATCCAGAAACGCCTCTACCCGCACATCCCGGAACGCCCCACCGGCATGCAGCCCCCACCCGGCCTGCCCGCCCTGACGGAGTTTTCAGGCACACTGGCTGACCTGTTTGCCCGCGCCTTCACCACCCAGGACAGCGCCCCGCGCCCCGACGCCCTGCAATGGGTGACGGCGCTGGAGCACTTCGAGAAAAACCTGCGCCGCTGCCGCACAGATCGTCGCCACCACTACCCCCGCGAATCCACCTCCTGCCCCTGGTGCCAGATGGAAGAACGACTGGGCAACCAACTGTTTCCGCGTCCGGGCCAAGCCAGCCCCACAGCCCACACCGCCCCTGCACCCGCCAACCTGGCCCAGCGTCGCTTCCGGAGCAAACGCCCCCGGCGCTTCATCATGGGCCTGGCAATCACCGCCGCCGTGGCGCTGGGCCTCTACCACCTGGCCGCCAGCTACCTGGCCAGCCTGTCACCCACCCAGATACTGGCCAACCAGGCCAAACAGCACCTCCCCACCTGGGTGACCGGCACCCACCAGAAACTGCAACCCACCCTGGACGCAGCGCGCCAGCGCGGCCAGCACTGGATCGACAGCGCCAAGGAAGCCCTGCCAGACCTGTCCACAACCGGCAAGTGGATCAAGGAACTCTGGCAGACAGAGAGCCCGGATGACAGCCAACCCCCAGCGCCCGCAACACGCAAACAGCAAGACAAGACCGATGACACCGCCCCTGCCCACAACCGGGGCCCCGCACTGACCATCACCGACAAGGTCATGGAAATGCAGCGCGTGCTGCGCCGCCAGGGCTACCCCGTCCCCCTGAATGGCAGCTTCGACGCCGCCACCCGGCGCTACGCCGCCGACTACCTGACCAGCATCAGCGGAGAACCCACGCCGGAGAATCTGAGTGTGCAGGAGTTTTATTTGAGGTTTGAGGGGGTGAGGTAGGTCGCTGTCATGCTCGCACTATTGGGTTCTGGAAGGGATGCGTAGCAAGGTTTGGGGCTCGTGAGCCACAGCGAGAGCCCCAGTACACCGACTCCCCCGCCTTCACCACGGGTCATCCCCGCATACGCGGGGAACGTCCGCCGGACGTGCCCGACGCCCTGTGGCGCGACGGTTCATCCCCGCATGCGCGGGGAACGCTTCACGCCCTCCGTCACATCCGCCAGGTACGTCGGTTCATCCCCGCATACGCGGGGAACACTGCTCCACCGAGCCCCGTGCCGAGTCTCGGCCCGGTTCATCCCCGCATACGCGGGGAACGGGCACCAGGAAAGCCAACGCATCGACAAGCGGCCGGTTCATCCCCGCATGCGCGGGGAACACAATGAAGGCCCCCTCGATATGCCGCCCTCCTTTGGCGCTCACGCCAGCGCGGGTTCGGCGTGCACCGAGCCGGATCAACGCCACCGGGTTCAGACCATACCAGACGCCTGCCTCAGCCCCCGTTGCCGTGCGCCGCAGTCGCTGCGCCTTGATCCGGGGTCGCAGAATCTCCTGAGGAACGACAAGGCCTCCGGCCAGTTCCCGCACCGAGCGCGAACGCGCCCAGCGCGCCATCTTGCTGATCGTGCTGCGCACCGCCTGCAGAACCTGCGCATCGGTTGCACCCAGCTCTTGAGCTGCACGCTGCAGACCCGCTTTGTCGATATGCAGATCAATCACTGCTGTTGCACCGCTAGCGCCAGCAACGCCATGCCGGTACCGTCCGGCTGGGCGTTAGTCACTACTTCATAGGGCCGCCCCCCGACCTCGACGACATCGCCCCGGGCGACATCCTGCACATCCTTCCATTTACAGGTCAGGCGCGGCTGATTGGTGTCCAGCTCATACTCTCCCAGTTCCGCATTCAGGTAGGGCTCATCGAAGATCGCCCGCACCTGGAGCGTCTGCCCAGACTGCAGCCTCAGCGCGGCCTGGATGGAAAAGTCATCCGTGTCAAGGAAGGCATCGAGGTTCTCCCAAACAGCGTTCATTGAGTCTCTATCTGTTTCACCTGCCGCTGCCAATAGCGACACTCCGACTGCTGTTTCCGAATCTGCCACAGTCTGATGCTCTCATCCACAGTAGTGGTTCTCTTGTAGTCCTCTCGTTCCAAGGCAAGCCATACTCCTTCAAGACCGTCGCAGTATCTCCGCGAACGCTCCCGCATGGCCGAAAGGTTGGCCACTGCTTCATGGATATTCTTGCCAAACTGCTCGACATACGCCGCATCATACGCCGTCCATGTGGCGCGCTCCTCGGCAGGCTCCCACGGCCCCCATATAAGCCGCAGATTCTCATCGTCCTTGACGAAAGGATGGCGAATGTCCTGCCGCCTTTCGTCATCATTGGTCAATTCGCTCGGATATGTTTGCACGAAGACTTCAACACGCGCCCGAAACTCTTCCTCAGTCTTGGGAGGCTGCGAAACCTTCGACGGATACGTGTACAGCAGCCACCCACCGCCTCCAAATATCACCAGGAAGATGGCGGTCTTGATGGCCAGCTTGACCAGGTACCAGATATCCGAAATATCCCGCATGCGCATGCTCCACGACGGTTTGCAGCATGCAGGCATTGTGCCCTGCCTGACCCGAGGGGAGCCATCCTTTGCTGCCCAACGGTGTGCCGTACTGCACAGCCACGCCTGCCCCGGCAGCACGATCTGCCCGGCCACAACGATGGCCGAGGCCACTTCCACATTCACCGCTCCGCTCATTACCTTCCTCATGGACGGGCCACCCAGCGGCCCGGTTGTCCCTTACCCGGGGCTGCCCGACATCACAGCCAGGCAGCCCCGAGACCAGTATCGCCTCGATCAACCCTTGCGGGGCAGGCAGAACGACTCCGTGCGGCGCACCACCAGGTCGATGTCCTGGAACGTGATGATGCGCAGCCGACCGCTCTTGGAGTTGCTGTAGGAGTCGACATTCAGCTCCATGCCACCCCACATCAGCACCACAAGGTCAGCGAAGTTGCCCATGAACAATTCGCCGGCGTTGATCTGATTCGTGATCTCGGTCCGTTAGCCATTGACCGTATTGCCAGGCTCCCGGATGGTCCCGCCCACGCCCTCAAACAGTTCATCCCCGCATGCGCGGGGAACGCTGCCGGCGTGAGACGCGCATGATGGACAGCACCGGTTCATCCCCGCATACGCGGGGAGCGCAGAACAAGAGCATGGGCCGAGGCGGAACCAGCCGGTTCATCCCTGCATACGCGGGGAACGCACTGCGGGCAACGCCCGCCTATCCCCCGCCGCCGGTTCATCCCCGCATACGCGGGGAACGCATGATCGTGCGTCTTCTTGCCGATCGAATGGACGGTTCATCCCCGCATACGCTGGGAACGCGCGCCCCGCAGCCAGGCCCAGCCAGGAGGTACCGGTTCATCCCCGCATGCGCGGGGAACGCGGGGATGGCGCAGACCCGCCGATTCAGACGGTCGGTTCATCCCCGCACACGCGGGGAACGCACGGAGACGATGGAGATCTCGAACGGCTCCCACGGTTCATCCTCGCATACGCAGGGAACGCGGTCCATTGCCTCGACGAATCGGGCGCGCTCCTGGTTCATCCCCGCATACGCGGGGAACGCGAACTGGCTTTGTGCGTACTGGCGGACAAGCTCGGTTCATCCCCGCATGCGCGGGGAACGCATTTTCTGTTTTTGCGCCTTGGCCTGTTTGAGCGGTTCATCCCCGCATACGCGGGGAACGCTCTTTCGCTACTGACCGCATCAGGCGCCTGATCGGTTCATCCCCGCATACGCGGGGAACGCCCGACCATGAAAACGACCGTTGACTACCTGCGCGGTTCATCCCCGCATACGCGGGGAACGCGTTCTCGCGGCCGTAGCCCTTCGGCGGCTCGGCGGCTCATCCCCGCATACGCGGGGAACGCACATCGGTGGTCTTTCCGTCGCTTGCGCGTGGCGGTTCATCCCCGCATACGCGGGGAACGCGATGTCGCTGGACCCCGAACGGCTGACGTCCACGGTTCATCCCCGCATACGCGGGGAACGCTGGAACTGAAGCAGAACGGCAAGATGATCCCGCGGTTCATCCCCGCATACGCGGGGAACGCTGGACGCCGCCGCCCGGCTTCGGCACGTTGAGCGGTTCATCCCCGCATACGCGGGGAACGCTTGACGGCCGGCTGCGGCAGCTCGCTGACGATCGGTTCATCCCCGCATACGCGGGGAACGCACTTCCAATAAGTTATTGATCTACCGAAGGAAAAGTGAGCCCTCAGATTCTACCAAACGTTCTGGTTGTTAAAGAGCGGGGGACTGCTCGGTGGGATGAAACGCCACAAGATGCAGCCCATCAAACTCTACGGGTAAGCGTCGGTTGGCACCAAGGGTCTGAAACTCGTATCCGGACTCATGACTGCTGGCCCACGCCATGACGACGCTACCCTGCTCGTACCCCGCCTGAAGATGCTCCCATATCATCTCTCGGGTTCTCTTGGACACGTCTCCAATATAGACGCCGGCACGCACCTCAAGAAGCCAGATGGCCATTCTTCCCCGCAGTCTGGGAGGAACGTCTTCGGTGACAACAACGACAAAGCTCACTGGTCATGCCTCGCGTTCATCACTACAGTCTTCAGGACGAACGATGTCCTGCATCCCCTATCGATACCGGGTTGGGAATTGCGGGCGGAATGGATTCCGGCGGCGCTTCAGGTGGAGAGATCTCGCCGGCGGCCAGAACCTCTTCGATGGTGGGAATGATCTTGCCAAGAAGCTTGTCGCTACGAAACAGGTCACGACATGCCAGCCGGACCTGCCTTTCAGGATTTCCGGGAGACTGCGCTGCAATTCTGAAAGCTAAGGGAACGACTGTATCGAACTTGAACAGGTCCGCAATGTCATAGACAAAGGACAGCGGCTTTCCTGTGTGGATGAATCCGACTGCAGGTGCATAGCCAGCTGCCAGAACTGCTGCCTCGGTGATGCCATACAGACAGGAGGTGGCCGCTGATAGGCATCTGTTGGGTATATCGGCCGCATCCCAGGTTTTCTGATCGTAGTTCCTGGACTTCCAGTCAACGCCGTACTGCTGTGCCAGAAGCTTGTAGGTTTCCCTGACCCTGGCGCCTTCGATACCTCTCAGCTGCTCGATGCTACGCCGCTTTGGAGAAGGCTCTCCAAAGCGGACCTCGTACATCTTCCGAACCACCTTGAGGCGGAGATCATCATCCAACGCAAGCTTGGCCTGATAGAGCAGTCGATCGGCGCGAGCGCCACCGGGTTGACCACTGGCGTACAAGCGAACACCAGATTCACCGACCCACACCAGAAGGGTTCCCGCAGTGGACGCCAGGTGTACGGCCGCATGAGATATCCGGGTACCTGGCTCCAGCATGATGCATGCGATGGAGCCCACAGGAATATGCATGCGGACGCCATTCTGATCAATGACGACGAACGCTCCGTCCTGCACGTCGATCTGTCCGTACTGGACAAAGATCATCGATACACGATCTTTCATGGGAAGCGGCCTGATGGGCGGAAGCAGCGTTGACGTACCCATGGATCAGCAAAGTGGACGAACCAGCAAGAGGCCGCAGCCAAAGCTCCTGGCGTGACCCACTCCCTCAAACAGTGCCTTCCTCAATGCTTCTGGATCTACCACCTCTGCTACACCTTGATAATCAAGACTGGAGAACTGAATGGCCTTGTGCCTCTCGCCAGTCTCTCTCCATCTCCCAGGCCTGAGCGCATGTTGGCAGTACCCTTTCTGAAGAACACTGCGATCATCGACCCGAAGCCCCCAGTGAGCAGCGCGCTCCAGTATCCACTTGAGCCCTGCCTCATCCATGGCAACGGCCGCATCATGCCCCGTCTGACGCGCCTCTTTCTTGGCATTCATCAGCATGTCATGTCGCCGGGACCTTCCTCCTTCAGCAGCACGGCGGCTGACCACGGGATTGGCCCTCAAGTCGAAACGTAGGGTATCCCCCACGTCGAAGGATGGATCGTAAGCCTTGCTCTGAATGTCGAACCGGCCTTCTTCATCATGCGGAGGTCGCTCGGAGACAACATAGTAGGTTCGCATATCATCCAGACGCCTGAAGATGAAATCACGCTTACCGCCATCAGAGGCAAACAATCTCCAGATGATCTGATGATCCCGATACGCATCCCCCTGCGACTCATTCCTGATCAGCCAGGGATCCAGGCTTCCCATGGCCCTCAGGCGCACTTTTGAAAAATAATGGCTCATCCCTGCCTCTCCTCAAGTGCCACCCACTCCTTTCTACGCTCGAACTGCCACCTGCTCCTGGACACCGGCTGGTCTGTCCGCATTGCTTCAAAGCTGGCCGCCATGCCAGGCTCCATGCCTTCCTCCCAGTAGTAGCGAACCTGACCAAGCCTGAACATCCATTGGTCGCCCTTGGAAGGCCATGGCTTGTCGAACTCGTGCTTGCGGCTCATCTCGGCCAGGGAGGGGAACTTGGCACTCTCGAACGCTTTCATAAGATCAGCAGCCTGAACCACTTTGGGATCGACGGGCAAGGCCAGCGGGCAGGACTTCCTTCCCAGGTAGAGAGGATAGACCGGATGACGCAGCGCCTCGGCCAGACGCCTCAGATCTTCGCCTGCCTGATCAACTCTCTCCACGGCAACGATAGCCAAGCTGTCGCACCGATAGTCACGCGATGAAAGTATGGGATCCTCCTTGTCCGACATCAGCTCCTGACGCCTGGATCGAAACGTGATCTTGCGAGAAGGTCTACAAATCTCAGTAGTGTGATAGTCACGCAGCGGCGTTCCCGCCGCCTCCAGCTTCACACCAAAACGATAGGCACCCGACAAGCTCTGCTGTTTGCTCTCATCATTACGGTCGATCCCCAAGGCGGCACCCAGCAAACCAAGCAATGCCGAGCGAGAGGGCTGTACGGAAGATCGCCGTGTCTTACCCACGGCAATCTCCCCCCAGCTGGCCATGGGGCCGTAGAGCCTCATCATCAAGTATTCAGCCATGACGGCTTACTCCTTGGCGGCAAACTGCAGAAGCGCCTCAAGCGAGCCCTGGCCCGTCAGAACATTGAATTCCTCATGCGCATCCGAGCAAGCGCCATACACCGTGTCCATGTTCTTGCGTACCGTGGACAGCGCCGTAACGGCTTCCTGTGCATAGTCTTCACCATTGACCGGTCTGACAAACGCCAGTGACAGAGAGCGCGGCTGCTGTGTGCCTTTTTCGACCAGGGCGTAATGGGCATAGGCACGGCTGGCAAAGCTGTTCTGCTTGCCCGTGGGACCGACCGTCAGTGCGGTCTTGACCAATGCCTTGATGGCTTTCTCAGTCAGTGCTTCATCATTGCCAAGATTCTTCTTGAGCAGATCCCTGTCGATGCAGACGTACTGATAGAACACCGCAGCCGCAAAACCGGCCTCACCAATGTGCGCTGCCCCCGGGTCATTCCGGTTCAGATCATCCACGGCAGTGAAGTAGTCATCTTCCACAGCCGAGGCATGGACACCAATGGCATGCGCAACCTGGACGGCAGCCTCTCCGTTGAACTCCGTCTTGGATGCCAGCATCCTGCCAAACATGGCAATGTCCACTGCCGTATGATCATGCAGCAGCGACTCCAGCTCTTCCTTGGAGGGGCCACGCTGCTCCTCAGCCAGCTTGCTGACCAGATCGTCCAGCGTCTTGCGCTCCTCGGGTGCCACATGAACAAGCTGCTCGATTTCGAGAGGCACATCTTTCTTCAAGGCACCATACTCTTTGGCAATCTCTTCCGCCCAATCCTTGGCTTTCTTCTCTGCCACACCCTTTGCCTTCAAAGCCTCGAAAACCTCGATGCCAAGTCTCCTCGTTCGAGTCCCGATGCTGCCAGAGAACTCCTTCTGAAAGGTCTCAGAAGTGCGCCATGCGCGCTTGAGACTCTGCGAGGATACCCGAAGACGCTCCACGCCTCCCAGACGCGCCGTCTTGGGTTTGCCCAGATCATCCCTGTTCAGGTTGGCGGGCGGGTAGGAGGTAAGGAAATGCAGTTGGATGAAGTGAGTCATTGCAGATTCTCCTTGATCGATTCCGGTTCATCGGCATCGGCCTTTTGGCCAACGCTCAGGTAGTAGTCATAAGCCCAGTGAAACTTGACGCCGCTGCTGGCACGTGATGCTGATTTGCCTTGTTCCATCTGCCAGGCAAACAGGTCATCGGCAAGCCGTGCAACGTCGGTCTTCCTGTCCGCCAGCTGGATCGCACGACGTATCTGAAGGAAGAAATCATCGGTCGCCGCAGCAGCCTGCAAGGATCGGAAGCGCAGCTCACTCATCGCAGGGCGCTCTCCGCCGAAGCCTTTCCCCAGACGAAACGCCAACGTTCGTTCGTCACCCGGATCCTCCTTGACATGCGCCAACGCTCCCGCCACCCAGGCAAGCTGTTCATAGACTTGAAACTCGTCAGAAAACGCCTTGCTGCTGCCTCCCAAGGCAATCAACCGACGTGCGAACAACAGGGTTGCACTGTTGGAAAGCAGTTCTTCGGCGTTCTGGCAACGCCGAAGACGGGCACGGTCTGCCCTGCCTTGGCCGCGAAGTTCGCCAGGCAGGGCATCCTTGTCCTGATTTTTGGGGTCCAGAGACCTCCACCAGTCTCGAACCCATTGACGCTGCCTCTCGCTCATCCTGAACTTTCTGGGTTTCATGGTTTCGATTTCCCTTTCGCTTTGGTCTTCTTGCCCCGATTCGGATCCACGATATCCCACAACGGCTTCAACTCCTTGGCAAGATTCAGACCCCTTCCAAGGTTTGCCCGTGCCTCGACAACCCGCCTCATGTCCTGTCCCTCAACGGGCGCACTGAGCACCCAGTGGTCGAACAGCTGCAGTGCCACGCACCTTGTTTCGTTGAGCCAGGCCTTGTAAACCGCAGTAAGCTTGCCTGCTTCATCTGCCTCGTCCTTGGTCCCGTACAAATCCGACAGGCCGTTCAACGCGTTGTAGAACAGAGGTTCGGTTGTCTCCCAGAAGCTGTCGAACACGGCGGGTTCAGAGCCGACATCTCCTGGTCTGTTGAACCAGGCCGACTTGACTTGCTTATGCAGTTCCTTGCTCATGGCATCAGCAGAGTCCAGAACGTCCTTCACTCGGCCGATGAACGTTGTCCTCCTGCTGATATCAACCTCATGAATCGGCAAGGTGCTGTCATACCAGCACAAGGCATCCATGTTCGACATGTCATAGCCGAAGCACCATAACCTGCAACCTTTTCGCCTTTCCTTCCTTGAACGTTGTTCAGTAACGTAGCGGACAACCTTTGCAGCGTCGGGCTGATGATCATCATTCCCCAGAACCAGCCCCAACCACTCGCGGTAGCCTTTTCCGGCCTGCCTTCCCTTGATGGAAATAGGCGGTTTCTCCCCCTTGGAGTCAAGACTGTACGGTGTCAGGGGATGTAGCCAGTTCCCGGTATAGTTCGTTCCGCCATGCCGGGTCAGATAGTGACGAATCGTCCGGACACCCTTGGCCGCACAGATGGAGCAGTTTCCGTGATCGTCAATGGTCGATGTGTCGATACGGATACGACGGGGCATGCTCCAGTAAGCCTGGAGCGGATGAACCGATTCCGGCGTCGTCTGTACGCCATCGCTACCGTCACTGGTCCGGGTCGCAGCCATCCAGGGCAGTACGTCGCCGATCTTCTTGATGGCAGAATAGCTATAATTCAAATCCTCCTTGGGTAACACATTGAGCCAAAGTTTTTGCCACAACGTGGATGGCTGTTTGGGATTTTCATCGACAGGCACAACCAGCGTAGTGAGAGGCCCACCACCTCGAAGTGATGTTCTCGTCCCCCTCCCCCCCGTCGGTGAATTTATTTGCAACGTGAACAGTGCTTTAGCAAAGCAGCTTTCGCATAGCACGAAGTCTTCCTGACGAACGTTGAAGTACAAGTTACTTCTGGATCCCGCATCGATCAGAAGACTGCGCACTGAGTTCTGGTTCAGCTTCAGATCCGTCGTCTTCAGAAGCAGAAGGTCCTGCATGAAGGCAGGGCCATCCGCCTCCAGCTCGAAGGCATTCTGGTATGGGCCGAACGCCTTGGCAAGATCATCACGACTCGGTGGGTCTTGGTAAAGATCCCTCCACTCACTCTCGTCTTCAGGTGGCATGGACAGCTGCAGAAGCCCAATCAGGAGCTGGTATATCGCTCCACGAAAATCCGGACGTGGCTCAGCGATATCAATCCAATCAGCCGTGATATCCAGAGGCGATATGGTTGCACGACTCCCCTTGCTCGAAACCCCTTTTAGCCAGCCTTCTGCAATCAGATTCATATTCGCTTCGCCTCCTCTCCATCATTCATTTCAGCACAATGTGATTGGAGAAAGAAGAAATTTTCAACCATATGCCCTTTCCAAAACAGCATTACCTTGTTCACTCATGTACGCGTGACCATTGCTACCAGGCCATACCAGACTCAGCGCTGTATTTCATGATCAGCTCTTTCCCCCTTTCATCGACCACCCTGCCAACAAGCTCGCCGCTCTCGGAAATCAGGGGAAGGATGAACGCATGATCCCGTAGCAACGGGGTCTTCGCTCTCAATGTTTCAATGGCGCTGGCAAATCTTGACTGCCAGGAATCGGCAAGCCTTTGGGCAAGACTTGCCCGAACGCGGACGGCGGACTGTTCCCAGGGGTTGCTGTCTTCGGCGCACAGGGGGCGCAGCACGCCGTCCTGCCATACTGCCAGGTAGATGTTCAGAGTCTCGTCGCCGAGTCGGGTGGGCACCCGGTCGTCCTCGTACCAGCGGGCGCTGCTGCCCATGCAGTAGCCCTTCCCGATTTCCAGGGCATTGAAGTTGGCCTGGCTCTGCATGGCCATGTCCTGACCGATCTGTTTCAGGCTCAACGCTCGCAGTTCGTCCGGAACACGGTCCAGATCAGCACCATAGACGGCCTCCACCAGATGGCGCACAGCACCGGGCTCACCTTGCTCACCCGGTGTAGTGATGCTTCCGGCTTCCTTCAGCGCATTCGCACCCAGCCAAAGCTTGCCGGCATCGGGATACACATAAGCCGCCGTCGGGAAGAGCGTTTTGTACCAGGAGGCATCCGGACTTCCCTCCAGTGAAGGGGAGAGAATGATCAGCTCGGGCTCTGATCTGCCTTCCCGGCCGTCCAGGGAGAGGTCCCCGTTTGCCTGGCGGAGGTGGCGATGCAGACGGCCAGCCCGCTGGATGATCAGATCGATGGGCGCCAGGTCGGAGATCATCAGGTCGACATCGAAGTCCAGACTCTGCTCCAGCACCTGCGTACCTACCAGCACCCAGCCTGCGCGATCCTGGCTGCCTGATCGCTTTCCAAACCTGTCCAGCACACGCTCTTCGATCTCCAGCCGGTCGCCCATGGCATAGCGGCTATGGAACAGCATGAGCTTCTGGTCGGGCGACGCATCCTGAAGGAGGCTGTACGCCTTGCGCGCATCAGCCACCGTGTTTCTTATCCAGGCGACACATCCACCCTTTTGGGTAACTTCCGAGATCCTTGCCAGTACGGCGTTCTCGTCATGAACCATGCTGACCTGCACGCGACGCTTCAACTGTGGACGCGTCTCGCACGCATGGACCCAAATCTCCTTGCCGATCTGCGTTGCCAGGGGATACCTGTTGTCATCCAGTTGACAGTCCTCATCGATTCCCAAGCCGCGCCGATAGGCGTCGATGAGCCTCTCCCGTGTCTCCAGCGGAAGGGTGGCAGACAGCAGGATGACACTGCCGCCCTGACTGGCATGGGCCATCAGCAACTTCCGCAGCAACGACATCATGTAGTCGTCGTAGGCATGCACCTCGTCCACCAACAGCACTTTGCCGCTCAGGCCTATAAGGCGCAACGACTGGTGACGAGCAGGCAGAACAGCCAATAGCGCCTGGTCCAGCGTACCGACGCCCACCTCTGCCAGCAGCGCTTTCTTGCGGTTGTCCGCCAACCAGGCGTTACATTGCGCACTGGCGCTGCTCTCATCCGGCTGGTAGCTACGGTCGCCGGGTTGATCCTCGGATTGCAGTACGCTTTTCTTGAACTCCTTCACCAGCTGCCGGGCACCATGAGAGAGCACCAACGATGGATTGCTGCCTTCCCTGTAGAGACGCTGATAGATCTCTCCCACCCGCCTGTACATCTGGTTGGAGGTTGCCATGCTGGGCAAGGCAAAGTACAGGCCCTGCGCGAGACCGGCCTGCATCAGCCGCTGGGTCAGAATCAACGCTGCTTCGGTCTTTCCCGCACCGGTCACGTCTTCAAGCAGGAAAAGCTGTGGCCCGTCCTCCAGTTCGACGGTTGCAGCGTAGTTCTGCAAGGGTGTGGGTGACTTCAGATAGTCGAACAGCTTGGTGGGATCATCCCAATTCTTGACTGGACTCCAGGCCAGGCCCGTACTGGCAACTGCCTTGTCTGCGAACTCAAGTGCCTTCGACCAATACTCGGACAGTGGCAATGGTTGACTACGATAAGGGAACAGGCTTTGGTTGGAACCCAGCCAATCTGCCATAACGCCCAGACCGGCCAGACGCCACGAGTGCTTCTTCAGTATCTTTGTATGCGAACTGCCGGGTTTCGGCAGGGGAAGGACATCTTGCAGGATCAGGTCCTTCACATCCGACATGAAGCGCCGTGCAGCCTCCAGGTCTTCGGCCATGAAGGCTTTTTCCACATTCGCTCCGACAGTCCCTCCCCCCTCACTATCCAGCGGCGGCTTGCCGTGGTGCCCAGCTGTTGCCCGCATCCAGATCTCCCAGAAACCATGGTCTGGCGACGGTACTCCCTCAGGGACAGCCTCCGTATCGACAAGCTCCATCCACAGCCACCACCCGAGCGTGTCATGGCATGGCTCGTAGCTTTTGGCGGAATTGGGAGGAACCAGTCCCGGGATGGGCTCAGGCAGCACCCCTTGAAAGGCACGGGCGAACTTGCCCTGATCATGCAGGGCCATGAAGAAGACGAACAGGGCTTCGACCTGCCGCTGAGGCCAGTCCAGTTCTTCTGCAAGCAGACGCAGAGAAAAATGAGGGAGGTCCAGAAGCTTTCTGGCGCATGCCGCCACGTCCAGAGCGTGGAATGGCAGCAGGTGGTACGCGTCTCCCTCCTTGTCCTGAGAAGAGGCTTTACCCCAGTAGAAAAAGTACGATTCAGCCATTCCGAGCCCTTTTTTTTGGCGCATATGAACAGCCCTCTGCGTCAGCCCCCTCCTCCAACGACTCTGCCTTGGATGCCTTGTCTCCTGCGATGGCTGCCAAGGTATTCAACCCGCCAACTGGACGAGAGAAGTCTACATTCAGGTGCAGATGGACACTGCCACTGCGATACGAAACGCAATGTGGTGTGCCCACTGATGCCGGGATATTGCTATTTTATCCCGGCAAACGGCCCTTGCCTCTCCGACAGGCAGTCGATTTCAGGTCATGCGCGGCAGATTTCCCTTCTTGTACGGCAGCCTCTCCACCCACACCCCTATTCCGCTACAAACGCCCCCTCAAACCCCCGCAGCTCCTTCTGCGTCAATCCCACCTCTGGCGACTGCGCCACCTCACGCCATCCGGCTACTGCTGCTCGCACTTCATCCAGTACCTTCTGCGCGTTCTCCGGCGTCAGCGCGAATTCCCGGCAGCGAGCCAGCAGCATGCGGGTGTTGGTGATGGGGCCATCCTCTTCCGAAAGCCACACCTTGGATTCTCTGTCCTTGTCAGGGAAGGGGTTGATGTCGAATGCTGGTGAGAGACGCCAGTGGCCGTTCGTGGCATGCAGGAAGCCGTGGTTCTGCAGGTGGTCATCCACGTTGGTGATGAGCAGGTTGAAGATGAGGCGTCGCCACAGTTGCTGCAGGTCGGCGGTGGGGTCAAGCGCATGGCGGCGAATGACTTCGGCGATTTCCAGATAGCTTCTTTCATCATCCCGCGAGGCCTGCAGCATGGTGGCCGCCGACTGGTAGGGAATGCGCCCGCCATCCGGCTGTCTGTCGAAGCGGTAGATGAAGGCGACGGGAATGTCTGCCAGCTGCACGACTCTCGATTCAGCGACCCGAATGCCGGCACGTTGGGCCAGTTTCAAGGCCAGCACTTCGCCACGCGTGACGCTGCGGGTGTCGCCAATGCTGGGAAACTTGCCGATGGCCAGGCGGCCGGTCTCGTCCACCAGGGTGCATTTGGGGCGCATGCCGCCCAGGGATGTGCCCCTGCCCTGCAGGTAGCGCAGGTCTTCGTCGGTCTCGTCTCCGCGCTCGATGGCATGACTGGCCCGGAAGGCGCGCTCCAGGGCGATGAGGGGCGGCGTGGTCCGGCGGCCGGGCTCAACGGAACGGTGCCATTGGCCATCTGCACCTTTCAGCCTCAGCGCACCAACGCGGGCGCTGTCGTCCACGGCTAGCAGGTAGTCCAGTTCGGTCAGTACGCCCAGGGTCGGGTCTTTCTGGCGGCGCTTGGCATGATCCCGCGCGATGACTCTTCTTCCCCAGGCGTCCGGTGCCGTGTCGGCCAGTGCGCCATGAAAGGGCGAGTCATGCGCAGTGGCGGCCTTGTGAGGCTGGTGGCCGGATGTCCACTGCAGGTCGGCTGAAACATTGAAGCCATCCGGGCTGGCCAGCCAGCTGGCGTCGTAGGCAAAGGCCGTGCTTTCACGTCTTCCCTGGCGGGTGTAGATGAGCGATCCGATGGGGGCGCCTTTCTGCCCCACGCACACCTGCACGTGCTGGCGAAGGGTGTTTGATGGTGCAGCCATTACAACCCTCCCGATACGTTCCTGGGCATCCGTACCCGCTTGGGCAGCTGCTCATCCATCAGCAACAGGCCAATGTCATCGTTGGCGGTGTCCATGAGGTTTTCCAGGGCCTTCAGGTCACCCAGGATCATCATCGCCCGGGCGATGAAGTGGATGGGGATGCGTGGATCGCCTTTTTCGATGCGGCGCACGGTGGAGACGGATGCCCCCATGCGCTGTGCCATGGAGTCCTGCGAGATGCGGCGGCGGCGGCGGGCCAGCGACAGGTCGTGGCCCAGCTTGCGAACGGCGCGCTCGACCGGGAGGGGCATGAAGTCTGACATGAATTAGCAGCCTGCTGGAGATGCTTATATGGATCAATATATCCATTCAGGACGTTAAGTTCAATAACCGGCAAGACTGACGCCCGATATGGACTCCCCATGCGGGACCACTGCCTTTAGCACTCCTATCAGAACGCTTATCTATTTTTATAGACCTCATGAGATCTTTAATTGCATGGTCCTCAGACAGGCATGCAATGCCTCCACCCCAAGCCTCACCCTCACGATACCCGGACAAGACAGGCTGGCCCGGCAGGCCCACACCCCACCGTCAGCCCCCGCTGCCCGTTGCTTTTTGCGCTTCTCAGGCGCCCTCCCCACGCCCCGGTCTGCTGCCCG
>ERZ773010.684-NODE-684-length-23069-cov-8.294734_pt1 | contig 23069 bp, 36 predicted proteins | sample MGYA00580842_ERZ773010 | MGnify/ENA primary metagenome ERZ773010 (study PRJEB29015, sample SAMEA2737982) | human oral metagenome | biome: human oral; feature: human-associated habitat; material: dental | place: China | collected 2107 ...
TAAACATCCACATAAGTCTCTTTCTTGTCTCCGTTATGCGTGATTTCTGCATAATCTCCACAAGGTTCGCTTGATGTAATTGCGTTCGTACTAACAAGAGCCTTCCAATTTTGCAAAGTCTTGCTAAACCAAACCACAAAGCAGTCTTCTGCTTTGATCTCACGTCCTGATAAACGTGAAAATTCTTGTGATGCCAATTGTTTTGCTTTTTCTAACATTTTTATTCCTCCATTTTTTCGTATGTCTCCGCAAAAATATCTGGTTTGCATGGATAAAACTCGCCTTGCACACCTTTGATGATATAATCCCCTTCAGTCGCAATCATCAACCCTTCAAGAGTTTCGATTTTTAAAAGAGGATTGCTTAAATCAGCGTAGTCAATCCGTACTGGGTCTAGTCCAAAATCGCATAGCTCATCTATAGCTTCTTCCGTATCTACGAACTGAACCGCCTCAATGACTACAGGCTTCTTTCTGTATTTCATTTCTTCAATCCTTTCTTTATGCCATCAATTATCCCGCCAATTAACGCTGAAATAATAAAGATTAAAAACAAAAATACCAACCACCCGAAGGCGATTGCTATCCATTCCCAAATGAACATGTTTTACTCCTTTCTTAGTTATAATCAATCAACTTCATACGATAATGAAGAAATGTCGGTTAATATTTTAGGTAGTAACTCAATCGCGCTGAACGTATCCGCCCCATAAATACTTAACTCTAATTTCAATGTCGCTGAGCTATTTCCGCCTGATCCTGAAAATTCTACGTCAGTTATCCCAATTCTTGTTGTATTCATTCTCAATCCTTTCTGAGCACGAAAAAAGCACTTAGATTTCTCTAGGTGCTTTGATAATCATTAGTTATTTTTTTACCCAAAACCGTGTGAAAATTTATCTGGCAATTTTTTTCCAAGCTTGATACTTTTAGTTAAAGTATCTTTTAAAAACGAAGCAAACTCTTCCAAATCATCGCCTTTATAGCTATAATTTAAGGTGTTTTTGTCTACTGTAGCAACGCCTTGACATTCCCCACTTACCGCAGAGTATCGTCTTAAAACAGCGTTATCTTCAATCTTACGCATAGTAATAATTTGTTTATCAATCTTCGCCATTTTCACTTGCCTCCTGGTAATTAAATTTTATGTTAGCTTTTTTATGAGCTTCATCATAATCCATTTTTTTATGGTTCATGTAGTACGACTCAAGACTCTCGTGTTGTAGCATTATTATATCACTCTCTTTTGGGTCGCCCATGTATAATCTTTGAAAACTTTGAGCCATATCATAATGTGGATAAAAGTTCATCATTCTTTCTTCAAAGGCTTCATAATCCCACAATAAATACTTATTGTCTAGGATGTGTTCTAATGCTTTTGACACTGTAGAATATGGTAGTTTACTGCTTTTTGCCATTTTTTCCACAACGTCTGCTCTGTCCGAATTTCTCAGCTGATTGTAGTATCTTACTGCAAAGTCATTCTTTTGCTTCTCTACGTCTCCACGAGCAGCGCTTATTGAACCACTAGAAACCTTAGGAGTTGACTTATCCATACCTTCATTATAACTCTTTGTCCTGTCTTTTGCAACGTATTTGTCATACCACTCTTTATAACTCATATCAGCAGGTACATACTCAACCTTTCCTGTTTCAGGATTTCTCGCCCTGCGCTCTAACTTGCTGTAGTCGATATCATCATCGTGGGCGATAGTCGTAGACCTGCACCACGGATGTAGAGGTGGATAGTTCACACCAGGAACAGCCTTGTACGTATCGTAGACCTTGTTGTCGTGTTCTTGGCAGATATGTGACGTGCGCTTGTCCAATACTGCCACAAATTTATACTTCGTGATTTCAGCATCTTCATAGCTGAGCAGTTCCATTTGGTTGTGAAAGAACGCTGACTCAGTACGAACCAAACGCCTAGCGTTGTTTTGGCCTGCTCCGAACCGTTCAGCGATTGCTTGAGATGTATCCCTTACACTACGACCGGTCATGAGACTCACTAGGAGCTCGTCTTTCACGCTTGAAGCGAGTGCCCCGGTATTCGACCATATCCTATCCGAATAGCCCTCTCCTGTCCATTTAAGAGCCTTTAGGTGCTTGATTTCAGTTTCAAGGAGATTAGAGAAACTATAAGCGAGTCCAGTCTGCTGTTGCAGGTCAAAGGTAGCCTTGTAGTAGCTATCTTTCATCAAATCGCTGTAAAAGGCATCTGAGCCTTTCTTCTCTGAATGATAGATAGACTCACGCATGCGGTCTAGGTCGTCGTTTAGACGCTCTAGACGCTTCATGCGATAGGCATAAGCTGGACTGTCTAAATCAGCAAGCAATCGTTGAATATTCGGATCATTCGATCTAGCTTCAAGAACCTTGCGAAGTTCGTTTAAGTCCTTCTGGTCCTTCATGTTCTTTAAGACTTGTCTAGCATCACGCTCGCTTAACCCATAATCACGCTGAAATTTATCAAAAACCTTGTTGATTTGCTTGTCTAAATAAGCTTTAGATTGCTTGTAAATCTCGTCAAACTTATCCGCTTGCTTTTCGGCCTTATCCATCTGCTCATAGATGAGATTAGCCTTCCTCTTGGTCCAGTAGTCCTTGTTCTTCATCTGTTACCTCATCATCTGGCTTCGTGTTCGCTTGATTAAAGAACGGCACACGGTCCTTATTCTTTTCTTTCTCTTCCTCAAGACTTTCAAGTTCAGCGTCTGGATCTTCAACGAATGGCAAGAGTGAAATAAGCTGACGAAGTGAGACCTTGCCTTCAAGATTATTGATAATCTGTGACAATTCGAGTAAGTTCTTAGGCAATCCACGACTGAACTGTGGCACGATTGAATGTGCTTCAAGAGCAATCTGCTGCATGCCCAAGTAGTGAGCGAAGATAGCAATACGCTGTCTAAGACCTCGCTTGTAGTTTGCTTCTTTCGTCTTAGTTATCATTTCGAGACCTAGTAGCTTGAATTCCATGGCTACACCCGAGCTATTCCCTGCGAAGTTCTCATCTGTCAAATTCGGTACATGGCTGAATGTGTAGATATCTTCTTTCAAGGCCTTTCGCAAGATTTCGGTTGCGTTCTCGTCCAGAGCATTCTTTAAGAAATCAGCCTTAGCATCTGCTGGCAATTCCAAAAGGCCTTCTTCAGCAAGGATACTCATTGCCTCTCTAGCATCCTCTAGATTGTCAGCCAACTGCGCACCGTACAGAACAAGAATAGACTCGACTGCCTGCTCTTTGTCGTTGACGCGATTGCCCATCAATGAATTGTAAGCATCAATCAAGCTGATTTGTTGCTCATAATCACCAATCGCAAAGTGATTATTGCGGTATTCAATGATTGGGATTTGACCAAGATTGTGTTCTTCTACATTCTCATTCTGCGTCGTTCCTGTGCTCGAATCACGCAGCACGATGTGGTAATGCAGTTTTTGAGTAAAGACTTCAGCTTGATACTTAGTCGCATCTTTCGTGTCGTCTTTAATTTCGTAATAGTAGACCGCAAACAAAGCCTTGCGTTCGATACTATCGTCGTAAACGATAAATACATTCTCAGGGTCTACGCTAGTCGAATCAAGCTCAGTCAATCCCTCTTTTGCATAGATGTACTCGTAAGCACGTCCATAGATAGCCATGTTCAAAGCATTCTGCGCATCCACTTGGTCAATTTCAGCGCCATCGAAAGCCTCAAGTAAAGGCTCAAGGTCGCTCTCAGCGGTGTTGTTATACTTGATAGGATTGCCCATAAAATAGCCAGTAGACGTGTCTGCAATGTCCTTAGAGTGGTTTGCTACTGTTTTAAAGTTTGGTGCGTTCTGATTGCGCCTTTTGTGATTCAAGATAGCATGGTCGCCCAAATAGTATTTCTTCAAATCCTGTAAGCGACTGCGCTCTAGTGTATGTTTGCGAATCAACTTGTAAATCAATTCCTTATTCAAAGCTGTTTCATCGTATCCGTCTCGTGGATAAGTTAAAATCTGATACATTTCATTCCTTTCTATAAACCGTACTGCGAACGTCTGCGGACGGTTGCTTTCCCACCTTCGATGCATTGAAGGCTATATCTCAGCGCATCCATCAAGTGGTTGTTCTTATCTTCTGGTTTGTTCAACCAATTGCCTTCTTTATCTCGTTGATAACAATAACTATAAAATTCATCCATGATGTGCTCACAATTCGGATGCACATAAATAGCGTATCCTTGTAATTTGGACACGCCTGCCATGATACTATCCTTTCCCTTTCTACTCTCTTTGATTCGAGATATCCCGTGCTCTGACCTGAGTTCTTCAATCAATCGTGACTCTGCGCTATCTGCGATGATTGTAGAGCGATGATATCCTTTATCTTTTATCATCTTAGCGACTTCCTTGGTTATCAAACCAACCTTGTACGCTTCGTCAAAGATGTGTATCTCTTTTGTAGTATCGTTTATCAGCGAGCAACACAAAGCAGTTGGATCATGAGTAAAACCAAAGTCAAGACCGATACATAATTTGTTAGCTGAATCTCGTAGTAATTCATCCTTATCGAAATCCTTGACAGTCACGTTCTCGTAGATTAAACCTTCAGCAACTCCCCACTCACCATCACACACGATTCTAGCACGTCTGGGGTTCGTATGATACAAATCCTCATAGCGTTTGATATCGACTTCATCTAGCCACTCGTTGCACCGATAAGTAGTCGTGGTAGCGAATGTATCGGATCGTCTAGTTTCCTCGTCAAAAAAGACACGTTTGAGCCAGTGCCTCTCGTTCCACGGGTTGAATGTGACCGTTATTTGTTTAAAGAAATCAGGAACATCTAAGCTACCGCGGATAGACTCGACTACTGTACTGAACTTATCTTCAGTCTCGATTTGATACGCTTCTTCGAACCACGCCCAGCAAAGAATACCAACATCGACTGTAATAGATGTGATTTTCAATTCGTCATCCAAACCACGAAAGAGAATCTTTTGACCTGTGTCCTTAACAGTAATTTCAGGCAAAGACTCGTTGAACTTGAATTTATGAGCGACTTTCAGTTGGTTAGCTGCCCACTTAAAATCTGTGTAGGTCGATTGCTTGTTGGTGTTCGAGTATCTACGAATGACAAGCAAGTTGGCCCAAGGATATTTCAAAAGACGTATAACATAATTCAAAGCGGTTGTCTTGGACTTCTTCGAACCACGGGACCCTTTGACAACTCTATAGAGATTTCTCGAGCGCCAGAACTGGCCATATCCACCCCCTACTGTCTTAGGTAGGTCTACGACAATATCGTTCTGTTTAATCTGGTATGTCTGACTCATTTGCAAACACCACCGTTCCAGAAACGTCGGCCTCGACTTTGTCTGTCCACATCTTATGTCGTTTACCTAACAATTCAAGAGCCTTATTCCTATCGCTGTTCTTTGTTGGATATTCGACAAGTTGAGGGATTTCATTGTAGACTTTTACAGACTTACCAGTCACGGGATCAGTCATCAACTCAGCTACTTTTGTCGTGACTACTGTTGTTTCTTTCGCTTGTCCCGACGCAATTTCTGACAACATCACAAGAATTTGTTTTTGAGTTAAGATTTTTTCATCCTGCAACTCTTCCATTCGATTTTTGATGTAATCAGAAATTCCGACATTATCCAACAATTCAGAAGATCTTGCTTTAGCATATTTCTCACTATATCCTGCTTTTAAAGCAGATTGATAAGCATTACCTGAGATGATGTACTCATCTGCAAATCGTCTCTGTCTTTCATTCAATTTTTCCATCACCTCCATTTTCTACAAAGCAAAAAGCCACACGATTGTGTGACTTTAAAATAAAACCTCTAAGGGAATCAAACCCTCTAGCTTATAACTTATCCGGAATATAATTAGCTATGCAATCATGCAAGGTCTAGTCGCTCCGCAACCATTTGTAAGTTCAAAAAAATAACGACATCAAGAATTGAACCCAAAAAGACAAAGAGGAAATCACCAGCTTATATCCCTGATGTCGTTACAAAAAATTATTAAAGGAGTCATCAGTCCGCTTTACCGTACTTGCTGACAATATCATAATAGCACATTAAAAGTTCACTTTAGTTCACTTCGTTCACAATTTTTAGATAAATTTTCAAAGGCAGACTTTCTGATTTTTTGAATAGCGCCTCTACTATATTTTAGCTTAGCTTCGACTTCATTCCATGTCATACCATCGATGTAAAACAACCGCATTACGATATTTTCTACCGGATCGTCTAGCGATTCGATTGCTTGAACTAACTCATCCCGCTCTTTATATAAAACTTGAATTTCTTGATAGAGCTGTTCCGTTTTATCAATAATCAGAATATTCAATTCTTCTGATTGATTTTTATCATTCTTCGATTTTGGCATATTGTCAAACTGCTGTCCTCGTAAAATGCCTGACTTCAAACTGATAATTTCCTGATGTTTTGACTTCGCTTTGATATCAATGTACTGCAATGCTTTTAATCTTTGCTTGATATTTATCGTCATTCATCCTCCTCGATTTCAATTAAAATCATTCCTTCGTTTGGATTCTTAAGTCTATCTCTGTATTTTTGAGACTTGTAAAACGACAAGGTTCCTTTCTTTAAGCCAGTCTCTTGACAGATTTGCTTAATTGTCCCGCAAGCGATGAATGTTTCACCGTCATAGAGAGCGTACTCTCGATTGTTTCTGCCCATCCTCCATCTCCTCAATCAACCAATCAAGGTTCTTGCGTGCTTTTTTCAAATCCTCAAGACCGTTTTTCTTCTGAAATCGCAATAGATACTTGATAGCATTACCCCAGCACCATGCTGCTTTACCCGGTAGATTGCCAATAAAGTTGTCAATCACTTCAATGCTTTCAAGACCTTTTGAACCTTGGTAGTGGCTTGGTTTGTTTACATTGTCAAATTTTTCTGGTTTCATTCGTTCTCCTCCAAAATCCCCTTGTTTTCGTAGATGTTGCCTTGAAGGTATACGTTACAATTTTCAATACAGTCAAATAGATTATCCCAAACCTCTTTTTCTGTGCGTATATCTAACAACTTAAACATACCTTTATCAAAGATAACTTTTGCTCTACCGCTATCTTCAAATTCGTCCCAATAGGTCCAGAGGATAACATCTCCTTCAAAAATTTCCTTGTCAAAATCATCTTTGAGCCCTGTTGATTGCATGAGTTCGATTTCGTCAAAACTCATAAAATTTGTTTCGCCAAATTTCCAATGCTCACCAACTAAAACACCTTTTTTAAAATCTATCAAAGAAACATCTAGCATTGTTTTCAATTCTTTATCCCACGCTCTAAATTTTGGTATCATAACCTCACCTCATCCCCAACTTTCACAGTATCATACACTTCCTTCGTAACCACGAACACACCGTAATCACGAATAGTAAGCGTGTATAGCTTTCCGAATTGTCCTTTTCCGACAACACGACCGATTATTTCAGCACCTTGATTATCAGCTTTATAGACGATAATTGGGCGCTTTTCTTCTAATTTCTTAATCTGGATACTCTGCCAGACATTCAATCCAGCAGACAATAATATCCAGATTGCTATGAAGCGCTTCATGTTCACTCCCTGTAATCGTTATAAATTTCAATAGCTGGAATTGACTCATTATCAGTTGCAGAAGTAATTATCAGCTCGCTCCTCACTTCTCTCTGAAATTCTAGTAACTCCTCTATCGAATTGATTTCGATAAAATGCCCCTCTGCACCGTTCGGGAATTCTCTTTGTATTCGACCTTTAGATGTTTTATGATTAACTCCTTTAGAAAGCCAAGTGCCTTCTCTTCTAGAAAATCGCTTATCAAATTCTTCAAATGTCGAACAGGTTCTAACTTCTACTTTTTTATATTTTTTAATTATGGCGTTAGGAATTTGATTTTCAACTCCTCCGCTTGTGCTTGTTAGTAAAAATTCCATCACTCCACCTCCTCAAAATAACTATGAAATTTACTTAAATTGACAATAGCGACCTCTTCGACAAAATGTTTTTCGATATCAAAGTCTGGATCATTTTTCCCAAACTCTTTCTTTATAGCTTTTTCAGCAAGTAAAGGCAAAGCGAATATACTTGCCCCATTTCTTAAAGCGAGCGCTTGACCGTGTTTGTTTACTACTCGATAACCTACATCAAACGGTCTGATTTTCGCAGGGGTTTTTATGCGTTTGCTTTCAGTTTTTGTAGCTTGTTCAAGTGTTTGTACCATCACTCCACCTCCTCGACTTCCACTCCCTCGCAATCAAACACCCAGCCGAAGTTGGCTTCTTCTAGTTCTTTACGGGTGTGTTTTGTTTTATAAAGTGAGTTATCTTCCCGATCTGAGAAAAGCCATTTTTTCGAATGTTTTTCGCGGTTTAAAGTTTCGTGATTTCCACAAATCCCTTTCACCTTCACCACATACCGCTTCTCTTTCTCGACCTCGTAGCCGAAAATCCAAGCGAGTGCGAATTTTTCTTGGTTATTTTTAACTTCAAGCCATTCACACGTTTTCGTGTGTTCAAATAAATCATCCATCGCTTGAAACAAATCCCAGTCACCAGTTTTCTTGAAATACTCAATTTTTTCCGCCACAAACTGCGGAACTTTGACTTTTTCTGGTTTGGCTAGCTGTTCAATTGATTCCAATATCCAATTTCTATTAATTGTGATTGTATCTGCGATAGGCCCCTCTGTATAAGGCAAGGCTTCGATTTTTTCGATTAGTTGTTTAACATTCATCTTCCAGCTCCTTCAACTGCAATTTCATTTTCTTAAGTTTTTTCTTCAAAAATTCGCGATGAGCAGTACGATCTTGTGCCACTCGTTTATCGCATGGCTTCGAATACTCCTCGATTTCCTGCTCTGTGATTTCGATTGAATGCTTCAATCCGTCAATCATTATTTGTTTGTTGTATTTCATGGTTCAACCTGCCTGTTTCTCAAGCCAGTTAAATAGCAAACCAAACTGCTCCGTCACTAGCTCATCATCATTGTATTGTTTACAAATTTCTCCGATTGACGACACCGCCCATAGCCAATAAGCATCTGAGTCGAAACCGACTTCTTGACTTTTCTGATTACTACGCGCCATCCATTCCGGAATGACTCTGCTGAAGAAATCAATATAATTGATTTTCATGGCAATTCCTCAATCTTGATATAAATTCCGACTGTGTCTGCCCAAAACTTCTCGACAATCTCGCTGGCCACTTGTGCATCATCTTGCCAGTATCCAAGTTTCGTCATGCAGTCCTTGAGCAACTTCTGCAGATTGTCTGTATCTGGCTTCGTGGTCTTGTACTGGCCGTCGTAGCTTTTTTTGATACGAGGGAAGCACCACTTGACCGTCAGACGAATTGCTCCTTTAATTTTATCAGGAGGCACATGCTGCGCGAGCAAGCTCTCAAATTTCGCCCTGGCATTTTTCAGATCCTCTGGCTCATAAAAGATTGGCTTTCCAAGTCTTACGTTTACCTTTTTTTGCTGGTGAGTCGTTGTTGGAATTTTTTGCATAGGTAAAAAGAATTCAATAGACATTTTTATAAATGCACTTCCTTTCTTTTTTTAATTTCGCTTTTAGTCCATGTTCCTTGTATATGACAGGGTGCGTTTTAGGCAACCCTGTCTATACAGGTATGGACATGATGGACGACAGGACATTATCTATATATATAATATATAGTTGTCTGTCCAAGACACGACCACGTTTTTATGGTCTTGTCTGTCCTTTTTGAGACAAAGACACAACCATAAAATTATGGTGTTGTCTTATTCGGACACGACCACGTTTTTATAGTCTTGTCCTTTTTCTTTTATCGAATTTGAGTTCTTGTCGAACCAATATTTTTTAGATGAATTCAATCTGCGAGTAACTGTTTTTATAGACACTCCTAAATACTCAGCTACATCTTCTTTTGAGGGTGGTTCGCCGAAGTTCGCGTTTTCGATTGCTTCGTCAAACTCTATCAGTTTTTGCTTTTTGTCTTCCTTTGCATTCTTTTTGCGAGTTTCTTTAGCTTTCATCCACCCCGGTTTATCATCGTCCAATTGGATATCCGCCAGCACACCCGTTTCATCCAGCGCGTGTACTGGATAGCTGAACCACATGTTGACTGGCTTGAATTTGGCAAACTCTCGGAGCGTGCCCTCGACTCGCCACGCAGTAGCTATCTGAATCTTGTTGCGAGCTTCTTCGAGCTTGTCTACATACGGAGCGCGAGCCATGACATCAGGAATGCCTTTCTCGAAGTGCGTTCTCATCTGCGCCGGACTCAATAGGTCATCTAGTCCTACATTTTGTTGATAATAGGCATTATTTCGCTCTTGTAAAGCTTGTTTGTAAACCTCGCACGCTGCCTGATTTAGTCGCTGGGTCAGTAATTCCTCTGACACTTCTAACTCTACTAAGTCAATAAGCGCGTCAGGGTCCCGAGCAAATACACCAGAACCACTGGCACGGTCCATGGATTTCTTGCCACCTTGAGAACCTTTTGAGTGGTGATGGCAGTAAATAACGCTAGAGCCTAGCTCTGTGGCTACCTTATCGAATTGATTGGTAAAGTGTGCCATCTGGTCTGCACTATTCTCGTCACCGGTCAATACCTTATAGATCGGGTCGATGATGACTGCGATATAATTCTTCTTCAAAGCTCGACGAATGAGTTTAGGTGCTAGCTTGTCCATCGGTACAGTCTTTCCACGAAGATTCCAGATATCGATGTTTTGGATATTCTGCGGTGCCAACCCCATAGCCTGATAGACATCACGGAAGCGATGCAGGGCGGATGGTCGGTCTAATTCCAGATTGACATAGAGGACACACCCTTGCGTACAATCCCAGCCTAGCCACTTCTTGCCCTCTGCAATCGCTATCGACATCTCAATCAAAGCGAATGACTTACCAGCCTTGGACGGACCAGCAATCAGCATCTTGTGGCCTTGACGAAGGACGCCTTTTATCAACTCAGGAGCCAATTCTGGCAAGTTATCCCAACTGTCGGCCAATCCTTCAGGATCAGGCAGATCATCGTTCAAGTCTTCAATGTACTGATACCATTCGTCCCAATCGGCCTTACCAATGTTGGTATCTACTAAGAATTGCTTCTGGCCATTTCGGATAAAACCCGGCATACGCGAAAGTCTGCTTGGATTTTTATTTTGAGTATCAACTATGATTCCATTCTTCTGACAAATTTTATAAAGATAATCAACACGATTACGATACTCTTCGTAATTCTTGGCATCTACTTTGACGATAGCATGTAGCGACTTATTCCCGCTGTGAACTAAGGCTGCAATCGGCAACTCCAACTCTTTATAAATGGCGTTCTGCTTGTCAATTGGCATACTGTCGGATTCTACCAGAGCATAGCGAAAATCTGTCACGTTTTCATTTTTAGCGCCCTTTCCATCCATGGGATTGAATCGCACCCATGCACCGGCTTCTTCGTGATAGTCACCAAGGACAGCTCCAATATCTCCATTACATTCTTGTAAGAGCTGAATCAACTCACCAGCTGTACGATCATATGCTCCCTTAGTTGGCAGCCATTTAACAATCTCGCCAGTTTCGGCGTCAGTTTTTGGGTAGCACTTGGTCACATAACCGACATTTTCGCCAGCTTCAAAAAGTGTTTCAAGGTATTTGATGATTTCCTGCACTGGATTCCAAATTGTCGGCTCATGGATTTCCTTACCTTCAATCCAATCCTTGTCAATGACACGATAATCACGATCTATTGTATCGGTCCAGCCTAACTCATGAGCGTTCTCGCTATCGTAGCCAGATTGCGACACCCAGCCGTTCTCTTTTGCTAATTGGGTAATAGTCGCACCCGTTACAATCGTTCCTGCTTCTTCGTTGAAGGTGTCCCATTTTTTGAAGCATTCGAATTTCTTGTATCGGCTATCGTTTTGCGACCAGTTGTCCCAATCAGATGCCGTGTAGCCTTCGTGTTTCAAGGCCATACCCACATTCACCCAAGTCTGGTAGTCTACCGTGGCAGGATTGATATAATCCAGCAACGGCAACAAATTAAAATCATTCTCTGCCACTGTTTTCTCCTTTTTTAAAATAATGTCATCTGCGACACATGGCTGTTGAGTCTATCCATGGATTTGCGATAGTATTCTTCATCAATTTCAAAACCAATATAGTTGCGGTTGGTATTAATACAGGCTATTGCAGTAGTTCCGCTGCCCATACAGTTATCCAACACCAGCCCCCCCTCATTTGTATATGTCTTTATCAAGTACTCAAACAATTCAACTGGCTTCTGCGTCGGGTGAAAATTGTCTTTTTCATTGTTGAAAAATAATACACTTCTAGGGAAACGATAGCCATCATTCACGGTTTCGATATTATCCTTTTGCTTTCCATAGTTACTGCTATGCGTACTATAGATTGCCTTGTACGGTTTTCCGTAAGTAAACTGCGGATTGTATACTGGCAATTCTTTATAGAACACAAGAATGTTCTCATGCGACTTTAACGGCATTCGATTGGCGTTCAAGTGTCCTGTTGCATTGGATTTCTCCCAAATCCATTCATAACGCAACAATTCTGGCTTGCTCGCTCCTAGCGCTTTATCAAACGGAGTTTGAGCAGTCAGTACAATCGCGCCATTATCTTTGATAATTCGTTCATATTGTTCCCAAAGCTTATTAAATGGCAGTACACTGTCCCAGCTGTTTCGAGTCGTACCATAAGGCAAATCACACAATATCATGTCGATTGACTTGTCAGGGATTTTTTGCATACCGGCCAAGCAATCTTCGTTGTAAATTATATTTAGTTCCATACATCACCCCGGCACATATTCAGCTGGTCGCACGCCTGCTGGCAATCTCCAGCCGTTAGCAGCAATGCGATCAATCATATTTCTGGCTTGGTCAAATTGCCACATACCGACATCTTTAAAGCCTCGACCTTCCAAAAATCGAATTTGCTTTGGCGTCGTTAGACCTTCCGCTTGTCGCTTGTGCAATCTGTCTAGTAATAGATTTGCTTTTCCTGCATTTCCAATCTCATCTGTAAAGATTCCATATTTCTCAAGCGCTTTAATTTGCTTGTCACTAGCAGGCGCCATTTCCCATCCGAAATTGGGCACGTAGTTCGACAAGTCTTCAGCATGGATAGACATTTCAAATTGCAACGGATCTACTAGCTTGCGTTTACGCTTGCGCATTTCTTCCAATTGTTTGGCCAATGCCTCTTCACGCTGTGCGACGACGTCTTCGGTTGCCTTGACTTCCATATCTTCAAGGTCAAGCATAACGCCTGTCTGCTCTTCCATGTTCTCAACCATTTTTTGAGCGACTTCTGGAGTCTCACAGATTAAGTGAGCTGGCCGGCATAGTTCGTGGCGTTCAGTGTGCCAGAGGAAGTCTAGCAAGAGCAATTCTTCCTTCCCTGGATGCAAGCGAGTCCCACGCCCCACCATTTGAGAATAGAGCGCTCGCACTTTGGTAGGCCTTAGCACAACTACACAATCTACTGATGGGCAATCCCAGCCTTCAGTCAAGAGCATAGAGTTACAAAGAACGTTGTAGCGGTCATTCTCGAAGTCTTCTAAGACTTCGGCACGATCCTTGGACTCTCCATTGACTTCGGCAGCTCGAAAGCCTTTTCCATTTAGGATATTGCGAAACTTTTGCGAGGTCTTTACAAGTGGTAAGAATACGACTGTCTTACGGTCGGCACATTGCTTGGCCATTTCGTCTGCTATCTGCTCCAAGTATGGATCCAGTGCCGTTCCGACATCGCTCGCTTTGAAATCACCAGCTGACATGCTGACGTTCGATAGGTCTAGACTAAGCGGAATTGTCAAAGCCTTGATTTTAGATAAGTACCCTTCTTGGATAGCTTGAACTAGCGAATACTCATAAGCTAAGCTGTCGAAGTAAGAACCAAGGTTCTTCATATCTCCGCGGTCAGGCGTTGCAGTTACTCCTAATACATTCGATTGTTCAAAATAACCAAGGACACGTTGATAACCGTCTGAAATAGCGTGGTGGGCTTCGTCGACTACAATTGTATCGAACCAATCAGGAGGGAATTGACTAAGCCGTTTCTCTCTCTGCATGGTTTGGACCGATCCGACGACTACTCGATACCATGAACCGATAGAAGTATTCTCTGCTTTCTCTAAAGCCGTGCCGAGACCTGTCGCAGTCTTAAGCTTGTCACTAGCCTGCTCTAAAAGCTCTGACCTATGAGCAAGGACAAGCACACGCTTGCCCTCTTTCACTTGGTCTTCAATAATTTTGGAAAAAACAATCGTCTTCCCACATCCCGTTGGCAATACTAAGAGCGTGCGCTTGCGACCTTTAGCCCATTCAGCCTGTACAGCTTCCCGTGCTTCCTGTTGATAAGGTCTTAATTGCATCCCTTACCTCCTAGAACTGCCCAGCTTGGTATCCAGCTTGTGCTTGTGGCTGTTGTGCAAAATTCGGCTGTTGCGGTTGTTGATAGCTTGGTTGTGTAGTTTGTCCTGATTGCTGGTTTAATACTTTTGTATAGTCCACATCCTCAGGATAGAGCATGGACTTAACTTCGTTGTAATTGTTGTTATTGTATTGTCGAGTACCTACTTTACATACACCAGTTGCGCCAATGATGGTATTCCAGTTCATGCGAAGCGGTTCGCCTTTTTTCTTTTGACCAATCGCTGCAAAGAAAGCAGACAGCATTCCTTCGGTTGAGCTATGTAAGAATAGATTGTGGCGCAGTTCTGTTTCACCTTCGTTTGCCACGATTTTGAGGCTGACGATAGCCTTGTTACAAGCTGGCAATTTGCCGGGATTTTGCAGATTTGGTGTGTGTCGTGTGCGTTCCATGCCAACGACTGTAAAATAGTACAACCCATCAGGCAAAAGGACGAAATCCGAGTCTTTTTCAATCGTATCTTCCCATCCGAATTCACGCTCAAAATTGTTGTATTGTTGTGTCATGTTGATTTCTCCTTTAAGCTAAAATAGTAATTTTTTTGTTGCTAGCAAGTTCATTTTTTAAATAATTTGCGATGCTTTCGACGGCTTCTAATTTCCATTTACCCCCATCTGCTTCAAAGAGCGCAAGATTTGCCAATTTGTTGATGCGGAAGACGAATTGACTAGCAGGCTGCTCTACTTCATTGAAAGTACGATATGGTCGCAAGGTTACTGGATTTGGAGTCTTAGCTTGTGCTAAGCTTGCTACACCATCGCGAACCGTAGCCATTTGACTGATGCCATTGTCCTGTACTTCTGCACCTTTTTCGATTTTCAAATGGCTAGCAAAATCCAAAACTAAATTGCGGTCTGCATCATTGATGAACATAGACTGCAGCATAATATTGAATTCTTCCTGATCGCGCCAATTGCTGAATGGAATAACTGGGACAGATGCTTTTACAGATACAAGATGAGGACGTTTGCCGTTTTCAAAATCAACTTGATCGTATACAGATACTTTTTGGTAACTGTCCACGACAACTACAAGTTTACGATCACTGATGAAATCGTTATCTGATTTGAGATAGTCAACTAGACTCTTGAGTGTCTGAAGCTCAAGGATAGGTGCGTACTTACGAGGGTTAAGTTCCTGTAAGTCATATTCATTGCTGTCAAAATATTCCTTCCCGGTTTCTGAACGAATGATTTTGTTTTCTTTACCCGCTAGTTCGACCGCGTATGATAATGCATCTTTAATATTTTCTGTCATGGTTAGTTACCTGCTTTCTTTTGATTGTAATCAATGATTTTAGATTTTTCCTGTTGTTCCACTTTTTCGATGAGATCGCCAGTATCGGTCCGCATATCTCCGTTTTCATCAAAGTAAGTCTGACCAGGGATGCCACTTTTGAGCTCGTTTGCGTGAATTTTACCAGTGTCATCACGACCAACAATGACAGTTGTTGCGACACCTTTCTGTGGTGCCAAGGTAGATTTGACTTCCATACCTGTCTTAACGACTGTACGCTCATCATCTGTTGACATCGTCAGTATGATAGTAACCTTGCGAGTCGCTTTAGCTTCTGTATTGAGATCCAGAATATTCTCAAGGACTTTTTCAAGTTCTTTGTCAACCTTTTCTTGTAAGGCTGTATTTGCGATTTTTGACAAATCAATTTTAATAGTTTTATCTTTCATAGATACTCCTTATTATATTTTGCTATGATTTCTAATTCCCAAAACTTACACGGTAAAGGGCAATTCAGGGTCTGCTCGTACTTGGTTTTGAATAACTTCCATAGTTGCTTGCCAATGTGCCACAATCATATCCCAATAATCAGGCGGAAAGTTTTCGATCGGAGTTCCTAGCGGGAAGTGCCCGCGAATGTAAGCTACTTTTTGAAGTTCTTCTTCTGTCACGTTACCTTGAGACATGAGGTCCGTCAAACTCTTTGGCAAGCTTGCATGATATTGTTCAGGTAATGTCTGTGGCGTGCTAGAAGCTTCATTTTGAGGTTTTTCAGCTACCTGCGACATATCGAGAGGCAATTCTTCTTGAACTTGCTCAGGGGCTTGCTGAACAGTCTGCTGAGGTTCTGGAGCGACTGCTTGAGGTTGTGGCACAGGCGCCTGTACTTGTTGATTCGCAAAGATATGAGCAACCCCTGCATAATGGAACGGTAATTCATCAGGTAATCCATGTCGGTTCTTAGCGTCCCATGCTGGGCGATGATTGGTATACATCACGCGCTCACCGCCCTGCGCCTTCTTCTTGCCATTGTCGGCCGTCATGACTAAGGTTTTGTAGTTTGCAAATAGAACCATGTCTGCCCACTCTTTTACAAGTGGTGCCGTCTGGGAACTTGTCTTCTTACCAAGCTTTAGTTCGTATCTGTCATAAGAACCCATCTCGTCCGGTTGTTCAAATTTCTTGATTTGAGCGTGCGCAGTCAGGACCACGTTGATACCCATATCAACCAAATCGGATAAACTGTTTAGGAAACGCCCCATTTCTTCTTGGACATAGGTGTAGCCTTTGCCCCAGCCAAAATCCTCAATCCCTTGCTTACCATGTTGCGAACAGATGTAATTAACTGCCAAAGCTTCCGCCCAGTCAATTGTGTCGATGACGAGTGTCCCGCATTCTGTAGGATTCGCTTTGATAAAAGCAATCTCATTTACTAACATGGTCCAGCTGGTCGGCTTGTCTAATCTAGCCACATCCATGTTATCTGTCGAACCTTCCGTGTCGATGAAGACTGCATTTGGAAATTCAGCAGCAAACGTGGACTTGCCAATTCCTTCGGGACCGTAGATAACTACCTTTTGAGCTCTCGCTCGTTTTCCTCTTGTAATTTGCATTTAGTTTTTCCTTTCTTCGATATTTGTATGGAGAGCAATTAGTTTCAAATGGTTTTTCACTAATCCACCAATAACTTCAACTTCATTTTTATAATCAGGTTCAACCCATTTAATTGCCTTATTAATTCGCTGAATAGCATCTGCCCAAGTAGTGGCATCTCTAGAAGCTAAAACAGCTACCTCTTTTGTAAGCTCTTTGATTTTTTGTATCATAAGAATTTGAATAGGGTCTTCCTTTGAGTCTTGAATTTCTTTTTCTATTCGTTGTTTTTCATATTCTGGTAGCATTATATCTCCTTTCTAAAATCCACCTTGCCATGTTTTGGGTGCTTGTGCTACCTCCGGCTTCACGCTATACCCGTCTTCAATCAGGATGCTACATTCATCTCCTGTTGATACCCGTGTCGCGATTGCTTGCAAGCCTTCTTGTTCGAGCCATGCGCCAAATTCTTGCAAAGTCAACTGATCCATTTGCTCCAGCTTATCGATTAGCACGAATCCACATTCTGGCTTCAATTTACGCACGATTGCAGTCGCTACCTGTAGTTGCTGACTACCAGACATGTTATCCCAGCGCTGGCCAAGATAGAGCAATTCGCCATCATCCACGGATAAGCCCGGCAATGGTAAGTCTGCGTTTGTGAGCAGATCCGTCTTCTGCTTACGGATATCATCAATCACATTATCAAGTTCCTTGTATTGCTCGCGATAACCCTTAGCATCTTCTTCGGCTTTATCCTTGTCCAGATTAGCACGTACTTTACGATTGATTTCGTCAATCTCTGCGATGTTCTTTTCGATTTCTTCAGTAGATTCATCTAGAAGGTCCATCGCATCGGTATTCGCGATAGCCATGTCTTGAGCTAACTGACTCTCTTTTTCTTTGGCATCGGCCAGCAATTGCTCCAATCGTTCAACCTCTGCAGCTGCCGAATCGTGTTGATTTTGGATAACTACCAAGTTCTGGCGCTTACGAGCATTCTCGCCATTCTTGGCAAGGATAGCTTGTTGTTGCTGGATAAGTTCAGCGATAGAGATTAACTCTTTTGGCGCATCTGGATAGTACGGTTGTTCTTTAGCGAACTTTTCTTTTTGGTCAGCAATCACACCGATTGCATGGCGCTCGTCGTACTTGGCCTTTTCCTGCATTTCCAGTTCAGCCAACTGTGGACCAACTCCGATGATTTGTAGCAATGTCTTTGCTTTTTCTTTGCTGGTCTGCTCCATGAATTTTGGTAAGTTGATAGCCAATTCTTCTACGAAGCTATCCAGCAAGTTTTGTCCTGCCTTGTTACCGCTTGGATCAATGACCTTGAGTGTGCTGTTCTTTCCACTACGCTCCACAATCAAGCCGTTTGATAGCGTGATTTTAAGACTAGGCGGGATTGTACTTCCTTCGCGTTGTGCTTGGCTAGGCTTGTACTTGTTACCTCCCAACGCCCATGCAATCGCATCTAATACGCTTGTTTTCCCTTGGTTGTTATTTCCACCAACGATTGTCAAACCAGTCGCTGATGGCTCTAATTTGACCGCTTTAACGCGCTTGACGTTTTCGATTTCTAGTTTATTGATTGTTACCATCTTCTACTCCTTAACTAACCCTACAGGCGGTTCTACATCATACGTAAATTGCTTATCTGAACTTCTCAGGTTCATGCGTGCAATATTACTTGCTATTCGCTGGCGCTCTTGCTGTTTCATTTCAGCGTGGTCATCTAGTTTATTTACTAGCGACCACAGGATGATTCCAACAATTGTTACCATGTAAATGTACTCCATCATTTTGAATTTTCCTTTTCTTTATAGATTGCTACGATTCCTTCAAGATCTGCTATACGCTGATTTGCTTGTTGATATTTCTCTTGGAGGTCAATCAATGCTCTGTTTAAATCCAAAGCTACGATTCTCCAGTCAGTATTTATTTCTTTTTCCAACCAGTTTTTTATTTTTGTTAAAAAGTTCATCCGACTGACCTCATTTTCTTGCTTTTTACCATTTCTTTTTTCCAATCTCGACTGCCTCTGTATTTCAGGTAGGCATCAAAACCTTTAATCGTGACAAGTTGGCCATCATTCCTAAGATGCTTCTGTTGGCTAGGTAGCTTCTTCATCTCTCGTCTCATGTCTCCCGCTTGTCGCTTCGAGCATCCAAAGATGTGTTCCAATTCTTCATCATTGGCCGAAACTTTTTCGATGATTACATCTTTAATTCTTACAATTTCAACTGCTTCCATTTTTGCTCCTTTTTGTGATATAATCTCTTTGAATAATTTTGTTGAGCGCCTGACTTCCATTAGGTGCTTTTTGTATTACCGAATTTTAAAATCTTCAATCACACGAGCGATGAACTGATTTGCTTGTGGATTTTTCAGCTTACCATTCAGGATATTAGTTACATCTTGACGAGTCATGCTATACTGTACTGCTAGCGTCGCCATCGTCAAATTGTGTTCTTTTAGATAATCTCTGATTTTTTGACGTCCACCATCCATATTTGGCATATTTTTCTCCTTTCTTTTCTTTTTCTCTTCTCGCTCTCTGCTTCAATTGTTAAAATCGAAGCTATATAATTTTTACACATGACTATTCAAGGCGCGCTTCGTGATTTCGTCTTGAATAGCTTTTGTCATTGCTAAGCCATGTTCTGAAAAACTAGTGTTTTTCGAAACTAGCAAAATTGCTTGCGAGTATGTCTCAGATTGTTGAATAGCTTCATCAGCGACCTTCTCAACAAAATTTTGAATATCGTTTTTTAGATTCTCTAAAGATATTAGAGGAGCTTCATTTTTCGACATTCGTCTCCCTCCTTTCTTTAAAAGTAAGAAAATGAGTTAGATATTTTATAAAATACTTGACAATTTTTACACTAAGGTGTAAAATGAAAGCATAATTAAAAACCTTGATAAAACATTATATCTATCAATTTTCTTGCTCGCCAAAGCTTTTATTTTTAGATAAGTTTTAACTTCGTTTTTTACTAACTCATTAACTTACAAAAACTATTTTACACTTTAGTATTATTTTTGTCAATAGAAAATAACACTTTTTTATAAAATATTTTTTGTCATGTCTTAGAAAAGGTGATATGACAATGTTTTCCACACTTGAAAAAATTAAGGAACTTGCTCTAAAACGAGGAATAAGCCTTCAAAAAGTTGCCGAAGATTTAGGCTATAGTATAAATTACCTCTATACTCTGAAAGAAAAAACTCCTAAATCAGACCGCCTTCAAGAAATCGCCGACTACTTCAACGTATCCACCGACTATCTGCTCGGACGTACGGATAATCCTGCAATTGCAAAGGATACCGTCACAAAAACAGAAATAGACCTCAAAAAGGACGCAGCAGAAAGCTTCTTTTACGATGGACACGAACTCAACGACGAGGATTTAGACCTCATCTCCTCACTACTAGAAGCTCGTATGAGAAATAGAAAGTAATACTTGCCTATGACAACACCCGAACAAGTCTGTTCTGAACAAGGTATCGATCTAGTTTATTTTGATGGTAGAGGTTCCCACAATAAAGGACTTTACAACCAACCCCGAAATTTCATAGCGGTAGACACTTACCTAGATGATATTGAGAAAAAGAAAGTCATCTATCACGAGATAGGACACAAAGAGCACGACCCAGAACAGTACAAACGAAGACGAGAAGAATACGAACTCCAAGCAGATAGGAACATGATACACTACCTGCTAAAAGAAGAACTTGAAACGATGGATGACTTCACTAATTTCAACTACCTTCATTTCATGGAGAAATACAACCTCAAAACCATGACAAATGAAATCATGGTCAAGGAAGAATATTTAGCATTGTTGAATTAAAAATGAAAGGGATATAAAATGGCTAAAATTATCAAAGTAACTGGTGCGGAGATCACAATCGCACACAATGAAGAGTATCTAAAATTAAACCCATCTGAGTTGAATTTTGTTCCACAATTAGGAGATGAGGTTGAAGTTCACAAGATCGATGGAGAAATCATTGTCATGAAAAAAGACAGTGAGAAAGATGATAAAATTAACATTAGTATTGTGAATGAAAATAATGCTGTTCAAAATCAGTCGCAAGTTGTTAATACCCAACAACCCACATACGGATTGCACTATGTAAACAAATGGTTATATATCCTATTAGCTATATTCTTCGGTGGATTCGGCGCGCATCATTTTTACGCTGGGTATAATGGTAAGGGAATCTTTCATCTGATTTTACTTATTACTGGTATATCTGTTTTTCTTGGCTTATTTCAAGGGATCATTGCTTTGTTCAAAACACCAGATGTAAATGGGAAAATTGCGGTTTAATAAAAAACCAGTTGTTTCCAAAATGAAAATAGTTCAAACAAAAAATCCTCACACTCGCAAAGTTTGGCGACTCTGAGTGCGAGGCGATTATGTATAGTAAAAGGCATTAAAAAGCCCTCTTTACTATACCCATTTTATCAAAAAAGTGAGGTAAAATCAATGTGGATGGAAGAATTGCCAAACGGCAAATATAAATTTTTTGAGAGATACAAAGATCCATATACTGAGAAATTAAAAAAAGTCTCAGTTACGATGGAGAAGAAAACTCCCCAGGCAAGAAATCAAGCTGCTATCTTGTTGCAAGAGAAGATAAATAAGAAAATAAGCACAAAACAAGTCAAGAGCATTACATTTGAAGAGATTTATAAATTATTCTACAAATCCTGGTCACAAACAGTCAAAGAGTCGACGAAACATAATTGCAAGTCAATTGATAAGAAGATGAAAGAAGTCATACCATCTGACACTTTATTGGCCAATTTAGACAGACGTTTTCTCCAGAAAGCTATCGAAAAAGTGATTGAAACCAATGGACATATTGCTGCTAAAAAAGTCAGACATCGGCTCAGAGGTATCTTCAAGTACGCTGTTCAATATTCCTATATCGAGAATAACGAAGTGGATTATACTACTATTCCTCAAAGACCAAAGACTTTGGAAGAGCTAGAAAAAAAGCGTAATAATTTCCTTACCATGGAAGAAATAAAGTCATTAGTGGATGTCCTCAATAGACGAGAATATCATCAGAAATATGCTGATATGGTTCTTGTGCTGGCATTAACTGGGATGAGATATGGTGAGTTAACTGCCTTACAGCTAAAAAATATAGACTTCGAAAACAACAAAATTGAGATCACAGGTAATTTTGATTCAGTAAACAAAATCAAGACGCTACCAAAGACTACAAATTCAATACGGACAATCAAAGTATCAGAGAGTGTCATAGAAGCTATTCAAAGACAAATAGTGCGACTTAGTGAACGTTTCCAGCCGTTGAATAGTGAAGATTATATTTTCTGTTTTGAAAAATGGAATCAACCCACAACAATAGCTTGCTTCATACAGATATTAAAAAAATATGGAAAACATGCTAAAATAGAAAAAAACTTATCCAGCCATATTTTTAGGCATTCTCATATTTCGTTTTTAGCAGAGTCTGGACTTCCAATAAAATCAATAATGGACCGAGTTGGGCACTCAAATGCAAAGATGACTTTGGAAATCTATTCTCATACTACTGAAGATATGGAGGATAAACTGGTCAATAAATTAGATACTATTTTTTAATTCTGCCCCTCGGTTGCCCCTTTTTAATTTAATAACACAACAAAACCCCTTGAAAACATTGATAATTCAAGGGGTTGTTTTATATCGTTATAATTCATCAGCAATTTTGTTTATTTTTCTCAGTCTGTGGTTGACACCACTTTTGGTTAGGGGATTGCTCAGGCTATCTGCCAACTGCTGGATAGAGTAGT
>ERZ773010.690-NODE-690-length-22867-cov-3.332413_pt1 | contig 22867 bp, 16 predicted proteins | sample MGYA00580842_ERZ773010 | MGnify/ENA primary metagenome ERZ773010 (study PRJEB29015, sample SAMEA2737982) | human oral metagenome | biome: human oral; feature: human-associated habitat; material: dental | place: China | collected 2107 ...
TGGACTGGCCGATGAAGACGCCCATCGAGATGACCGAGCCTTTTTCGACGACGACGCCTTCGACGATTTCGGAGCGCGCGCCGATGAAGCAGTTGTCTTCGATGATGGTCGGGCTGGCTTGCAGCGGTTCCAGTACGCCGCCAATGCCGACGCCGCCAGAGAGGTGGACGTTTTTGCCGATTTGCGCGCAGGAGCCGACCGTGACCCAGGTATCGACCATCGTGCCTTCATCGACGTAGGCGCCGATGTTGACGTAGGACGGCATCAGCACTACGCCACGGCCAAGGTAGCTGCCACGGCGCGCGACGGCGGGCGGGACGACGCGCACGCCTTCTTGCTGGAAGCGGGCGGCGTCGTGGTGGGCGAAGCGGCTTTCGACTTTGTCAAAGTAGCGGGTGTAGCCGTGTTCGACGGGGACGTTGTCGTGGACGCGGAAGGAGAGCAGTGCCGCTTTTTTCAGCCATTCGTTGACGTGCCAGCCGCTCCCGGTCGGTTCGGCGACGCGCATGGTGCCGCGCTCCAGCGCGTCCAGCGCTTCGTTGATGGCAGCAAGCAGCGCGGGTTCGGCGTTGGCAGGGGTGATGTCGGCGCGGCGCTCAAAGGCGTTTTCGATGGTTTGTTGCAGGGTCATGGGGTGTTCCTTGTTTGCAGGGTAGGGCGGCGCATTATATATGCGTGCGCGGGTTTGCCGCGATGTCGGGCGGGTTGTATGATTGGCTTTATTTTGTCGGGAGGGGGTTATGTCCAGATTTTTTCAACGCAAGGCGTATAAGCGCGAGAACGCCAATTCCTGGGAGCGCCTGTTCGGCAAGTTGTTGACGCCTGTGGAGGCGTTTACCCGCAACAGTTCTGCCAGCGGGATTTTGCTCATTGTCTGTACGCTGGCGGCGCTCGCCATTGCCAATTCGCCGTGGCGCGACGCCTATTTTCATTTGTTGCATCAGCCGGTTGCGGTTAGTTTTGGCGAATGGCGGCTGGAGATGTCGCTGCATCATTGGGTCAATGACGGCCTGATGGCGCTGTTTTTTTATTTGGTCGGGCTGGAAATCAAGCATGAGGTGATGGTCGGCGAGTTGTCGTCGCTGTCGCAGGCGGTGTTGCCGATTATTGCGGCGCTCGGCGGGATGGTTGCGCCCGCGCTGGTTTATGGCGCGATTAATGCGGGCGGTGTCGGCGCTGCCGGTTGGGGGATTCCGATGGCGACCGATATTGCTTTTGCCATCGCGGTGCTGATTTTGCTCGGCGACCGCATCCCGGCGGGGCTGGTGACGATTCTGGTCGCGCTCGCCATTGTCGATGACCTCGGCGCGGTGGTGGTGATTGCGCTGTTTTATACGGAGGCGATTCAGGTGGTGCCGCTTCTCGCCGCGCTGGGCTGTTTTGCGCTGCAACTGGCGCTGAACCGTTTTGGGGTGCGCAAGCCGTGGCCGTATTTGCTGGTTGCAATAGTGATGTGGGCGCTGATGCTGTTTTCCGGCGTGCACGCGACGATCGCCGGGGTGCTGGGCGCGCTGGCGACGCCGGTGCGCTCGCTCTATAACCCGGAGGAGTTCAGCCGCGAGGCGCGCAAATTGCTCGACAAGTTCGATATTTACCGCCGCCGCGAGCAGGATTTTCTGGAATCGGAGCGACTGGTTGGCGTGCTGCACACGCTGCACCACGGTATCAATCAAGCGCAAACGCCGCTGCAACGGCTGGAGCACGGGCTGCATGACCCGGTGTATTTCCTGATTATTCCGCTGTTTGCCTTCTTCAATGCCGGGGTGACGGTGGATGCCGCTGCCATCGGTAGTTTGGTCTCGCATCCGGTGTCGCTGGGGGTCGCCGCCGGGCTGCTGTTCGGCAAATTTGGCGGCGTTTTCGGCGCGATTTGGTTGAGTGTCCGCTTCGGTGTCGCCCGCCTGCCCGCCGGGGTCAATTTCCGCCATATTTGTGGCATGGGAATGCTCGCCGGGATTGGCTTCACCATGTCCATTTTTATTTCCGAGCTGGCGTTCAAAGGTGAAGATTTGCTGCTGAATAATGCTAAAATTGCCATTCTTGTAGCATCAGTCATCGCCAGCCTGACGGGTTTCCTGTGGCTGCGCGCGGGCCATAACGGAGACAGTCATTCATGAGCGGCACAGGGCGGAAATATTTCGGCACGGACGGCGTGCGGGGCCAAGTTGGCGTTGCGCCAATGACGCCCGATTTCGTCATGCACCTCGGCTGGGCGATTGGTAAGATGCTGAGCGACAGCGGCTTTGCCGGCGATAAAGTCATCATCGGCAAGGACACCCGCATCTCCGGTTATATGCTGGAAAACGCCATCGCCGCCGGCCTTTCCGCCGCCGGCATGGACGCACACTTGCTCGGTGTGATGCCGACGCCGGGCATCGCCTATTTCACCCGCACCTTCCACGCCGCAGCGGGCATCGTCGTCAGCGCCTCGCATAACGTCTATAGCGACAACGGCGTCAAAGTCTTCGCGCGCGGCGGCATCAAACTGCCCGACGCAGCGGAGCAGGAAATCGAGCGCTATCTTGAATTGCCGATGAAAGTGGTCGAATCGGCGCAACTGGGCAAACTCTACCGTATCCCGGAAGCGCGCGGACGCTACATCGAATTTTGCAAAAACGCGGTCGTCCTGGGCTTGCCGTTTGAACGGTTGAAAATCGTGGTGGACTGCGCCAACGGCGCGACCTACCCGATAGCGCCGGAAGTCTTCCGCGAACTGGGCGCGCAGGTTATCGTCATGAATGCCGAGCCGAACGGTTGCAATATCAACGCCGGGGCGGGTTCAACCGCGCCGGAATCCTTGCAGCGCCGTGTACGCGACGAACAGGCCGATGCGGGTATTGCCTTCGATGGCGATGGCGACCGCGTGGTGATGGTTGACCGCAACGGACGCCTGCGCGACGGCGATGCCATCCTCTACATCATCGCCAAATACCGCGCCTTCAAGGGCGAACAGCTGAACAACATCGTCGGCACGAAAATGACCAACCTCGGCTTGGAGCGGGCACTGAACAACATGGGCATCGTCCTGCACCGCACCGACGTTGGCGACCGCTATGTGCTCGAATGTATGCAGGAAATTGACGCGCGCGTGGGCGGCGAAAACTCCGGGCATATCATCTGCCTTGACCGCAACTCTACCGGTGACGGCATCATCGCCGCGTTGCAGGTGCTGGCGGCAATGCTGGAAATGGAACAACCGCTGCATCAACTCGTCGCCGACCTGCATATGGCGGTACAAATCATGAAGAACGTTGAAGTCGCGGACAAAAGCGTCGTCAACAAACCCGCCGTGCAGCAGGCGCTGCAACAGGCGACCGAAAAACTGGGAGATGCCGGACGCATTCTGCTTCGTCCGTCCGGTACCGAACCGAAAATCCGCGTAATGGCGGAAGGTCATGACGAAGCGCGACTGCACGCCATCGTTGAAGAACTGGCAGCGGTCATATCCCGGGAGGAATAACAATGCGTAAACCGATTGCTGCGGCAAACTGGAAAATGAACGGCGACTTCGCCCTGGTTGAAGCCTTTGCCAAACACGCCTGGCCGCAAGGAAACGTTGAAAAAATCTTTGGCTTGCCTGCAATTTACATCAGCAAGGCACACGAACTGGGGCTGGAAATCCTGGCGGGTGAAGACGTCAGTGCGCACGCATCCGGCGCACACACCGGCGAAATATCTGCCGCGATGCTGAAAGAAGCTGGCGCAAACTATGCCATTATCGGCCACTCCGAACGCCGCACTGATCACGGCGAAACTGAAACGCTGCTGATCGAAAAATGGAAACAACTGAAGGCGCAGGAGATAAAAGTCATTTACTGCATCGGCGAATCCCTGCAAGAATACGATGCTGGTCAATGCGATGCGGCCGTCCTGCGGCAAATGAAACCCGTACTGGATGCGGGATTGGTTGACGCCGATACCGTCATCGCTTACGAACCCGTTTGGGCAATCGGCACCGGCAAAGCCGCAACCGCTGCTTACGCACAAGAAGTCCACGGCAAAATCCGTGCATTGCTGCAAGAAAAAGCATCCGGCGTTGCTGATAAAGTCCGCATCCTCTACGGCGGTTCCGTCAAGCCCGATAACGCAGCCGAGCTTTTTGCCGGGGCGGATATTGACGGCTTCCTCGTCGGCGGCGCCTCGCTGCAAGCGGACACCTTCGACAAAATCATTGGAGCCATGGCATGACCATAACCCTTGTTCAGGTTATCTTCTTTATCACATCCCTCGCGCTCTGCGCCCTCATTTTGCTGCAACAGCCGAAAAGCAACGGCGGTATGGGCGCACTCAGCGGCGGCGCTTCCAGCACCGTATTTGGTGCGCGTGGCGCAGGCTCATTCCTGTATAAAACCACGCGCTTTTTGGCAGCGGTCTTCTTTGTGGGGGCGCTGCTGTTGGGGTATTTACAAAACAAAGAAGTCGCCAATCACGGCGATAGCAATATTTTGAACAATACCCAACTGGAAACACAAAAGCAGGAAAGTGCGCTTGACATCCCGCCAGTTGGTGTAGATAATGCGCGCCCTGCTTCAAATACCGATGTTCCCGCACCTGCCCTGCAATAAGCCGGACAGGTCGCAAGAATAAAGAAGACAGCCGACGTGGTGGAATTGGTAGACACGCTATCTTGAGGGGGTAGTGGCGTAAGCTGTGCGAGTTCGAGTCTCGCCGTCGGCACCAATAAAAATAAAGACACAGTCTGAGGTAAGGTATTGTTAGCATGATCTCAATCAAGAAAGGTTTAGACCTTCCCATATCTGGCGCCATTACCGACGCCGCCATTCATGACATCATCCCCAATCATCCGGTTGCCATCCTCGGCGAGGATTACAATGGCCTGAAACCTACCATGCTGGTAGCAGAAGGCGACAAAGTAATTTTGGGACAGCCGCTCTTTGAAGACAAAAAAAATCCCGGCGTTTTGATTTGTGCGCCCGTATCTGGCGTCGTTGAAAAAATCGTCCGTGGCGAAAAGCGGCGCTTATTATCTGTCATTATTCGTCCCCAATCCAAAGAACCGGTTGTTTTTGAATCTTTCGGCGATGATGTTGCAGAAAAACTCTCGCGCGAAGAAATTGTCAAACGATTGGTCAATAGCGGATTGTGGGCATCATTCCGCACTCGCCCCTTTAGTAAGATTCCACCTGTTGACGCTATCCCGCACGCCATTTTTGTCAATGCCATGGATACCAATCCGCTGGCTATGGATCCGGCATTGGCGATGCAGGGGCGTGATGAAGATTTGCTCGCAGGACTCGCCATCATGCAGGCACTGTCTGGCGGGCAGGTTCATTTATGCTGCCGTCAGGAAACTTTCGTTCCGACCCATTATCTGAACCGTCTGGAAATCCACCGCTTTGGCGGCGTACATCCTGCCGGACTGGTAGGTACCCATATTCACTTTATCGACCCGGTTGGTGCGAACAAGGTCGCATGGCATCTCAATGTGCAAGACCTGCTGGCGATTGGCAAATTCTTCCGTAGCGGTATTCTTGATAACGAGCGCCTGATTGCAGTTGCCGGCCCCGGCGTCAAGAAACCACGTATCGTGCGTGCATTGCGTGGTACGGCGATGGCCGACTTGCTGGAAGACAACCTGCAACCGGGCGAACAGCGGATTATTTCCGGTTCCGCGCTTTCCGGCCGCCAGGTGCATGAAGATACCGCCTATCTCGGCGCTTATGACCAACAAGTGACAGTGCTGCCGGAAGGGCGCGAATCCTATTTTCTCGGATTCATGCGTCCCGGTGTCGGTTGGTTCTCCAAAACCAACGCCTATATTGGCAAATTCCTTAAAGGTCCGTTTCAGTTCAATACCTCCCTGCGCGGTTCACCGCGTCCGATTGTGCCGATCGGCGTATATGAGCAGGTGATGCCGCTGGACATCCTGCCGACGCTTTTGGTCAAGGCCTTGATTGTCAAGGATACCGATACGGCTATCCGTCTCGGCGCATTGGAACTGGATGAAGAAGATTTGGCGCTGATGTCCTTCGTTTGCCCCGGCAAACACGATTTTGGGGCAATCCTGCGCGAAAATCTCACCCTGATTGAACAGGAAGGCTGATATGGCGAAACAACACTTTTTTGAAAAAATCGCGCCGCTGTTCGAGAAGGGCGGGAAACTGGAAAAACTATTCCCCCTCTACGAAGCAACGGCGACCTTTGTTTACTCCCCCCGCTTTGTCACCGCGCGTCCGTCGCACGTGCGCGATGTTATCGACCTAAAGCGGGTAATGATTCTGGTCTGGATGGCTGTTTTCCCGGCAATGTTTGCGGGCTGGTATTTCGTCGGCGTGCAAGCGGCGAAAGCGCAGGGAATCGCCGATCCCGGCCTGATTGCCAATCTCTGGTTTGGCGCGAAACTGCATCTGCCGATTTACATCGTTACCTTCGCAGTTGGTATTGCGTGGGAAGTTTTGTTCTGCATCGTGCGCAAGCATGAAGTGAGCGAAGGCTTCTTCGTCACTTCCATCCTTTTCTCCCTGACCTTGCCGCCAACGATTCCGCTGTGGCAAGTCGCTATTGGCATCAGCTTTGGTGTGGTGCTGGGCAAGGAAGTTTTTGGTGGCACCGGACGCAATTTCGTGAACCCCGCCCTTGCCGCACGCGCTTTCCTTTATTTTGCCTATCCGGCGCAAATTTCCGGCGACAAAGTTTGGGTTGCCGTTGATGGTTATTCCGGCGCGACCGCATTGAGCGAAGCCTCTGCGGGCGGCATGGATGCGGTGCGTGCACACTGGAGCTGGTGGGATGCCTTTATCGGCAACATCCCTGGTTCCATCGGTGAAGTATCCACGCTGGCAATCCTCATTGGCGGTGTCATTATTCTGTGGGCGGGTGTTGCCTCCTGGCGCATCGTCGTTGGTGTTTTTGCCGGAGCGACTGTTACCTCGCTGATGTTTAACCTCATCGGCAGCGAAACCAACCATATGTTTGCCGTGCCGTTTTGGTGGCATTTCGTTCTCGGCGGTTTTGCCTTTGGTACCTTCTTTATGGCGACCGACCCGGTCACCGCATCGGTAACCAACACCGGGCGCTACATCTTTGGTGCGTTGGTGGGTGCGATGACCATCCTTATCCGTGTCGTTAACCCCGCCTTCCCGGAAGGCATCATGCTGGCCATCCTCTTTGCCAACATTTTTGCCCATCTCATTGATTATTTCGTGATGAATGCGAATGCCAAACGTCGCAAGGTGAGAACCCATGTCTGAGAAGAAACAATCCGCGTTGGGCGTACTGAAGTTCGCCACCATTGTCTGTTTGATCTGTTCACTGCTGGTCTCTACCGCTGCCGTTTCGTTACGCAGCTTCCAGAAACAAAATGCCGACAACGAGAAAAAGATCAACATTCTGCGTGCTGCCGGCTTGGCGGGGGCGGAAGAGCATCTGTCCACCGAGCAGATTAACGACAAATTCCGGCAAATTATCCCGCTGGTGATTGACCTCCAGACCGGCAAACCGGTGAGCGACAAAAATCCGCTGACCTACGATATGTACAACGCGGCGCGTAGCGAAAGCGAAGGTCATGCCCTGACAGATGACCCGGCGAGTATCAAGCGTCTCGCCAAAGACGGCGTCGCCTATGTTGTGGCCGAGGGCGATCACATTTCACGTCTGATCCTGCCCATTCAGGGCTATGGTCTCTGGTCAACCATGTACGGTTTTACTGCGCTGTCGTTCAAGGACAAACAGCCGGAAATCACCGGCATTACCTTCTACCAGCACGCGGAAACGCCCGGACTGGGTGCGCGCATCACCGAGCCGGAATGGCAGGCAAAGTGGGCGGGCATCATCCCCTATGATGACAGCGGCGCGCCGCAGGTCGATCTGGTAAAAGTGCGCAACCCGTCGGCGAAAAATCAGGTGGATGCCATCGCCGGGGCGACGCTGACCAGCAACGGTGTCGAACACCTGATGAACTTTTGGCTGGGCGAGCAGGGATATAAGCCGCTGGTCGATCACATCCGTAACGGCGAAATCAGCCTTGCTGACCTGCGCGAGGCATCGCAGGCTGCCATCGGGCAGAACGGGCAAAAAACGGAGCAATAAATCATGAGCGAAAAAACCTACGACTATAAAGAAATCATCCTGGGGCCGATATTTGCCAACAATCCGATCGGCTTGCAGGTACTCGGCATCTGTTCCGCGCTGGCAGTAACCGGGAGCATGAAGACGGCGTTTCTGATGAGCCTTGGCCTTACCTTTGTAACCGCCTTCTCCAACCTGTTCGTCAGCATGATCCGCAATAATATCCCCAGCAGCATCCGCATCATCGTGCAGATGGCGGTTGCCGCCTCGGCGGTTATCGTGGTTGACCAGTTGCTGAAAGCCTTTGCCTTTGAACTCTCCAAACAGCTTTCCGTGTACGTCAGCTTGATTCTCACCAACTGCATCGTCATGGGGCGGCTGGAAGCCTATGCGATGTCTAACCCGCCGGTGCCGAGCTTCCTTGACGGTATTGGTAACGGCCTCGGTTACAGCGCGATGCTCCTCACCGTCGGCACCATCCGTGAAATCTTCGGCAAGGGTACTTGGTTTGACATTACCATCCTCCCCATTGCGGATAACGGCGGCTGGTATGTGCCGAACGGTTTGATGGTGCTGCCGCCGAGCGCCTTCTTCGTTATCGGCCTGCTCATTTGGGCGCTGCGCACCTGGAAGCCGGAACAAAACGAAGCGCGCGATTACGTTGAGGCGGCTGCGGCCAAGCCCATCATCGTTGGCGCAAGCCACTAAAGGAGCACGGTAATGGAACACTACATCAGCCTGTTTGTTAAATCGATTTTCATCGAAAACATGGCACTCTCCTTCTTCCTGGGGATGTGCACCTTCCTTGCGGTCTCAAAAAAAATCTCCACCGCTGCCGGACTGGGCACGGCGGTTATCGTCGTGCAAACCCTGACCGTACCGCTCAACAACCTGCTCTACACCTATCTGCTCAAAGAAAACGCCGTGCTGTGGCAATCGCTGGGACTGGAAGTGGACATCAGCTTCCTCGGTCTCATCGCCTATATCGGCGTCATTGCAGCGGTTGTGCAAATCCTGGAGATGTTCCTCGACAAATACGTCCCCTCGCTCTACTCAGCGCTGGGTATCTTCCTGCCGCTGATTACCGTGAACTGCGCCATCCTTGCCGGCTCGCTCTTCATGGTCGAGCGGAACTACGACTTCGGTGAATCCGTCGTTTATGGCGTGGGTAGCGGTGCCGGTTGGGCACTGGCCATCATCGCTATGGCGGGTGTGCGCGAAAAACTGCGCTATGCCGACGTGCCGAAAGGGCTGGAAGGACTGGGCATTACCTTCATTACCGCCGGTCTGATGGCGCTGGGGTTCATGTCCTTTTCCGGCGTGCAGTTGTAAGGGGGAAAAACAATGGAAATATTCTATGGCGTGCTGTTCTTTACCGGCCTGATATTGCTGCTCTCAGCCATCATCCTGCTGGCGCGCAAATACCTGGTACCGCAGGGAAACGTCAAAATCATGGTCAATGGCGAACGCGAACTGGACGTGCCGATGGGCGGCAAACTGCTCAACGTCCTCGCCGAAAACGGCATTTACGTTTCCTCCGCCTGCGGTGGCGGCGGTAGCTGCGGCCAATGCACCGTCAAAGTGCATGAAGGCGGTGGCGAAATCCTGCCGGTCGAGTTAAACCACATCAGCAAGCGCGAAGCGCGCGAAGGCGAGCGTCTCTCCTGTCAGGTCGCGGTCAAAAGCAACATGAAAGTGGAAGTCGATGAATCCGTCTTTGGCGTGAAAAAATGGGAATGTACCGTCATTTCCAACGACAACAAGGCGACCTTCATCAAAGAGCTGAAGCTGAAAATCCCGGATGGCGAATCCGTGCCGTTCCGCGCCGGGGGCTACATCCAGATCGAATGCCCGCCGTATGACATCAAATACAGCGACTTCGACATCGCCCCCGAATACCGCGAAGACTGGGAAAAATACGGCCTGTTCAAAATCGAGGCGCACAACGACAAACCGACGATGCGCGCCTACTCGATGGCGAACTACCCGGAAGAAAAAGGCATCATCATGCTTAACGTCCGTATCGCCACGCCGCCGCCGAAAATCCCCGAAGCCAAGCCGGGCATCATGTCCAGCTACATCTTCAACCTCAAACCGGGCGACAAAGTCACCATCTCCGGCCCCTTCGGCGAATTTTTCGCCAAAGATACCGACGCCGAAATGGTCTTCATCGGCGGTGGTGCGGGGATGGCACCGATGCGTTCGCACATCTTCGACCAGCTCAAACGCTTGCACAGCAAGCGGAAAATCACCTTCTGGTATGGCGCGCGCTCCAAGCGGGAAATCTTCTATCAGGAAGACTTCGACAAACTCGCCGAAGAATTTCCGAACTTCAGCTGGCACGTCGCCCTCTCCGATGCGCTGCCGGAAGACAACTGGACGGGTTACACCGGCTTCATTCACAACGTGGTCTATGAAAACCACCTGAAGAATCACCCCGCGCCGGAAGACTGCGAATACTATATGTGCGGCCCGCCGATGATGACCAAATCCGTCATCGATATGCTGCACAACCTCGGCGTGGAAGATGAAAACATCCTCCTGGATAACTTCGGAGGCTAAGGTGCGACGAATCACCGCATCACTCCGGGCGCTGTTGCTGATGGCAACAGCGCTTTTGCTTGTCTCCTGCGGCGACAACAAGGCAGATGGCGTCATCAGCCAGCTTTCCGGCGAAACGATGGGGACGTTCTGGCACGTCCGCCTCGCCACGCAACTGGACGCGCCCGCCCAGGCCGCATTGCAGCGGCGTATCGACGTGGCACTGGAAGCGGTGAACGACAGTATGTCCACCTATCGCGACCAGTCCGAGCTGATGCGCTTCAACCACGGTACGGCGACCACGCCGCAGCCGGTCAGCGACGGCCTGCGCCGCGTGGTAGGCAAGGCGCTGGAAATCAGCGCGCAAAGCGATGGCGTTTACGACATCACCGTCGGCCCGCTGGTGAACCTCTGGGGCTTCGGCCCGATTAAACGGCAGGATAAACCCGCAGACAGCGAAATCGCCGAAGCCTTGCAACACGTCGGCTACGGCAAACTGCAACTGACCGATGCAGGCCTTGCCAAAAGCGACCCGCAAGTCTTCATCGACCTCTCCTCCATCGCCAAAGGCTACGGCGTGGACGTCGTCGCCGAAACCCTGCTTGATGCCGGATATACGAACTTCATCGTCGAAATCGGCGGCGAAGTGCGCGCCAGCGGCAGCAAATACGGCGCGCCGTGGCGGGTTGGCATCGAACGCCCCGAACAGGGGCTGGCGACAGGCGAGGGCGTGGAAAACATCATCGCCATGAACGAAAAACTGCCGGCGATGGCGACTTCCGGCAACTACCGCCAGTACGCTGAGCGCGGCGGCGAAATGGCCTACCACATCGTTGACCCGCGCGATGGCCGCTCGCACAGCTCGCGCCTGCTTTCTGCCACCGTGCTTGCCGCAGACTGCATGACCGCCGACGGCTACGCCACCGCGCTGATGGTCCTCGGCGACGAAAAAGCGCTGGAATTTGCCGACCGCTACGATCTTGCCGCCGAACTTATCTTGGCGGGCGACGACAAACAACCCTTCATCATCGAGCGCAGCCGTGCCTTCCGCGCGGCAGTACAGGAGGAAAAACCATGACAACCTTCATCATCGTCTTCATCATGCTGATGCTGGTCGGGGCGGCAATGGCCATCGGCGTCATCTTTGGCCGCAAACCGATCAAGGGCAGCTGCGGCGGCCTTGGCGCCGTCGGCGTCGAACGTGCCTGCGGCTGCAAGGACGTCTGCGAAAACGACCAAGCGGCGGACAGCAACCGCGCCGGCAAAGCCACCGTCGCGCGTTACCAGCCCTGAGCAGTTTGACCGCACATCATCTTTACTGACAGCAGCGAACGCCTTGGCATAAACATTGCATAAATAACAATCGCGCAACCTGTGCGAAAAAACGCCGGACAACGCGCGGCGACAGCAAAAACCAGCGGAAAAAGACCGGGATTTTTATCCCGGTCTTTCCGTGGAGAAGCCTGAAAAACCGCGCCTTGAGGCGACAATAATCATCATGAACCCGCCGGCGAGGGATGCCGACGAAACCCAAACGGACGACAGCCGCTGCCCCCGCAACCCGAATCACGCTCCCGGAGTAAACCCTATGAACCACACCTACAAAACCCTTTACAACACTGCCCTCGGCGCGTGGGTCGCCGTACCGGAAACCGCGCGCAACCACGGCAAAAGCAAATCCGTCAAAGTGGCTGCCGTGACCCTCGCCGTCGCAGGCGCATTATTTTCTTCTCCTGTGCAGGCAGCCGGACTGCCGTGGGGAAGCGGTGCCAATGCTCCGGGCAATGAATCCATTGCAATGGGAAATGGCAGCGATGCCAAAACCAACTACACGATTGCATTGGGTACGAACGCCAAAAATACAACAAACGGCGAGGCTGGCATTATTATTGGTTCCGGTGCCAAAGCCATCACGGATGTGAATCCGAATACGGCGGTAAATACTATGGGGCAGCAGGTCGTCATAGGTGAAGCGAGCGAGGCCAACAGCCAGTCTGTTGCCCTCGGTGCGCAGGTCTACGCCAGCGGACAATCGTCCATTGCCATCGGCGGTGACGATTTGGGGAACAACGACAGCAAAACCTCCGCCGGGAAATATGGCAACTGGCGCGATTATGCCGGGCAGCCGATTACCGTGGAAGGGGTCTCGACCAAAGACGCCTCAAACCCGGCCATCGGTTTTACCAGCACCACCGCAAGCGGGCGCGGTTCAATCGCCGTGGGGCACATGGGACAATCCACCGGCAAGGCATCGGTCGCCATTGGTGCGGATTCCCATGCGGAAGCCGATGGTGCGATTGCAACCGGCATGGCATCGCAGGCAAAAGGCGTTGCCTCGGTGGCAACCGGTATTGGTGCAACAGCGGGCGCCAGGGGCGCGATTGCCACCGGCCTGAAAGCAGCGGCAACCGGTACGGATGCCGTTGCAACCGGGACGGGTGCCAGGGCGGGCGCACGCAACGACGTGGCGATTGGCCATGATGCCGGTGCGGTCAGCGGTGCGGCGACAACGGGAGAACGGGTGATGATTGGTGCCAACGCCACGGTGGGCGCGAACCAGAACCTGAATGTTGCCGCGGGCGGCACTTTTGGCAGCATCAACCTGACCACGAAAACCGCCAACCAGTCGGTCGCCATCGGCGGTGGTAGCGGCGAGGACGCAGAGCGCCGCACCTATGCTTACGGCGACCAGTCGCTTGCCATCGGCAGCGATACCCTCGCTTATGGCGATGGCTCGGTCGCCATCGGTGGCGATGACCTGAACAGTGCCGGCAGTCAGCAGACCACCTATACCGATTCGTCAGGACAGCAGAAAACCGATACCGTGCGGAATGCGTACAACGCCCTGACCGGCGACACCATGAATTCAGGCGTGTACGTCAAAACCGCCTCGAAACAGGCGGCGGTTGCGATTGGCGTACAGGCGCAGGCATCGGATTTGGGCGTTGCGATTGGTTCCAAATCGGCTGCGGCCAAAACCAACAGCGTTGCCATCGGTACCGGCGCGCAAGCCACGCTCGACAACGCCGTTGCCATCGGCGGCGGCTCCAAAACCCTGCAAGCGGGAACGAAACAGGAATCCACAACCATCAATGGCGTCACCTATAACTGGGCGGGCGGCGGCAAGACGCTGCCGGGCGACATCGTTTCCTTCGGCTCGGAAGGCTACGAGCGGCAGTTGAAACACGTCGCGGCGGGCGAAGTGAGCGCCACCAGCACCGATGCCATCAACGGCTCGCAACTGTATGCAGTCGCGGCGGCGACCTCCTACCTTGCCAACGGCGACAGTCCTGTGGTGCGCACCAATGCCGCCGGCGAGCCGCTGAAAAAAGCCAGGGACGGCAAATATTACAAGGCGGGCGACGTCAATGCTGATGGCAGTCCGAAAGCCGGCGCCACCGCGCAAACCCCGGTGGCGCTATCGCTGACCCATCACGACGGCACCGCCACGCCCACCACCCTGCACAACGTCGCCGCCGGCACGGCAGACACCGACGCGGTGAACGTCTCGCAAATCTACAACTACGCCCACGTCAATGACGGCACGGGCACGCAGGGCGCGGGCATCGCCACGAGCAACCGCGCCAAGGTCAATGAAAAAGGCGGCGCGACGGGGGATTACGCCATTGCGGTTGGTGTTAAAACCAAGGCGGAAGGGGAAAGCAGCACGGCAGCCGGTTACGGGGCGCAAGCCAAGACGGCGGGCGACATCGCGCTCGGCCACAAGGCAACCGCCGCAGGACGCAGCACGGCCACAGGGACAATCACGGCGGGCAACGTGAGCAACGAAACCTACGGCCCGGCGATGGCACAGGGCGCGTTTGCCAACGCACAAGGGCGCAATGCCATCGCCATCGGCAACAATGCCCAGGCCAAAGGCGATGCGGCTGGCGCGGTCAATGACGTCATTGCCATCGGCGGCAACAGCGTCGCTTCCGGCAACCGTGCAGTCGTCGTGGGTTACAAGGCAAACGCTGGCAAGGCGGGAACAGTTGCCATTGGCGAATCTGCGGGTAATACCAATTCAGAAACCGCCGTATTTATCGGCAAAAGCGCGGGCAGTGGCAACACCTCCGCCACAGGCAACACCCACGGCATCGCCATCGGCAACGGCGCGGGTACAGGCATGAAGGGCGGCACCGAAAACGTCGCCATTGGTACAAGTGCAGGCACAGCCGTAAACGGCAACACCAACTACGCCATCGGTTCGCGCGCCGGGCAAAACGTCACAGGCTCAGACAACTACGCGATGGGGATTAACGCGGGTAAAACGGTAACAGGCAGCCAAAACTCAACCTTCGGCTACCACTCCGGCACAAACATCACCGGCAGCAGCAACAGCGCCTTTGGCCGCGATGCGGGCAAAAACATTGTCGGCAGCCAGAACCTTGCCTTTGGCGCCCATGCCGGGCAAAACGTCGGTGTTACGGGAACGGCGGCACACGACAACATCGCCATTGGCACCAACGCCAACAAATTTGCCGCAGGCAGCGAACTGACCACCAGCGGCAACACCGCCATCGGCAAAAACAGCACCGCCAAAGGCGGCAGCAGCGTCGCGCTGGGCGATGCCGCCACCGCCGACAAGGCCAACGCTGTTGCCCTCGGCGCAAACAGCAACACCGATGCCGCCGCCACCCGCGTAACCCAAGCCACGGTGGGCAGCATCACCTACAGCGGTTTTGCAGGCGGCACAAACATTGCGGCAGGCGACCAGGTCTCTGTTGGCAAAACAGATTCCGAACGGCAAATCAAGCACGTCGCTCCCGGCAAAATCAGCGCTACCAGCACCGACGCCATCAACGGTAGCCAGCTTTATGCGGTGGCCGAAAAAACGCAGACGCACTACTACAGCGTGAAATCCACGGAAACCGGGACGGACAGCAACTATGCCAACGACGGCGCAACGGGCAGCAATTCGCTTGCCGCTGGCGCGAAGGCCAAAGCGTCTGCGATGAACACCGTTGCCGTTGGTTACAACGCGCAGGCAACCAACGATAGCGCGGTTGCCGTGGGTGCCAATACCGAAGCGACCAACGCTTCTACCGCATTGGGCGACAGTTCCAAAGCGAAAGGGAAAAATTCGACCGCGCTGGGCTGGAATGCCAATGCTGTCGGAGAGGCCGATGTCTTTATCGGCAAACAGGCTGGTGGAAACACGATGAATGTCGGCAATAGCCGCAATATCGGCATTGGTGAAGGTGCGATAAGTAATGTGGGCAATACCAAAGTTAGCAACATTATTGGTATTGGTACTGGTGCGGCAGCAGGGATGCAGGGCGACCACAACATTGCGCTGGGCGCATACGCCAACGGCACAGACAACGGCGTTGCCGCTGTTACCACCACCAACAACGTCGCCATCGGCGAGCGTACACGCGCCAGCGGTGGCAACGCCATTGCCATTGGTGCCAGGGGAACCAAAGCCGAAGGACTGGCAGCGATTGCCCTCGGCGTGGGTGCAGACGCCAAAGGACAAAACGGCGTTGCCGCCGGGCAAAACACCGTGGCAAGCGCGTCGGGCACGGTTGCCATTGGCGGCTCCGCCAATCCGGGCAATGGCGCCACCGCCAGCGGCGTGCAGGCGGTCGCCATCGGCCAATTAAGCAAGGCAAGCGGCAACAAAACCACCGCCCTCGGCGCGGAAGCCAACGCCAGCGGACTCAATTCGACCGCGCTCGGCACCGGCGCCAGCACCGCCGGGGGATTGGGCGGCCTGAATGCCGTTGCCGTCGGCGCGAAAGCCAGCGCCAACGCGGGTAGCACCACCGCCGTCGGTGCGGCGGCGCAGGCGAGCGGCGTCAATGCCGCCGCCTTTGGCGCGGGCGCGCAGGCGGGAACGAAAGGCACGGCGGTCGGCTATAACGCGGTCGTGACCCACAACGGCGCGGTTGCCCTCGGCGCGGATTCCGTCAGCACCGCCACCTTTGGCGCGGTTCCCAACGCCACGATAAACGGCATCACCTATGGCAACTTCGCCGCCGCCAACGTCAATGCCACCGTCAGCGTCGGCAGCGCGGGCAACGAACGCGCCATCACCAACGTTGGCGCCGGGCGCATCAATGCCAACAGCACCGATGCCATCAACGGCAGCCAGCTCTATGCCATCACCAATCAGTTGCAGGCGGGGCAGACGCACTATTACAGCGTCAATGACGGCGGCACCCGAGGCAGCAACTACAACAACGACGGCGCGCGCGGCAAAAACTCGCTGGCCGCCGGTGCCAATGCCAGGGCGGGCAGCAGCAACTCGGTGGCGATGGGCGACGGCGCGGATACGGGCAACGGCGTCAATAGCAATATCAAGGGGCTGAATACCGCCATAGGCAGCAACGCCAAAATCGGCGCCAACGGCAAAATCAGCTGGGAAGCGACCGCTATCGGTGCCGATACCGTGGCGGAAGGCGTGCGCACCACCGCCGTTGGCTACGGCGCCAGCGCGACCGAATACTATGCCACCGCCATCGGCTACAAAAGCACGGCGCCGGAATGGCACGCGCTCGCCATTGGCAGCCAGGCGACTGTCGCGCCCACGGCGTCCACTGATGTTGCCGCCGCGCAGGCGATTACTACCAACCTGACCAACGTCAGCGACGCTTCCAAATCGGCGGCAGCGGTCGCCATTGGCCGCCAGGCAACCGCCGGCGGTTACGGCGCCATCGCGCAAGGTTTGAATACCCAGGCAACTACCGCCTACGCCACTGCCGTCGGTGCCAATGCCAAGGCGAGCAAAGTCGGCAGCACCGCCTTTGGTGCCTACGCCTCTGCCGAGGCGGATTCCAGCGTCGCGCTGGGACGCTACAGCCATGCCGACCGCGAAAAGCTGGCAGGCACGGCAACTCTAGGCGCTGACCCCTTGGGCGTAGGGGCGCAAGCCGGCACGCTGACCTGGCAGTCCAACGCGGGTGCGGTGTCGGTGGGCAGCTCCAGCAATCGCAACTATGCCGGCGTCAATGTACCGGCAACGACGCGACAAATCATCAACCTCGCCGCCGGCTCGGCAGATACTGATGCAGTAAACGTTGCACAATTAAAGGCGGCGGGATTTAACCTCGCGGTATCGCAGAGCGGCGGTACGGCAACAGATGAAACGCCTGCCACCGCAACCGGGGCGGATGATAAAAAAATCGCCAATGGCGAGACCTTTACCCTGGATGCCGGCAGCGGCATCAGCCTGAAGCAAAAAGGCGGCAAAATCACCGTCGCCACCGATGCACAGGCGATTACCGACAACGCGCAATTGCCGGTGGTTTATACCAAGGCGGATGGCAGCAAGGTTTACAAGCGCGGCAACAAATTCTATGACGCGCCCGTCGGCGGCAATGAGGTTGCCGCAGCGGATGTGATTGCCTCGATGCAAAACGCCGCAGGTTCGACTACCGCGCCGACCGTGCTTGCCAACGTTGCCAGTAACCTGGCTGATGCCAGTAGCGTAACAAGCAATCCGGCAAACAATGCGCGCGGTGATTTCGCGAATAAAGGCAACAATGCCGCGACGGTCAATGACGTGCTCAATGCCGGCTTCAATGTGCAGGGCAATGGTGATCCGAAAGACTTCGTTACCCACGGCGACACCATCAATTTCGCCAACGGGCGCGGCACGACTGCCAATGTCAGCAGCAGCAACGGCACGACTACAGTGAAATTCGATACCCCGCTGGAATACACCGATGCGAGCGGCAATGCTTCCACAACGCCCACCAACACCGTCAAACTGGTTGGCGGCGATGCCAGCCAGCCCGTTGCCTTGCAGAATGTTGCCGCAGGAACCAACGACACCGATGCGGTAAACGTATCGCAGCTCAACGCGGTAAAAACGACTGCCAACAAAGGATTCAAGATTGCCGGGAATAGTAAAGCCAACGGAATCACGATGGATAACGAAACCATCAAGCCGGATGAAACGCTGACGGTAAAAGGTACGGGTACGGGTACGTTTGCAACCGACTACAACAGCGACAATATTCAGACCCAGGTCAGCGGCGACGGCACGATTACCATCGGCCTGAAAAAAGATATTGCGGTAAACAGCGTAACCGCCACCGATGGCACCAACACCACCGTAACCCGCCCCACCGGCACCGTTACCAGCGATGGCACAGGCAACACCACGGCCACCACCGCCAACGGCGTAAAAGCCACCGATACCAACGGCAACACCACCTCGCTCACCCAAACCGGCATCACCACCACCGACAGCGCAGGCAACACCACCGCCGTAAACAGCGGCGGCGTTACTATCAGCAAACCGGGCAAAAACGTAGTGAGTCTGACTGGCGACGGTCTGAATAATGGCGGCAATAAAATTACCAACGTCGCCAAAGGTGAGGCAGATACCGATGCGGTGAATGTCAGTCAATTAAATGCCGCTGCCAAAGCCGCCAAAACCGAAGTTAAATCTGCTGATGGTTCGGTTACGGTAACAGCCAATACGCCTACACCGGGTAATCCGACGGTATATGACTTGTCCGTCAATACCGACGGCACCACCATTACCAAAGATGCCAATGGCAAAATAAAGGCCAATACCACCGCGCTCAATCCCGGTACGGGTAATGATTTGGGCAAAGTCATTGTGCCGCCTGCCATCCCGGCAACACCAACGACGCCTGCTGTGGATTACAGCGGCAGATTGATGACCGCAGGCGATATTGCCAGCGCCATTAACCATTCCGGTTTTGTGCTGACAACCGACAATACCGGCGGCGGCACCAATACCGGCAAAAGCGATGAACTGATTAATCCCGGCAAAAAAGTCACCATTGATGCCGGGAAAAATATCGACATCAAGCAAGAGGGCAGCAAAGTCACGGTTGCCACCAAAGACGAAGTAGCATTCAAGCAGGTCACTATTGGCGATGCAGGCAATAATACGGTATTGACCAGCACCGCGGACGGCCTCGATGTCGGCGGCGATAAAATCACCAATGTTGCCGCCGGAACGAAAGACAGCGATGCGGTCAATGTCAAACAATTGAAAGCCGCCAAAACCGAAGTAAAAGCAGGCACCAATATCGCCAGCGTTGATAAAACGCAAGCGAATGATGGCCACGATATTTATACCGTCAATGCCAAAGGGACGACCGTCTCCGGCGCGGGCGATGTCATCGTCACCGCGACCAACACCGGCGGCAACGTCACCAATTACGAAGTCAGCCTCTCCGGCGGCGTCAAGCAGGACATCGGCAAGGGCGTGCAGGCCTATGACATCGTGACCACGCAGGGCATCCGCTTTGGCGGCGACACTGGCGTGACCAACGTGCATAAACTGGGCGACACCATGATGATTATGGGCGACCAAAACGTGAAAACCGCCGCCGATGTGGACGGCATCCATATGCGCCTCAACCCGGACGTGAACGTCGATAGCGTCACCACCGGCGACACCAAAATGAACGACGAAGGCGTCACCATCAAGAACGGTCCGGCGCTGACCAAACAGGGCATCAACGCGGGTAATCTGCCGGTGCGCAATGTCGCACCGGGGCGCATCGCACCGGACAGCCGCGATGCCGTCAATGGCGCGCAATTGCACGCGCTGGGGCGTTACGTCGATAACGTGGACAAACGCGCGAAAGCTGGCACCGCCTCGGCGATTGCCACCGCGGGCTTGCCGCAGGCGTACCGGCCGGGGGCGAGCATGGTCGCTGCCGCCGGCGGTTACTACGACGGACAAAGCGCGGTCGCCATCGGCGTCTCCACCATCAGCGACAACGGCCGTTGGGTCATCAAGGGCGCGGCGAACGTGAACAGCAAAGAAGCGGGCGCGACCATCGGCATCGGTTATCAGTGGTAAGCCGGATGACACCCTCCCCCTGTGGGGGAGGGCTGGGGTGGGGTTAAGTATTGCAGCCGCCGATGCCATGCGCTCTACTCATTCCCCATTCCCCAAATACATACACATCAAGCGCTCAACCGCCCCAAGCTACCGTTAAACACCTTCAGGGAACCCCTCATGAAAAGAACACTATTCATCCTGCTCGCCGCCGCCGCGCTGGCGGGTTGTACCTCCACCGTCAGCAGAAACGTGCGCGCCGATGGCAGCGTCGGCGAACTGGTGTGGCCGTCGCAAAAGGACAGTTGGCGCGACGAGGCGCTGCGCCTGCCGTCGCCGACCATTGCCGCGGTCAAGGTCGGGCTGGAACGCAAGAACGTCTTCGCCCTGCTCGACGTGCCGCATTTCAGCGAAATCAACGGCGCGCGCGAATGGAACTACATCCTGCAACGCCCGGAATACACACGGGAAAACCAGGCGGTCTGCCATTTGAAGCTCATTTATGGCGACGATGACCGCATCGCCGCGCAGTACTGGTTGCCGCAAGATTGCGCCAACGTCTATGCCGAACCCGCCGCACTGCAACCGTACCGCCTCGCTGCCGACGCGCTTTTTACCTTTGACAGCGCGACGCTGCGCCCCGAAGCGGATGCGGCACTCGCCGACCTGCTCGCCAAGGTGCGCCAGCATGGCGATAACGGCGAGGTGCGCATTGACGGCTACACCGACCGCCTCGGCACGGCGGCGCACAACCGCGCCTTGTCGCAGGCACGGGCGGAGGCGGTAAAACGCTATCTGGTCGCGGGCGGCATCGCGGAAAACCGCATCCGCGCCGCCGGATTCGCCAGCGAACGGCCACTCTCGCATTGCGGCGACAACTTACCGCGCCCGGCACTGATTGCCTGCCTGCAACCCGACCGCCGGGTCGAGGTATCGGTCGGCACAGCGCGCTAAAAAATTCCTGAAAAGGGATGTTTTCCAATGGGTTGAAACACTATAATTCGCCCGATTTTCCAACAAACTACGGAGTTTCTCCTTATATGAAAAAATACAAAAATGGCACGCTCGCGCTGGTGCTGACCGCAACGCTTGCCGCCTGCGGCATTAACCACGGCGATCGCATGGGTTACGACAAGGTCAATTCCATCCAGCGCGGCGTGACCACGGAAGCACAGGTGCGTGCGATGTTTGGCGAGCCGGTTTCGGTACAGACCAACCAGAAACTCGGCATCAAGAAGCTGATTTACGCCTACCGCAATGACGACAGCATGAAAAAATCCGCAGCGGGCATCGGCGGCGCGCTGCTCGGCGGTCTGCTGGGCAACCAGATTGGTGGCGGCACCGGCCAGGCGATTGCCACCGGCGTTGGCGGCGTGGCAGGCGGCCTGCTTGGCGACAACATGGTCACCGCGCGCCAGGAATCGCAAATGCTGGAGGTGGATATTTCCCTCGCCACCGGCAAGGTTAGCGACTACAACTTCACCGAAGAAAAGAGCCGCAGCCAAAGCTGGGGCGTCAACAGCGGTGTTTCCCCGCTTTAATAGCGTTGATACCCATGAAAAACCGGACGGTAGCGTCCGGTTTTTTTGTGGGAGGCGTATCATGACGGCATCCCCCTACCGGAGCTTCGCATATGGCCATCCCCGTCCCGCTCTACCAGCCGCTCAATACCCTGAAACCCGTCGCCGAAAATATCTGGATTGCCGACGGCGACCTCACCTGGATGAACATGGGTATCCTGCGCGCGCCGTTTTCCACGCGGATGACCGTCATCCGCCTCGCCGACGGCAGCCTCTGGTGCCATTCGCCGATTGCGCCGGACGACGCGCTCCTTGCCGCGGTGGACGCGCTCGGCACGGTGCGCCACCTCGTCTCGCCCAACTACATCCATTACGCGCACATCCCCGCCTGGCAGGCGCGCTACCCGCAGGCAACCGCTTGGGCGAGTCCCGGCGTGCGCGAACGCGCCGCGAAAAACCGCATCAGCGTGCAGTTTGACGCCGACCTCGGTGACAGCGCCCCGCCCGCGTGGGCAGGGCAGATTGCACAAACCGAATTTCGCGGCAGCCGCGTCATGCGCGAAATCGATTTTTTCCATGAGGCAAGCCGCACCCTCATCCTCACCGACCTGATTGAAAACATCGAAACCGCAAAAATGCGCGGCTTTTGGAAGCTGGTGATGAAACTGGCTGGCAACCACGACCCGGACGGCAAGGCGCCGATTGATATGCGCGCCACCTTCACCGACCGCGCTGCCGCCCGCGAAAGCCTGCAACAACTGCTCGCCTGGCAACCGGAACGCATCATCCTCGCGCATGGCCGCTGTTACACGGAAAACGCGACTGCCGAATTGCAGCGCGCCTTCCGCTGGCTCGGCGCCTAGGGGGTGTTTGCAATTTGAAAAATCCCCCTTCCCTGCTGGGCGAAGCCCGCAGCGGGCGGGTACCTACGCAAAATGCGTCCGCATTTTGCGTGGGGCCCGGGGGAGGATTGGGGAGGGGGTGAGCGATATTATTGATGAGC
>ERZ773010.691-NODE-691-length-22836-cov-6.077696_pt1 | contig 22836 bp, 19 predicted proteins | sample MGYA00580842_ERZ773010 | MGnify/ENA primary metagenome ERZ773010 (study PRJEB29015, sample SAMEA2737982) | human oral metagenome | biome: human oral; feature: human-associated habitat; material: dental | place: China | collected 2107 ...
CGCGCATGTTTCCCATAAAGCGGGAAAGATAAGCGGAGAGATTTTCCATGTGAAAAACCTCTCCGCCTGTTTCTGCTGTTTTTTATTTTACATTCACTTCGCCAGAGCCGTTGATTTTCTGCTTTACTTTCTTCGGATTTCCTTTGACGGTAACATCGCCCGCACCTGCTATGGAAACATCCACATCTTCGGTCACATAGGCGGAAACATCGCCCGCACCACTTATACTGATGGCAGCTTTTTCGGTGGTTAGTTTTGAAGTATCTACATCACCGCTGCCACTGATATCGATGGATAAGTCCTTAGCCCTGCCGCTTACTCGGATATCGCCCGCACCAACTACCTCCAAAGCGAGAGAGGAAACATCCACCGCCAAACGCGCATCACCACTGCCGTATATGCCAACATTTAAAGCCTTTGTTTCCAGATTTTTTTCGGAGTAAATATCAGCAGAACCTTTGATGTCCACTTGTTTCAAACGAGAATCCACAGGAACATAAATGATGATAGGTTCTTTTACTTTGTATCTGTTCTTTTCTGCGCCTATTTTCAGCAGGCCATCAGACACCTCTGTCTGTATGAGCGGAAGGATGTTGTCAGGAGCTTTTATTTTAATCTTGCCGACCTCTCCATCGGTAAAAATAACATCATAGCTACCCAAAACCTCTATTCTGTCATACATAGAAAGCTGTTTTTCTTGGGTAATGATGTTGTTGCTCCCCACGACTACTTGATTTTTACTGCAATTTATCAGCAGTAAAGCCAAAAATACTAAAGCGATTACTCTTTTCATGATGTTATTATTTAAAATTATCGATTAAAACTAATAAACCAAGAGGTTTTTCATCTTTTCCGAAGAGGTTTTTCATCTTTTCCGAAGAGGTTTTAGTCTCATTTATTTCTTAGACAAATGGTAGTAAGCCAGCATCTTGTAGTATAATTTCGCTGCCAAGAATGCCGTAGGTTTTGGATTAGCAGAATCCATCAGCTCCACTATATCAAATGCCACTACATTACATTTCTCAAAAACTTTCTTTAATAATTTCAAAGTAGGATACCAAGCCAATCCCCCTGGTTCTGGCGTTCCCGTAGAAGGCGCAATAGACGGGTCAAAAGCATCCAAATCTATCGTAATATACACATTCCCCGAAACTTTACTAAGGACATCTTCTATCCAGTTTGGATTTTCAGCAATCTCATGCGCCCAGAAACACTGCCCTTTTGGGACATACTGCATTTCTTCCACATCACACGAACGGATTCCTACCTGAACCAAATTATGCTTTTGGTTAGCCTCAAAAACAGCGCAAGCGTGATTAGAAGTAGAACCATGAAACTCTGGTCTTAGGTCTGTATGGGCATCCAGCTGAAGCACCGTAAGGTTTTCGTACTTCTCTCCCACTGCACGGATAGAACCGATGGACACAGAATGCTCCCCACCAAAAAGCGTGAAAAGCTTGTCCTCATGCTGGAGCATTTCTTTTGTTTTTTGATAAACAGCCTCTGTCATGGCTTCTGGCGAAGAGTCCTCTGTAACTTCCCCAGCCAAATAAACTCCCTCCAAATATGGCTCTGTAGCAGTCTCTATATCATAGAGTTCCATATTTTCTGATGCATCTAAGAAAAGTTCAGGACCTTTATCCGCTCCCTTTCCCCAAGTAGAAGTTCCATCATAGGGAACTGTCACCAGCATTACTTTTGAGTTTTCTAATGTTGCATTTTCTTCTGGTATTCCTGCGTAAGTTTTCATTTTTTATGTATTTAATTATTAAATTTTTATTCGCTCGATATCTGCGCCTATGGCTTTTAGTCGGCCTTCTATGTCTTCGTAGCCTCGGTCTATCTGCTCTATATTGTGGATTATACTTTTCCCTTCAGCCGAAAGAGCCGCTATCAGAAGGGCATTTCCTGCTCTGATGTCTGGCGAAATCAATGTAGTTCCTCTCAGTGGCGTCTCGTGGTTAAGCCCAATTACTGTGGCTCTATGCGGGTCACAAAGGATGATTTGCGCTCCCATATCGATTAGTTTATCCACGAAAAACAAACGGCTTTCGAACATTTTCTGATGAACAAGAACACTTCCCTTCGCCTGAGTAGCCACAACTAAAATAATTGAAAGTAAATCCGGTGTAAAACCTGGCCAAGGAGCATCAGAAACGGTCAAAATAGACCCATCGATGAACTTTTGTATTTTATAATTTTCCTGCGATGGAATGTAGATATCATCTCCTTTTCGCTCTAATTTTATCCCTAATTTTCGGAATGTATCAGGAATGATGCCGAGCTGTTCCCAGTTCACATTCTTGATGGTAATTTCTGACTTTGTCATCGCTGCCAGCCCAATCCAAGAACCGATTTCCACCATATCTGGAAGAAGAACATGTTCCGTTCCTCCAAGGCTTTCCACGCCTTCTATAGTCAGCAGGTTAGAGCCTATTCCTGTTATTTTAGCTCCCATTCTATTGAGCATCTTACAGAGCTGCTGAAGATACGGCTCACAGGCTGCATTGTAAATTTGGGTCGTTCCCTTAGCCAAAACAGCCGCCATGATGATATTGGCAGTCCCCGTTACTGAAGCCTCCTCCAAGAGGATAAATTTTCCGTTTAATTCCTTGGCTGTAAGGGTGTAAAAACTTTCTTCTTCATTAAAATTAAATTCTGCTCCCAGCTCCACAAAACCCTGAAAATGAGTATCCAGCCTTCTTCTTCCTATTTTGTCTCCTCCAGGTGTAGGCATATACGCCTCACCGAAACGCGCAAGCATCGGCCCTAAAAGCATCACAGAACCTCTAAGTTTTGCTCCATCTTTTCTAAATTCCTTTGATTTAATGTAGTCAAAATGGATATTATCAGCCTGAAAAGTAAAATCGCCTTTTCCGTTTTTAATTACTTTTACCCCAAAATCTTGTAAGATTTCTATCAAACGATTAACATCCTTGATGTCTGGTATATTACTGATTCTCACAGGCTCAGAAGTCAAAAGCACGGCGCAAAGTATTTGCAGCGCTTCGTTTTTAGCTCCTTGTGGTGTGATTTCTCCGCTTAGTTTTTTTCCTCCTCTTATCTGAAATGCTTCTGTCATCTTTTTCTATTTTTTGGGGAATGATGGTTTCTTTTTTTATGATTATTTCTCTTATTTCTGTTAGGATGATAGATTTTACTTTTATCCAAAGTTTCTATTCCTGTCAAATCTAATTTATCCTGAGAAAGTTCCTTCAAATGCCTGAAAATCACTTCGTCCTGTACATGCTCTTTGTTATAGACATTATAGGATTTTTTCATATTGTTGGCAATTACCTGTATCAGAGCCTCTTTCTCCTCGCCTTCTTCCAGCTCTATGGCTCTATCTATGAGCTGCAAAATGCTTTTTCCATAGAATTTATATTCATTGTCAAAAGAAGGATAGTCCATTCTATTGGGCTTTTGGGCAAGTCCCTCCCGTGTCGGGAAAGGATATGGCGCATCTACATCCAAATCATAATCTGCTAAAATATACAGATGATCCCAGAGTTTATGCTTATAATTTTCCTCATCGCGGAGATGAGGATTTCTTTGTCCCATAAATTCTACTATGGTTTTCGCCACTTCGTTTCGCTCTTCCTTGGAAGGTAGTGATTTACAATACTCTACCATCTGCTGGATATTTCTGCCATATTCTGGCATGAGTAACTTTGTGCGGTTTGTGTTATACTCCATTATTTTTATTGATAATATTTAGAATAAGCCTAAACGACCTATTTCATTGAAAACTAATTAACTAAATCTAATCCTCCGAAATTCCCTGAACTCATCATCAGGTAAGCGCCTTGGGTCTTGTCCAATGTATTCCAGTATTCGTGGAGGCTTTCTGCATTGGTAAAGACTTTCAGGTCTGAATTACCGAATTTTTCTTTAATCATTTCAGGCGAAATCGGTTCCATTCTCTTGATTTTCAAAGCTTCTTCCGAATAGAAAATCACTCCTATATCCAGCCCGTCCATTGCTCCTTTGTATTGTTCTAAAAATATGGGATTCAGCGAACTATAAGTATGAAGCTCTAAAAATCCGTAAGTTCTTTCCTTCTTAAACTGCTCTTTGAATGCCGCCACAGTTGCTTTTACCTTGGATGGTGCATGTGCAAAATCTTTATACAAAATCCCTCCATCTTTTCTTTCCACTTTTTCTAATCGTTTAGAAGCACCTTTGAAACTCATTATCGCCTCATAAAACTCCTCTTCCATGATGCCCAGCTGCTGGCAGATAAGTTTTGCGCCTTCCATATTGAGCAAATTATGTTTCCCAAAAACAGAGAGCGGAATTTCGCCCATGCTTGTTTTTAAATAAACTTTTCCCTCGCGAATGCTGTATTCAGGAGTTTTGTAAGGCAGTTTTCGGAAATATTTCTGGCTGTTTTCTACGATTTTTACCACTTCTTCATCTTCCTCATTATACACCAAAACTCCACCAGAAGTGATGCTTTCAGTAAATTTTCTAAACTGCTCTAAATAATCATCAAAAGTCTTAAAAACATTGATATGATCCCATGCTATGCCGCTGATTAGCGCTATATTTGGGTGATAATGCAGGAATTTAGGCTGTCTGTCATCAGCAGAAGAAAGATACTCATCGCCCTCCAAAATCATAAAGTCTGCATCCTCGGTGATTTTCACCATGCAGTCAAACCCTTCCAACTGGGCGCCCACCATGTAGTCTATTTCTTTGTTGTGAAAATTCAGCACATGCAGAATCATAGAAGTGATGGTCGTTTTCCCATGGGAACCAGCAATGACCACTCTGGTTTTTTCCTTGCTCTGCTGATAGAGAAATTCTGGATAAGAATAGATTTTTAATCCTAATTCCTTGGCTCTTGCCAATTCTGGATTGTCCGCATGGGCGTGCATTCCTAAAATTACAGCATCTATATCCGCTGTGATTTTCTCTGGAAACCAGCCAAACTCGTTTGGAAGAATACCTTTCTGTTCCAATCGTGTTTTAGAAGGTTCAAAAATGGCATCATCAGAGCCTGTAACCTCATAGCCTTTATTTTTCAGTGCGATAGCAAGATTGTGCATGGCACTCCCTCCTATGGCGATAAAATGAACTTTCATATTTTTCTTTTATGCTTGTGATTTTTCTTCTTGTTTTTCTGCCTCCTCTTGTTTTTTTCGTTCCAGCTCTTGGTCGTATTCGTGGAGGAGATTGTGTTTTGGTGTCTGCTCTATGGCATTCATGATTTTATCCAAAATCTGTTCAGCGCTTTCGTTGTCATAGTCTATGTCAAGCGGTTTTTTAAACTCCATTGTCGGCTGTACGCCCGTTACTTTCAGTCTTAATCCTTTTTTGTCAAAAGCCCTACGGAAACCATTGATTTTCACTGGAATTACTATCGCTCTCTGCTGAAGGACAAGTTTCGCTGTTCCCTTTCTCCCAGGAGCAAAAGCAGCCGTAGTTCCCTGCGGGAAAGACACCACCCAGCCGTTGTCCAGCGCTTTTAGGATGTTTTCTACTTCGGACATATCTACTTTTCTATTGACATTCTGCCCGTTGGCTCGCCAAGTTCTTTTCACGGTAACAGCTCCCACCAGCTTGAAAATCCTTGTAAGAAGCCCTTTGTTCATGGTTTCTTCGGCTGCCACATAGTAGAAATCTACTTTGGGATTGAGAATGTAAATAGGATTAGCAATCGTATTGATAAAGCCGTTATTCACTGCACAAAAGACATGATACATCGCTGCCACATCCGCAAAATAAGTCTGGTGATTAGAGACAAAAAGCACATTGGTCTTTGGTAAATCCACCAAATGCTCTGTTCCTGTGATTTTCAGTTTATTAAAACCATTGAACCTTCGGTAAGAAACCAGCCCAAAGATAAACACCACCAATCTTTTCAAAATATACCAGTTGCCAAAGGCATCCGTAAATATGTTTTTCTTTCCCATTTTTTGATTTTAAAAACGAAATATAAAGCCCCAAATTTAAGGATTTTTCCCTTGCTGAGACTAATTCAGCATTATTTTTTCAGCATATTTCTCTGCAAAAAGCTTTTTGTCCTCCTGCATTTTTTCCAAAGTCGCAGGCAGGCGGTAACCAAAAAGGAACTTTTCCTCCTCATCCAGAAAGAGAATTTCCTTTTCCTCGCCATCTATCATCTGGGCAAAAATATCCCACATAGACTGGTCTTTCAGCTTTAATAATTCAAAAAATTCCTTGGCTTGGATATGTATAGTTTTCATAAATTTCAAAATATTTAGAACTTACAAAAATATAAAAAAGAGAGGATATTTGTAATGTTTAATATTTTTTTATTACTTTCGTAATATCCTAAAATTTCCCAAAGATGAGTACCGATGAACAACAAGAACGAATAGAAATCCTCAAAAGATACGATGACCTAATCCACCACACCTACCGAAAGCTGAATGAGGAACAGCTGGAACTCATCAAAAAGGCTTTTGATGTGGCTTGGGATGCCCACAAAGACCAGCGCCGAAAGAGTGGAGAGCCATATATCTTCCATCCCATCGCAGTGGCAAAAATCGTGGCTGAGGAAATAGGCTTAGGTGCTACCAGCATTGCGGCTGCGCTGCTTCATGATGTGATAGAAGACAGCGACTACACCTATGAAGACATAGAAAAACTCTTCGGAAAGAAAATCGCTGATGTAGTGAACGGACTTACCAAAATCTCCGTGATGAATAACCAAAACATCTCTGTGCAGTCCGAAAACTACCGAAAACTCCTGCTCACTCTATCGGATGATTTTAGGGTAATTCTCATCAAAATAGCTGACCGCCTCCACAACATGAGAACACTGGACAGCATGCGCCCAGACAAACAGAAAAAAATAGCCTCGGAGACCGTGTATATCTATGCTCCTATGGCTCACAGACTGGGACTTTACAACATAAAATCTGAATTAGAGGATTTGTCCCTAAAATACAACATGCCCGAAATCTACAACGAGATTTCTGAAAAACTCATCGTAGCCAAAGAACACCGTGAAAGCTATGTACAGGAGTTTATAGAGCATGTTTCTGAAAAACTGAAAGAAGAAAAACTCAATTTCAAGATTAAAGGAAGGGCAAAGTCCATCAGCTCTATTTATAGAAAAATGCTGAAACAAAACATTCCTTTTGAGGAAGTTTATGATAACTACGCCATCCGTGTCATCTACAAATCGGACTTTAAGAACGAGAAATTCCTCGCTTGGAAAATTTATTCCATCATTACCGACCTCTATCACAGCAATCCTGCACGAATGCGGGACTGGATTACCCAGCCGAGAAGTACAGGCTACGAAAGTCTTCATTTGACCATCCTAGGGCCTGATAACAAGTGGGTGGAAGTGCAAATCCGAAGCGAGCGAATGGATGAAATCGCAGAAAAAGGAGTTGCTGCCCATTACAAATACAAAGAAGGGTTCAGCCAAAACTCTGATGACAAAAACTTTGAACAATGGGTAGTTCAGATTCGGGAAGTTTTGGACAACCAGCAATCGCTCTCCACCACGGAGCTTTTGGACAGCATTAAGCTGAATCTATATTCTAAAGAAGTCTTTATTTTCACCCCGAAAGGAGATGTTAAAACCCTCCCGAAAGGCGCAACAGCACTGGATTTCGCTTTCATGGTGCATTCTGAATTAGGAATGAAATGCAGCGGCGCTAAAATCAATGGCAAACTACAACCGATAAGTTATGTCCTAAAAAACGGCGACCAGATAGACATCATCTCCTCTCCCAACCAAACGCCTAAAAAAGACTGGCTGGATTTTGTGGTAACCTCCAAGGCTCGTTCTAAAATAAAAGCGGTTCTAAACTCGGACAAAAACCAAAAAGTAGCCGAAGGAAAAGAAATTTTCCAAAGGAAACTGAGACATGCCAAAATCAACCTTACCGAAGATGAACTGAACAATATTCAGAAATATTTTAACCTAAAAACCTCACAGGATTTATTCCTAAAATTCTATGAGGGAACATTGGACACATCCAATTTAAAGGAATATTTGGACAGCAAAAAAAATTTCTTTGGGAGCCTTTTACAGCGGTTCCGAAAGGATAAAACCGAGTTCGTAGAAACCCCAAAGTCAGATTTAGACCTTATTGTCTTCGGGCGAAATGAAGAAAAACTAAATTACAGCTTTGCAAAATGCTGCACGGTAATCCCCGGCGACAAGATTTTTGGATTTTTAACGATAAATGATGGCATTAAAGTCCATAACGAAAACTGTCCCAATGCCATAAACCTCCGTGCAAACTACGACTACCGCGTACTTTTGGCAAAATGGGTAAATTCCGAAAGTTTCAGTAATCATGTGAAGGTAGAACTGCAAGGAACGGACAGAATGGGTATCTTAAACGATATTTCCAGCATCATTTCCAACAATCTTCACATTGACATGAAGGGCGTTTCTATCAATTCTAATGACGGCATCTTTACAGGAACCATCACCTTGGAAGTGAAAAACAAAAACCAGCTGGATGAGACCTTAGCCCAGTTAGCCAAAATAGAAGGAATACTGAAGGTAAGAAGACTTTAAAAAATTTCTTTATATTTGCGCATTAAATTAAAAATCCCTGAATATGCGTATAACCAAGTTTTTTAAAGAGTTTTTCAGCAACAGCCAGTCCTCTGGTATTCTGCTGGTTTTCTGTGTATTGATTTCTCTGATGATAGCCAATTCCTCTGCCAGTGCAGGATTTCAGAGTTTCTTAGACCAAGCTTGGGGGCCGTATTCGGTGAGCGTTTGGATAAATGATGGATTGATGGCGGTTTTCTTCCTTTTGGTAGGATTAGAAATCAAGCGCGAACTTTTAGATGGAGAATTATCTAATTTCAAGAATGCCTCACTGCCGATACTTGCTGCAATTGGCGGAATGCTCGTTCCGGCAGTTATTTTCACGCTGTTCAATCATGGCACGGAATACAGCAAAGGCTGGGCAATTCCTATGGCTACAGATATTGCTTTTTCTTTGGCTATTATCTCCATGCTCGGGAAAAGTGTCCCTTCAGCGGTGAAGGTATTTCTGGCTGCTTTGGCGATTGTAGATGATTTGGGTGCGATAGTGGTCATTGCTATTTTCTATACTGATGAAATCCACTGGAACTACCTACTATACAGCGGAATAATCGTAGCTATTTTAGCCGTTTTGAACTTTTTAAAAGTAAAAAAACATATTTTTTATTTAATTCCTGGCTGTGTTTTATGGTATTTCATGCATCATTCTGGTATTCATGCGACTATTGCGGGAGTTATATTGGCCTTCTGCATCCCTGCTTCCAAAGCAGATAACGAAGAAGCCTCTCCATTAGAAAAACTGGAACATTTTTTACATATCCCTGTGAGTTATGCTATCATGCCGATTTTCGCACTTGCAAATACCAATATTACTTTCAAAGCAGGGATGGTAGATGGTTTGTTCTCCAATTTTGGATATGGAATTGTCTTCGGATTGATTTTAGGTAAATTGATAGGCATTAACCTTTTCTCTTTTATCGCTATTAAACTGAAAATAAGCAGTCTACCCGACAAGAGCCGATGGATGCATATGATAGGTGCGGGACTTTTGGCTGGAATAGGCTTTACGATGTCTATCTTTATCGCACTGCTTTCCTACAAAGACAACCAAGATTTGCAGGATTCCGCGAAGTTTGCCATCCTTACGGCTTCTGTCCTTGCTGGATTTTTGGGCTATCTGCTTCTGAAAAGTACAGCTAAAAATGAGAACTCTATTTAGTATTTTCTAATGATTTTTTCTCGCGGTTATCGGAATGTATTTTAGCAATGGCTAAATTAAGCTCGTTTCCTAAAAGGACAAGGACTACATTTACATTTACCCAAATCATCAGTAAAATCATAGAGCCGATAGAGCCGTAAAGGACATTATACCGAGCAAAATTCTTGATGTAAATCGCAAAAACATAAGTGGTAAGCATAAACAATACCGTGGTAAATACCGCACCAGGCACGGCTTGGTTCATCTGCCGGATGCCTGTAGCCCCCACTCTATAAAGCAATGCCAGCGATAGAAAATAAAACAGCGGAAAAGAAACCAGACCTATAATCTTCGTCAGGTGGCTGAAAATCCAGTTCAGCTCATATTGTTCGGGCATCAGCAGACGCACTACAATTTCCGCATAATAAACCCCGAAAAGACTTGCCAGGATAACGCCTGTAAAGCCCAGCGTAATAAAAAACGCCAAAACATACTCCTGCACAAAACCTCGCTGGTGTTCCGTGTTTTTATCAAAACCATTTATCAGCGAATAAGTTCCGTTCGTGGCAAAAATCACCGCCAGCAGCACCGTAAAGTTGCTTATACGCTTTATATTTGGGATTATATCACTCTCTATGTAGCCTATTACATCGGATTTCATATGCGCTGGGAGAAGGCGCGGCATCGCTACCTTGAAAATGTAATGGTACAGCTCATCATAGTGCGGAAGATACGGCAGCACCGAAAGGAGAAACAAAATAAACGGAAATAAACTCAGGAAAAAACTCCACGATATGCTGGAAGCCTGTTTTATTACCTGATTTCGGAAAATACCACCCACATAAATCCTCAGAAGTCCCCAAAGAGAGATATCCAATACGGGCAGATAGATATTATCTAAAAAAATATAAAATTTATATAGAGTTTTTTTCAACTTTACTGGCATTATTTATATTTGCAGGCAAAGATAAAGAAAAGTATATGAAATTTAACCTTATTTGCATCGGAAAAACTGATGACAAAGAAATCTCCGCCCTTATTTCCTACTATACGGCGCGGCTTCCCAAGCATTGGAACTTTGAAATTACCACCATTCCGGATGTAAAAACCAAAAACCTCTCTCCCGATTTACTGAAAAAAGAAGAAGCAAAATTATTCTTAAACCAAATTGACAATTCAGATTTGGTCATTCTTTTAGATGAAAAAGGGAAAGAATACACCAGCCGAGAGTTTTCTGAAAAGGTGGATGCATGGCTGGGTTCATCGGTTAAGCGGGTCTGTTTCCTCATCGGTGGGGCGTATGGCTTTGCAGAGGAAATCTATCAGAGGGCAGATGGGAAAATTTCGCTCTCCAAGATGACCTTCACACACCAGATGATTCGGCTTTTCTTCGCAGAACAGCTCTACCGCGCTGCCACTATTTTACAGGGAAAACCTTATCATAACGACTGACACCGCCCTGCTCTCCCTCCGGACACGCTCTTTGTCCCTCCGAAGGGATTTTTTGTAAGTCCCTACTTACATTTTGTAAAGACCAGACCACATTTCGCAGGTGCTGATTTTCTTTTCGCTAATGCCAATCTACTTTTTAAAATTTTAAACCTAATTTTCATCAATCCCAACCTATATTTTATCCCTCCAAAGCTACTTTTTATAGGTTTGAATATGTTTTTTGTAGGTTCGGACACGCTTTTTGCAGGTCTGGATAGGTCTCAAGCGTGTTTTTTGAGGCTAAAAGTATATCCGGAGGGACATTTTACCCATCTGTTAAGGTATTTTGTCTCTTCGTTGAGGTATTTTGTCTCTTCGTTGAGGCTTTTAACCTCATCGGAGGGGCTTTTTTTCTTATTGTTAAGACATTTTGTCTCATCGTTGAGGCTTTTAACCTCAACGGAGGGATATTTTGCCTCAATGGAGGAACATTTAACCTCATCGCTGGGATATTTTGTCTCAACGGAGAGACATCGGCTCCATTCCGATATACTTCAGAAAGCAAAAAAGGCTCTTGTAGAAGGTTCTGAAAGGTGTTTTCAGTATTTGTTTCTTTGGGAAATCCTATTAAACAGAAGTGCGAAAGCTCTCCCCAATACCGCGCCTGCAACCGCCCCAGTGAGGATGTCCAGCGGAAAATGAACACCGAGATAAATTCTGCTGTAAGACACTACCGCCGCCCAGATGAACAAAAAGAGGGCTAAAAACCTGTACCGCCCGCCGAGGAGCGAACTTAGATAGGCAGCCAAGAAAAATGTATTGGAAGCATGGCTGGAATAGAAACCGTATTTTCCGCCGCATTCCACTATCCGCATATAAGGGATAAGAGCCTCATCATGGCAGGGTCTCAGCCGGAGAAATCCTCTCTTGAAAACACCCGCCAGCTGGTCTGAAAAAGCAATTCCTAAGGCCAAAAGCAAAAGAATATACAAAAGCTGCCTCGGAGTGAAGTTTTTATACAATAAATACAATAATGCGGCGTAAAGTGGTATCCAAGAAAATTTCCCAGAAACGAAACTCCAGAAGGCATCAAAGGCTGGATTCCCCAAATTGTTGAGATAAAGAAATAATTCCTTGTCTTGTAAAATAAATTCCATTTATTCTTGTGTAGGTTTATCGGGATTTTCTATTTCTTTTTTGGCTTTTTCTATCTCATCGCGGATTTCGGATATGGGTTCGTCCGTTTCTTTCATGATTTCTTGTTTTATATCATCCACAGCGCCTCTCATTTTCCTAAGTCCCTGCCCTAGTTCTCTGGCTATCTGTGGTATTTTTTTCGGCCCGAATAGTATCACTATTGCTAAAAAAATAACGAAAATCTCTCCAAAGCTTAAATCTCCCATTTCTTAAAATTAAATTATAAAATGATAAACTATTTCAGAAGCAAAACATGTATTTATTTTAGTTTTTCTTCTATATATTTCGCCGTGTGCGACTGCTTACATTTCACCAAATCTTCCGGCACCCCGCTGAATACTACTTCGCCGCCGTGTTTTCCTGCCTCTGGGCCTATGTCTATTATCCAGTCTGCACATTTTATGATGTCCGGCTGGTGCTCTATCACAAAAACTGAATGTCCCAAGTCAATAAGTGCCTGTAAAGATTTCATCAGTTTGTTAATATCATGAAAATGCAGTCCCGTAGAGGGCTCATCAAAGATGAATAATGTTTTCTCTGTAGTAGCCCCTTTTACGAGAAACGAAGCCAGTTTCATCCGCTGCGCCTCCCCCCCTGAAAGCGTGGAGGAACTCTGCCCCAGCTGTAAATAACCAAGCCCCACATCCTGCAATGGCTGTAGTTTTGTGACTATTTTTTCTTCTTTATGAGTGCCGAAGAACAAAAGAGCCTCATCTACGGTCATATGCAGGATATCCGAGATATTTTTTTCGTTGTATTTAATATCCAATACTTCTCTCTTAAAGCGTGTTCCATTGCAGACCTCACATTCCAGCTCAATATCTGCCATAAACTGCATAGAAACGGTGATTACTCCCTCGCCCTTGCATTCATCACATCTTCCTCCATCTACATTAAAGGAGAAATGTTTGGGTAATAATCCCGCTGCCCTCGCTGATTTCTGCTTCGCGAAAAGGTCTCGGATGTCATCGTATGCTTTTAGATAAGTTACCGGATTGGAACGCGAAGATTTTCCGATAGGGTTTTGGTCTATCATTTCAATACCTTTAACTAAAGATTTAGGAAACTCCACGCTGTCATAATCTCCTTTTTTACCTCCCATTCCAAGCTGAATTTGGATGTCATTAGCTAAAACCTCTTTCATGAGTGTAGATTTACCAGACCCCGAAACGCCCGTAACTACGGTAAGCATCTCCAAAGGCATATCTACATTTATATTTTTTAGATTATTCTGTCTCGCCCCTTTGATGCGGACAAATTCTTTTGCTTTTCTTCTTTTCGGAGGAACTTCTATCTTCAGTCTGCCTGTGAGATAGTCTGCCGTAAGGGTTTTGGCTTTCTTCAAATCTTTAAAATCTCCCGCAAAAACCAGTTTTCCGCCAAGAAAACCAGCTTCTGGACCTATGTCTATGATATAATCTGCCGCCCGCATCACATCTTCATCATGCTCTACCACTATTACGGTATTTCCTAAGGCACAGAGCTGTTTCAAAACACTGATAAGATTTTCCGTATCACGAGAATGCAGCCCGATGGAAGGCTCATCAAGGATATAAATAGAGCCGACCAGCGAACTCCCCAAGCTCGTGGCTAAATTTATCCTCTGGCTCTCCCCGCCGGAAAGAGTATTGGAGGTTCGGTTCAGGGTAAGATATCCCAAACCTACTTTAATGAGAAACTCTAAACGAGATGTGATTTCATACAAAAGTCTTTTGGCTACTTCGTTTTCATATTGGGTAAGTTTCAGGCTTTTAACCAACGGAAGAAGCTCATCCAAAGGGAGTTCTACCAATGTCTGGATATTATACCCGCCGACTTTCACCCACTCGGTTTCTTTCCGCAGTCTAAGCCCCTCACAGTCTGGACATAGAGTTTTGCCTCTGTATCGTGAAAGCATTACTCGGTACTGGATTTTATAAAGATTGTCCTCCAGCATCTTGAAAAAATTATCTATACAAGGAAAATTGCTTTTCCCTGTTCCTCGCCAAAGGAGTTTTTTCTGTTCTTTTGTTAATTCATGGTAAGGGCGGTGTATAGGGAAATCTTTGGCTGCTTGAATAAATTTGCGCTTCCATTCCCTCATTGTATCTCCTTTCCAAGGGGCTACAGCATCTTCAAAAACAGAAAGAGCCTTATTAGGAACGACCAAATCTTCATCTATGCCTATTACTTTGCCGTATCCCTCGCATGTAGGACATGCACCATAAGGATTATTAAAGCTAAAAAAATGAACATTAGGCTCTAAGAAATCCATTCCATCGGCCTCAAATTTATTAGAAAACGCTCTAATTTCGCCCTTTTCATTTTTTAATGAACAATATCCTCTGCCTTCGTAAAAGGCCATCTGCACAGAATCTGCAAGGCGCTGTAAGAAATGTTCATCATCTTCAAAAGAAAATCTATCTATAACAAGCTGAATATCTGTACCTTCTTCTGGAATAAAGCCAAAGATTTCCAAATCTTCTATTCCTGCGAGATTTCCAGCGACTTCCAAACGCGTAAAACCAGAGATTTTAAGTGTATTTAAAGTTTCTTTAAACGATGAAACTTCGTATTTCAGAGGAGTACGAAGCAGAAATACAGTGCCTGCCGGAGAAGCCTTAATGAAATCTATCACATCCGAAACGCTGTTTTTCGTAACCTCCTGTCCTGAAACAGGTGAATAAGTTCTCCCTATTCTGGCAAAAAGCAGTTTCAGGTAGTCATAGACCTCCGTAGATGTTCCCACTGTGGAGCGCGGGTTGGAAGAAATTACTTTCTGCTGAATAGCGATTGAAGGGGCTAATCCTTTGATATCATCCACCTTCGGTTTCTCTAATTTGCCCAAAAACTGACGAGCATACGAGCTTAAACTCTCCACATAGCGCCGCTGTCCTTCGGCATAAATGGTGTCAAAAGCTAAAGAAGATTTGCCGCTCCCAGACACTCCTGTAATAACTACCAGCTTATTCTTAGGAATGACTACATCTATGTTTTTCAGGTTGTTAAGATGAGCGTTTTTTACAAAAATCTCTTTCTTTATGTCTATATTTTCTTCTGATATCATATGAAAAAACTAATGGCAAATTTAATGAATTTTTAGGCTAAAAACCGACTTTTTATCTGAATTTATTTTATATTTTTGTAAAGTTTAAAATGAAAAAATGTATTATAAAAATATTCGAGAAGAAGAACTTAAAAATAAAGTTGGCGAAGATTGGTTCAAGAATTTTGATACTACCGAAATCATTGGTAATATAGACTTTTCTGTATTTCCCTCTCAGGGGGATTTGTTTGGCAGAATTCCACTGTTGTGGGCAGAAGCCAAAACAGGAAACTATGATACTACCACAATGTTCGTGCAGCTTATTCTAACCATAGGAAAGGCTAGAACCTTTGATAAAACCCTTCCTCCAGCATTCTTAGGAGCTTTTGATTTTCAAAAAATAGCTTTCGTGCCATATATCAGCATTCAGGATATTTTTTACCTGAATGATTTTAACTGGAATGTAACTCCCAGCAACCACGAGACCAAAGAATTTCAGCTTATCAAAGAAAGGATAGAAAAAACCTTAAAGCAAAATGCCCACATCTATGATTATGAAAAAGATGCAAAAGAGTTGAAATTCTTTATTGATAGAAATATTGCAAATTCCACCCATACCGCCAAAATAAAAATTGACAAAAACAACTTTATCCCCATCTATCTCCGCTGGTTAGATATTGTAAAACCAAGTATAGAGGTCAACTGGGATGATTTGAAAAAAGTAGGTATTTTAGATAGTGATTTCTATCTGGCGGACTTGTTTGTAGATGACAAAAACACCCAAAACATAGAAGATGACCAATCCATAAGGGACAGCCTTTTTGTAATTTATCAAAATCAAGGTTACAAAATCGCCAAAGAAAACCTAAACCAAATGTTTGATGCCACTATCAGTATTCGGAATAAAGAAGTCTATCAGCAGTTCTGGAAACGCTACAAACGCCCGCCTCTGAAAGAATATCAAGAATACATCATTGAGCGGAGAGACCTGCTGGTTCCACAGGATATCCGTGAACGGAAGGGAGCTTTCTTTACTCCAAGACAATGGGTAGAGCTTTCCCAGAAATACCTTACAGACTATCTTGGTGAAAACTGGCAAGATGAATACTACATCTGGGATTGTGCGGCAGGGACAGGAAACCTCTTGGCTGGGCTTACCAATAAATATAATATCTATGCTTCTACCCTAGACCAAGCTGATGTAAATGTAATGCATGAACGAATAGAACACGGAGCCAACCTGCTGAAAAATCATGTATTCCTGTTTGATTTCTTAAACGATGAGTTTATCCCGCAGAAAGAAGGCGGAAAAATGCCTGACAGCCTCTACGAGATTATCTCCGATGAAGAAAAACGAAAAAAATTAGTTATCTACATCAATCCGCCATATGCAGAGGCAACAACAGCTAAAACAGTCACTGGCACAGGTTCTAATAAAGAAAATGTAAGTAAAGGGAATAAAACACATACCAAATACAAACCCATAATAAAACAGGCTGCTAATGAGATTTTCGCCTTATTTCTAATAAGAATTTACAAGGAAATACCTCTATGTAAGATTGCAGAATTTTCAAAGTTGAAAATTCTGCAATCTTCAAACTTCTCGTATTTCAGAAATGAATTTCGAGCGAAGCTCGAAGATTTTTTTTGCGTTCCTGCTGATACTTTTGACAATGTCAATGGAAAGTTCCCTATTGGTTTTAAGATTTGGAATGGAGAAATAGAAGATATATTTAAAGAAAAACAGGGATGGTTTTATGATTATAAAAGATATCCTTTCCTATACAAAACTCTGGCTTCTCTTGACGATGTTCCACGAATTAATAAGTGGATAAAAATATTTGATAACAAAAATACTGGAGATATTGGATTTATAGGAAACCCTTCCCCTGATTTTCAACATTGTTCTCAATTATACATATCAAAAAACAAAGGAATTGAGCATTTCAATTTTTATAATATCACAAATGATAACTTAATATATGGTAGCATTTATCTCTCGGTTCGTCTTTGCATTCCTGCCGAATGGCATAATGACCGAGACCAGTTTTTATATCCTAATGATGGCTGGCAGACCGATACAGAGTTCCAAAGTGACTGCCTTGCTTATACGCTTTTTCATGGACAAAATAGAATAAGCAGTAAAGAGGGCATCAACCACTGGATACCTTTCACTGAGCAAGAAGTAGATGCCCCTGAGAGGTTCGCCAGCAACTTTATGACAGACTTCATCAAAGGAAAAATAAAACCTACAGAAGAGGAACATCAAAAAATCTTTAATCAAGACAATTTAAATCTAATTCCTTCAGCTCCGTTAGTATTTTCTTCAGAAGCTCAAGCGGTTTTTGATGCAGGGAAAGAACTTTGGCGCTATTATATGAAACAGGAAAACAGCAATCCCAATGCCTCGCTATACGACATCCGCGAACATTTCCAAGGCAGAAATGATAAGGGCAAAATGAATAACAACAGCAGTGATGAGACATACACTCAGTTAATCGGTAAACTGAGAGAAGCCTTAAAAGTATTAGCTGAAAAAATCACTCCAAAAGTTTTTGAATACGGATTTTTAAGAAAATAAAACTATAAAATGAAACAAATAGACGAAAAAAGTCTGCAAAAAGCCTTTCAGCTCTTTGAAAGCGGAGATATAGAACGAATGGAAATAGGCACTACCAAAGGATTACAACAAATTCACAAATATATTTTTGGCGGATTGTATGATTTTGCAGGGAAAATTAGAGACAAAAATATTTCCAAAGGAGGTTTCCGTTTTGCTAATGCTCTCTATCTCAATGAAATCCTCCCAAAAATAGAGCAGATGCCAGAAAACACCTTTGAGGAAATCATCGCTAAATATGTGGAAATGAACATCGCCCACCCATTCATGGAAGGAAATGGAAGAACCATGCGCATTTGGCTGGATTTAATTTTGAAAAAACGCCTTAATAAAGTGATAAACTGGCAATTTGTAGACAAAACCCTTTATTTACAAGCGATGGAGAGAAGTCCCATCAATGATTTGGAAATCCGTTTTCTATTGAAAGAAAACCTCACCTCAGAGACCGAAAACAGAGAAATTATTTTCAAAGGTATTGAGCAATCCTACTATTATGAAGGATACAAAAGAGAGGAATAAGATAAATTCACTATTTTTGCCGATTATTTTAAAAACTTTTTACATAAAATATGCTTTCAGTTCAGGGATTAGGATTACATCATTCAGGGAACTATTTGTTTCAAAATGTGAATTTTACGATTAAAAGAGAAGACAAAATAGGCTTAGTCGGAAAAAACGGCGCTGGGAAATCTACGCTCTTAAAGATGCTTTCGGGCGAAATCAGTTTCTATGAAGGAAATGTGATTCCCGAGGGAAACATCACCATTGGTTTCCTTAAACAAGATTTAGATTTTGTGAAGGGAAGAACCGTTTGGGAGGAGACCATGCAGGCTTTTGAGAAGATAAACGCCATGAAAGCAGAGCTGGACGAGGTTAATCATCAACTCGCTACCCGCACAGATTACGAAAGCCAAGCCTATCATGACCTTATCGAGAGAATGACGGAACTAAACGACCTTCTGCACCACCACGATGCCTACAACCTAGAGGGAGATGTAGAAAAAGTGTTGCTTGGGCTGGGCTTCAAGGCGGAGGATTTTAATAAAATCACTGATGAATTTTCTGGCGGCTGGCGAATGAGAATAGAATTAGCCAAACTTCTTCTACAAAAGAACGACCTGATGCTACTGGATGAGCCCACCAACCACCTCGATATGGAATCTATCATCTGGCTGGAAAACTTTTTGAAAGACTACCCTGGCGCTATCGTTCTCGTGAGCCACGACAAGCAGTTCATGACCGCTGTCTGCAACCGAACTTTTGACATCAACAATAAAAAAATTGACGATTATAAAGCCAACTACACCAAATACCTTGAACTAAACAAAGAACGAAGAGAAAAACTAGAGCAGGCGAAGAAAAACCAAGATGCCGAAATCAAACAAATGGAGGACAATATCAACCGCTTCCGTGCTTCAGCTACAAAGGCAAGTTTTGCTCAGTCTTTGATTAAAAAATTAGAAAAAATAGAGCGAATAGAAATAGACAATGAGGATGTTTCTAAATTCAATATTCGTTTCCAGCCGAGTATCACGCCTGGGAAGGTCATCTTCGAGGCTGAAAATTTAGGAAAAGCCTATGGCGACAAGCAGGTTTTTGACCATGTGAATTTCTTCGTTCAAAGAGGAGAAAAAATCGCCCTTTTGGGACAAAACGGACAAGGAAAAACGACCCTCGCAAAGATACTTGCAGGCGTAACCAAAGATTACACAGGGAGCTGGACACTTGGGCACAATGTGAACATTGGGTATTTTGCCCAAAACCAAGAAGAAGTCCTTGACCCTAATAAAACCGTTCTCCAAGAAGCCGAAGATGCTGCCACAGAAGAGACCCGCCCGCGCGTAAGAGACCTACTGGGAAGCTTCCTTTTCCAAGGGGATGCCGTAAGCAAAAAGACCAAAGTGCTTTCTGGGGGAGAAAGAAACCGACTGGCGCTGTGCAAACTGCTCCTTCGCCCTTTTAATACGCTCATCATGGACGAGCCGACCAACCACCTCGATATTCAGTCCAAGGAAATTATTAAACTAGCTCTTCAGAACTTTGAGGGGACACTCATCGTGATTTCTCACGACCGAGAATTCCTGCAAGGGCTCTGCGACAAGATTTTTGAATTCCGAGATGGGCAGATGAAAGAGTTTTTGGGTAATATTGATGAATATTTGGATTACCGCCAAAAAGAAAGCATCCGCGAAGTTTCCATAGAAAAAGCGAAACTAAGCGAAAAGCCTGAAATAAAAGAGAAAGCCGAGCCTGTAAAAGCTGAACCTGCAAAAAACACTTTCATCAGCAAAGAACAGAAAAACCTGCAAAATAAACTCAAAAAAACAGAAGAGAAAATTGCCGATTATGAAGCGGAAATCGCTGGTTTAGAAGAAATTTTCAGTAAAACTAATCCTACCGATGAAGAACTGAAAAAATACAACCAACTGAAAGAAGAGCTGGCAGAAATCATGAAAGAATGGGAAGAAATCATGGGAAATCTGGAGTAATCCTCTAAAAAACTTTTGATGAAAAAGGCGTTTGTTTTCATTTTAAAAACCATCGGTGTTCTGCTGGGAATAGTGGGACTGTATATTGTTTTGGGGCTTTTGCTTCCTTTGATAAAAGTTCCTGCTGAGGAAACCTCCGACCCAAAAACCATTCCTATGTATATTTATACCAATGGGATGCATACGGATTTGGTGGTTCCCATCAAAACGGAAGTCGTGGACTGGAGCCAGCAGATTCCTTTCGAAAATACCCTTTCCAAAAGAACTGATTTCACCTATGTGGGCATCGGCTGGGGAGACAAGGGATTTTATCTGGATACGCCCACTTGGGCTGATTTAAAGGTTTCTACAGCGATAAAAGCCGCTTTCTGGATGAGCGAATCTGCCATGCACTGCACTTTCTACGAAAAAATGCAGGAAAATGATGACTGTAAGAAAATAATGCTGACCGAAAAGCAGTACAGCGATTTGGTAAAATTCATCAAAAACCAGTTCAAACAAGATGAAAACGGAAATTTCATTTTAATAAAAACGGATGCCGTTTATGGAAAAGATGATGCCTTCTACGATGCCAAAGAAAGCTACAATTTCATGCAAACCTGTAACACTTGGGCGAATAACGGACTAAAAGCAGCGGGACAAAAGGCAGCACTGTGGACTCCTTCCGATTTTGGAATTTTTTATCATTATCGTTAATTTTTCATTCTAATTTCTTAACTTAGCGCTAATAAATTTATTTAATTATGAAAAGATATTCTTTATTTGCGCTTCTATTTTTGCTTTCAGCAAATTTATTTTTCGCACAAAAACCCATTTACACAAAGGCAAAAGTAACTGCCGTGAAAGTGTACAGAAACTCCGCTGAACTGCAGAACACGGTAAGTTTCAGTGTTCCTTCGGGAATTTCCGAAATAGTAATCGGCAACATTTCGGAAGAGATTAACGAAAAAACTATCCAAATCGGTGTAAACAGCAAGAACATTTCTATTCTTTCCTCGCAGTTTACCGATGATTATTCCACAGATTTTAAACTGGATACTACCAATCCACAGATTAAAAAAGTGAATGACAGCATCAAAATCGTGGAAAATCTCATCTCTAAAAACCGAATAGAGCTGGATGCCAACAAGAAAGCCGTAGAACTTTTGGACAAAAACCAAACCGTGCTGGTGGGAAGCAATTCCTCCAATGTCGCACAGCTCACGCAACTGACCGAGTTCTACACCAACAAGAGAATAGAGCTGGAAAACAAACTCGTTTCCCTCAGAACAAAAGGCGATGACCTCAGCAAAAAACTTTCCCGACTGAAAAGCAGCCTAAAAACCAAAGAACAGAAGGAAGCAGAAGAGTTTGCAGATGGCGTAATCGTTCTAAAACTAATGTCTCCTACGGCTGGAAATATCAAACTGAATATCAACTATCTTACAGACAATGTATCTTGGAAGCCTTACTATGAGATAAAAGCTGACAAAATCTCTGCTCCGCTGGATATAACTTTCAAGGCTACTGTAAAACAAAATACAGGACTGGACTGGAAAGGCGTAAAACTTACCCTTATCAATGGAAATTCTTCCAGAAACAATTATGCTCCTACGGTAAGCCCTTGGTTCATCTATGCACAAAGCCCGAAAGAAAGAGAAATCCTAAGGGAAGAAAAAATTGCCGACAAATCTGCAGCCATAAGAATCAGAGGAATGGGAAGTGTAAATAAAGAAGAGTACGATGTTCAATCTAATGCTTTAGCAGAAGTAGCTGTTACAGCCTACGCTGGGTTTAATGTCAATGCAAACGAGCTTAACACCAGCTATGACATAGACATTCCTTACGATATCTTGTCCAATAACGAAGACCACCTCATCAGTCTTTATCAGCAGAAAATCCCTGCCGATTATCAATACTTCACTGCGCCTAATTACAGGAGAGAAGCTTATCTTTTAGCGAAAGTAAAGGATTTCAGCAAGTATCATTTGGTTTCTGCGCCTGCGAGTGTCATCTTTGAGAACATGTATATCGGTGAAACACGCGTCAGCCCAGACCAAACCAACAATGAAATGAACATCACGCTGGGCAACGACCCGAAAATCAGCATCAGAAGGGAAGATATCCAAGATAAATCTGGCGAGAAATTCCTTTCTTCTTACCGCGAAAAGGTGGTTACATATGATTTAATCATCAAAAACAACAAGAAAGAACAAATCAGCATGGAAATCAAAGACCGTTTCCCGCTGAGCAACAACGAAGCCGTAAAAATAGAAGTGCTGGACAAAAGCGGTGCCGCGAAGGACGACGAAAAAGGTTTCCTCACATGGAACATAAAACTCTCTCCTTCCGAAACCAAGAAACTAAGGGTAAGCTACAAAGTCCGCTACCCGAAAGACTACA
>ERZ773010.693-NODE-693-length-22765-cov-10.136592_pt1 | contig 22765 bp, 11 predicted proteins | sample MGYA00580842_ERZ773010 | MGnify/ENA primary metagenome ERZ773010 (study PRJEB29015, sample SAMEA2737982) | human oral metagenome | biome: human oral; feature: human-associated habitat; material: dental | place: China | collected 2107 ...
TTCTTTGCTGACTTTCTTTGGCGAGGCAAAGAAAGTCAGCGGGGTGCGCTGCCGCCCAGCGCAACGACATTAAAAGAAGCCTTGCGGGCAGAGCCAGCGCCTACAGTCAAACAATCCTTTCAATCTTTTTTAGGTTCTTTCGGGCACCTGCCCGCTAGCCCACGTATTTAGGGCATCTCCGAGAAGGGTGCTCTGAAACCCTTATAAATAGGGCTTTTCAGATGTGCCTGCCCGCACCCCCTATCCACGGGGGTTTCCGGGCACCTACCTAGAGCACTTTTATCCACGCGAGTTTCGGGGCATCTCCCCGACAGGGAGAGAATTGGAAAAACGCGGGGGTGGATGCGCCAGTGCATCTCCAAACAGAGGTGGCCTGAAGCCCACGTATTTAGGGCATCTCCGAGGGGAATGCTTTGGGGCCCTTATAAAAAGGGCATCTCCGCCCCCCCTGCCCTGAAGCCCTTTATTTATAAGGGTTCCGGAGGCGCCTGCTTGCAAACGCCCTATCCACACGGGGTTGCGGGCAGGCTCTTTTCGGCCACGTATCGCCGCCCGAAAAAAACGGCGCGCCCTTGGGCGCGCCGCGTTGTCGGAACATCCGGTCGTTGCGGCGTGTGCCGCAGCCGGCGCTTTAGACGTTGTAGGTGGTCGATGCCGTCGTGCCGCCTTTGCCCGTCCAGTTGGTGTGGAAGAATTCGCCGCGCGGCTTGTCGATGCGCTCATAGGTGTGCGCGCCGAAGTAGTCACGCTGCGCCTGCAACAGATTGGCCGGCAGTACGGCGCTGCGATACTGGTCGAAAAAGGCCAGCGCGGTACTGAAGGCCGGGGCGGGGATGCCCTTAAGCGCAGCCTGGGCGACAACGTTGCGCCAGCCGGGCTGCGCCTTGCGGATTTCCTCCCGGAAATAGTCGTCCAGCAGGAGGTTGGAGAGCGCCGAATCCTTGTCGAAAGCCGCCTTGATCTTACCGAGGAAACGCGAACGGATAATGCAGCCGCCACGCCACATCAAGGCGATGCCGCCGTAGTTGAGATTCCAGCCATACTCCTTGGCCGCTGCGCGCATCAGCATGTAGCCTTGGGCGTAGCTGACGATCTTGGAGGCATACAACGCGCTTTTGACGTCAGCGATAAACGCCTGCTTCTTCGCCGCATCCGCCGCGATGTCGCTGAGCGCCGGATGCGGGCCGTCGAGCCGGCTTGACGCGAATACGCGCTCATCCTTCAGCGCCGAAACGCAGCGCGCATAGACGGCTTCGGCCATCAGGGTGATCGGTATCCCCAGATCCTGAGAATTGATGACCGTCCATTTGCCCGTCCCCTTCTGGCCGGCGGTATCGAGAATCTTGTCGACCAGCGGCGCCCCGTCATCATCCTTCTTGGCCAGGATATCGCGCGTAATTTCGATCAGGTAGCTGTCGAGTTCGCCGCGATTCCATTCGGCGAAAACTTCGTGCATTTCGCCGGCGCTCATGCCCAGGCCGTGCTTCATGATGTTGTAGGCTTCGCAAATGAGCTGCATGTCGCCGTATTCGATGCCGTTATGCACCATCTTGACGTAATGACCGGCGCCCATCTCGCCCACCCAGTCGCAGCAAGGCGAACCGTCGTCGACCTTGGCCGCAACGGCCTGGAAAATATCCTTGACGTACGGCCAGGCCGCCGGCGAGCCGCCGGGCATGATGCTCGGGCCATGGCGCGCGCCCTCCTCGCCACCGGATACGCCGGTGCCGACATAGAGCAGCCCTTTGCTTTCGACGTATTTCTGGCGGCGGTTGGTATCCTCGAACAGCGAATTGCCGCCGTCGATGATGATGTCGCCTTTTTCCAGATGCGGGATCAGCTGCTCGATGAAGTCATCCACCGGCTGGCCGGCCTTGACCAGCATCATGACGCGGCGCGGCTTTTTGAGCAGCGCGACCATTTCGGCGATCGAATGTGCGCCGATGACCCGGGTGCCTTTCGCTTCGTTGGCAAGAAATCGGTCGACCTTATCGGTCGAGCGGTTGTAGGCGACGATGGTAAAACCGTGGTCGTTCATGTTCAGAATCAGGTTCTGGCCCATAACCGCCAGCCCGATCAGGGCAAGATCTGCGCGTGCTTCCATGTGATGAGTCCTTCTGTCAAAGTAAAAAGGTGTGGGATTTCGGTCATCATGCCTGAATCTGGGCAGCCGTATCGACTGCGGGATTGCGGGCCAGTTCGACGAACTTGCCGATCAATTCGGTGCGAAACGCCGCATTGGCCGGCAGGTCGGCGCCGAAAATCTTTTCCAGCGCCAGCAGGTCGTCCACAATATCCACCGCGGCCGTGCGTTTTCTCGCCTGCGCCAGGATTTCGTCCGACATCGGGTCATTCAGCGCGCCGCCCGGCGTATGCGCGGTCTTGACGGCAAAGTGCATCCAGGCGGCCACGGCCGTAGCGATCGCCGGTGAGAGCAGCCCTTTGGCGATTCGGTCGCGCAGCGGCGCGAGCAGGCGCTGCGGCAGTTTTTGCGAGCCGTCGGAAGCAATCTGCGCCGTTTTGTGCTTGAGCGCCGGGTTGCGGAAACGCCGCTTGAGGCTATCCACATAGGCGGCGGTATCGACGCCTTTCGGCGCCTGCAGCACTTCGCGGATTTCCACCCAGAGCGGGTCGAGCACGTCGGTAATTAGTTTCAGCCCCATCGCATCGGCCACCGTTTCACGGCCGGTCAGCTGGCCGAGATAGGAGAGCGTCGAGTGCGAGCCGTTGAGGCAGCGCAGCTTCATGTTCTCCCAGCGTTCGATTTCATCCGAAAACACGGCGCCGAACTTGTCCCAATCCGGCCGCCCCATCGTGAATTCATCCTCGATGACCCACTGGATAAACTCCTCGGTGACAACCGGCCAAGCGTCTTCCAGTCCGGTTTTACCATTCACATGCGCACGGTCGGCGTCGGTAGTCGCCGGCGTAATGCGGTCGACCATCGTGCAGGGAAAGCGGACGTTGGCTTCGATCCATTGCGCGAACGCCGGATCCAGTTCGCGGGCATAGGCCAGCACGGCCGCCTTGGCCAGCTTGCCGTTGTTGGGCAGGTTGTCGCAGCTGAGCACGGTAAAGGGCGGGATGCCAGCGGCTTTCCGGTTCTTGAGCGCTTGCACGATCAGGCCGTGGATGCTCTTGGGCGTTGCGGGCGATTTGAGGTCGGCGGCAATCGCCGGCGCCTGCAGCAACAGCTTTCCGGTGGCCACATCAAGGCAATATCCCTTTTCCGTGACGGTGAGGCTGACGATGCGCGTACCCGCATCACTCATTCTGGCGAGCAGCTTGTCGGCATCCTCTGGCCCGCCGAGCACGTCGACGATCGAGCCGATCACTTTGAGCTTTTCCCCGTCCGCACTCATTTCCGCCAGCGTGTACAAGCCGTCCTGCGGCAGCAGCGCTTTTTTCATATCGTCAGAAATGACGCCGGCGCCGACGATGCCCCAGGCCAGATCACCGGAAGCCAGTACAGCATCGGTAAACATCGCCTGATGCGCCCGATGGAACGCGCCGATGCCCAGATGCACGATGGCGCTGGCAACCTTCTTGCGGTCATACGTCGGCTGTTGCATTCCCGTCGGCAGATTTTTCAGATTCGCTTCATTCAGACGCATGGTTTTCTCCTTCAGGTTTTCTTCGGTCAATGAGTCAATCGATCAATAGGGATTCGCATCATGAGGCAATCATTCATCCTGCGCCAGGCTGGGTTGAGCGAGTAGCGAATGGTCTTGGGTCAGCAGTCCGCCGGTTCCGACGATGCCATTCGCGCGCATCGCCCGCCATTTGTAATGATCACCGCCCAGCCAGACCTGCGCCCTATTCTCGAAACGGGTGTCGCCAGCAATGTCAGCCGGCGGCAAATGGCAGTGATCGTCGATGATCGGCATCGACGCGGCATACGCGTGATACGCGTGATAGAGCCGCTGCGCGCTCGCGTCGGGCAGCAGGAAATCGGTATTCATAAAGGGGTTCATTGGGACGCCTCCGGTTTATCGCCCACATACGACGGGCGTGGATTCTGTGGAATCCGGGTAGGCCATTTTATAGCGAATCCTGACCCGCTCCCATAGGCCGACGGCACGACGCGGGCGATGCGTGCAGCGGAGCAAGCGGGGATGCCCGGAAGCCCTTTATCCACGGGCATCTCCAAAGGGATGCTCTGAACCCCTTGTAAACAGGGCATCTCAGAGGATGTGCCCGGAAACGCCCTATCCACGCGGGGTTCCGAGAGGGTGCCCGGCGTGCCTTTATCCACGCGGGGTTCCGCGCATGCCCCCATCTACCCACGTATCACCGCCCAGAAAAAACGGCGCTTCCAGAGAAAGCGCCGTTGCGTAACATCCTTTACGTCCGCGCCGCCCACACTCAAGCGTGGGTGTGCTGACGTTTTTCCACTTCCCGCTGCACCTTTTCGAAGAGCGCCACCACCGCCGGGCTCACCGGCTTGTCAAGCAGGGTTGTGACGTAGACGGCAATAGAACCGACGATAAAGCCGGGAATGACGTCGAACAACGTCGAGCCGGTAAACGGCCAGACCACAACCGTCAGCCCGCCGGCGATAACGCCGGCGACGGCGGCATTGCGCGTCATCCGTTTCCAGAACAGCGAGAACAGGATGACCGGCCCGAAGGCTGCGCCAAAGCCCGACCAGGCGTAGCCGACGAGGTCGAGAATCTTGCCGCCGCGGAAGGACAGGAAGACGGCGATCACGGCCAGGAGCAGCACCATGGCACGGCTGACAAACATCAGCTCCTTGTCGGTCGCCTGCGGCTTGTAGAAGCTGCGGTAGAGGTCTTCGGCAAAGGAACTGGCCGCCACCAGCAGCTGCGAACTCAGCGTGCTCATGATCGCCGCCATGATCGCCGAAAGGAAGAAACCCGCCACCCAGGGGTTGAAGGAATCCTTGACCATCGTGATAAACACCGTTTCCGGATTGGCAAGCGCCGTCGGCCCGTTATAGACGGCCACGCCGATGAGGCCGACGATGATTGTGCCGTAGAGCGGCAGCACATTGCCGAACGTCAGCGCAATCATCCGGGACTTGACCAGTTCGCGGTGATTTTTGATCGACATGAAGCGGATCAGGATGTGCGGCTGGCCGAAATAGCCCAGCCCCCAGCCGACAGCGGAAATCACCGTGATCCAGGTGATCGTGCCGGTCGTCTGCCAGAGCACGCCTTCTTTCAGGTTGTAATCGACCGTTTTGAGCGCGCTCAGCATGTCGGGATTGAGCGCAGCGATCTTGGCGAGCACAGTCTCCATTCCGCCCGCAGTACTGATGCACAGGATCGGCGTAAGCATCAGCGTCGTAAACATGATGATGCCCTGCAAGAGCTCGGTGAAAGTCACGGCGAGGAAGCCGCCGAGGAAGGTGTAGCCGACGATGACCCCCGCACCGATGAGGATCGCAGAAATCCGGTTAATGCCGAACAGCGACTCAAACAGCACGCCGCCGCTGACGAAGCCGGCCGCCACGTAGCCGGTGAAGAAAAAGACGATGAAGGCGGAAGTGACCAGCTTCAGCAACCGGCTGTTATCCTGAAAGCGGTTTTCCAGATAGCTGGAAATCGTCAGCGAATTGTTCGCCTGCTCAGTGTAGACACGTATACGCTGGGCGACGTATTTCCAGTTGATCATCGCAAAAATGGCGGTGAAGATGCAGATGTACAAACTGGACTTGCCCAGCCCTGACGCATACGCCGCGCCGGGCAAGCCCATCAGGATCCAGCCGCTGAAATCAGCCGCCTGTGCCGAGATCGCTGTCACCCAACTGCCCAAGCTACGGCCGCCGATGATGTATTCGCCGTAGGACTGGGTGCGAAAGTACGTGGCAACGCCGATCGCCATCATCGCGCACAGATACAGTACAAAAGTAATGTAGATCGGATCGAACTTCATGAGGCGTCCTTTCCATCGCGCCAGAGGTCATAGGCAGACCAGATCAAGACCGCAGGCATCGGCACTAGGATCAGAAACAAGGTAATGGCATCAAAATATTGCATACGCACTCCTGAAAGGGCTAGACGGGGGCTGGATAAGGATTGACCTCGTTTTAGCGTGCCTGACGTTTTCTGGCCTCGACCAGGCCACTCAGAACGTACAGGCACATCCAGGCACACACATGGCTGGAGACATTGTTGGGGTCGGTGGGCGGATAGATTTCCACGAAATCGAAGCCCTGTACGCCCGCGCTGGCGACCCCACGCAGGAAGCAGGCCATTTCATACGTCGACAACCCGCACGGGTCAGCCGGCCCGCCCGGGTTATGCGCCACATCGAGCGCATCGCTGCAATGCGTGACATAGATCGCTTTCGTTCCTTTGCCGGCGATGTCGAGCGAACGCTGGATGGCCGATTCGATGCCGCCTGGCGCCTTGCATTCGAAGCTGCTGATCACCGTCGCCCCAACCGAGCGCGCCGCCTGCATACCTTTCGGATTGTTGCGCGGGCCGCGGATGCCGACATGGACGATATTTTTCGGATCGATGCCGGGAAGCTCGTATGTCCGGCGCAGCGGCGAGCAGCGCGCGTACTTGTATTCGCCAAAGGTATCCATATTGTCCAGATGGGCGTCGAGATGGATGACGCCGATTTTTCCATCGTGCTTCTCCGCCAACGCTTTCAGGATCGGATACGCCACCGAATGGTCGCCGCCAAAGGAAATCGGGAAAACGCCCGCATCCCACAATTCTTTCGCACGCGCTTCGATATTGGCCATCGTTCCCTCGATACCGCCGTTTTGCGTGGCAACGTCGCCGTAGTCGGCCGCGGATAGATGATCGAACACGTCCACATCGAATTCCGGCAGATAACCGCCATAGCGGATCGAAGCGTTGCGGATCGTTTTGGGCGCCAGTTCGCAACCGGACGGGCCGCCCCATGTGCATACTCCCTCAAACGGAATTCCGGAAAAAATCACATCGTATTTGCCGAGATCACGCTTATCGTGGACTCTGGGCAGCCCCATAAAGGTCGGCACACCGCTATAGACTTCTTCGAACTGCTTATGCGCCACATAGCATTCCGGTTTATTTTGCATGAGAACATTCCTTCACAATGATTGAAACTTAAAGCCACAGGAGCGATGAATTCAATTCCTCCGACGCTGCCGCCTTGTCTTGCAGTGCAGGAAAAGCTGATTCCATCAACGCCAGGCGGCCGCGCCAACATCCGCGCCGCCCGGCCGTTTTAACACTCAGCGCGTCGCCAGGCGACAGGACGTTTCGACCCGATTGCCATAGGGATCAACAAAACCGAAAAAACCTTCATTGGCTTTTGCATGCCACTCGGCCCCTTTGCCAAACAGGCCGCTGGAACTGACGTAGCGTACGCCCGAGCCGGAAACTGCGCGAGTTAGAATGGCGCGCTTGTCATCCAATGCCAGCTCGATCCGGTCGCTATCAAGATTACGGATATACACGGACAGTCCGTTTTCACAACTGAAACGATCCGCGGCCGGCCGGTTGGCAGGTGGAGTTCTGGACGGTTGGCCGGGTGGAGGCATATCCGGCCCACCCACGTGATGACGTGGTCCGTCCGCGCATCCTGCCAGAATCAGTGCAGCGCACACCGGAAGCATCAATGCCGACATTTTCATAGACAAACTCCTTTCGTTAAAAAACACAAAAACGCCCTGCTGGCCGCTGTTCCATTCTCCGAACAGCGCGACAACACACGAGGACAACAGGAACAAGGCGTAAACCACCGAGATTGCGCACGGCTAATCACCACGCGCGCTGGCGCAGCAAGGCACAAGGCAAGCATAACACAGGGCAGGCGCTGCCCGACTTCACCGGCGCATCGACGCCGGGCATGCCAGTTCATCCGGATTCACAAGGTAAAACCTTGCTAAAACGTATGCAGGGAGTCGCCTTAAATAAGGCATTACGGGATGTGTCGAAAGGTGTGGAAGGTAATAAAAACACGAAATCGCCTTGCATCATGCTTATCACCCAGGGGCATATTTTTCTCGTACTTGGACTGGGGAGCATGGGTGTCAACAGGCAGGGAAACATCCGGTTGCCAGCCAGCATCATACCAACCTTTCCTGTAAGGCGACTTTTCCGTCAAGGAGAAAACACCATGTTTCTGAAGAAGCCCTTGTCCGTTCTGCTGGCGTCCGCTTTTGTCGCAACAGCCGTACAGGCGCGCGACTTCCGCTCGGCCGATGTACGCCCGCCTGATTATCCAGCGGTTAGAGCCGTCGCTCTTCACTTCTCCAGCTTTTCACTGTGGATTCCTGCGTTGCTCAAAGGCGCGCCCGTGTATTGATGCGCCCCGTGCGCACGCAACGGGATCGGCATGACAACAGGTACGCGCTGACCGCGGATGATTACAACGTCTATCTCCCACTGAACATGCGGGGAGCAGGAAACAAAAACGGAGCCTCCCGGCTCCGTTTTATTTGCGGACACGCGCTTGCATTACGCGGATTTACCCAATCCAAGAACCCCAACACCACCCCATGCCCCCCAATGAGGGAATGAGGGATGGTGTGTGGTGCATAACGCGCGGGCGGCCGCATTACTCCTTGCCAGCCGCTTTCTGCAACGGCTTTTCACCGGTCACTTCGATCTCGACACGGCGGTTCGGCTCCAGGCAAGCAATCAATTCTTTGCGCGCCATTTTGCCGCCACATTCAGTGACAGGCTGATGCTCTCCCATGCCTTGCGCCGACATTTGCGCACCAGGAACGCCTCTGGCGGCCAGATAGCCGCGCACGGTTTCCGCGCGTTGCTGCGAAAGCCGCTGATTGTAAGCATCGCTGCCGAGACGGTCGGTATGGCCGGTAATGGTAATCCTTGCCGAAGAATCAAGTGACTTCAGCTCCGTTGCCAGCTCGTCGAGCTGCTGGCGACCGGCCGGACGCATATCTTGTTCGGCAAACTTACCGAAGGGGAAGAGAGCATCCGCCTTGAGACGGATTCTGCGCGGTTCAGCCGATGCGGTGGCATCCTTTTGCTCGCTCAACCGATCGGCGCAGGATTCCGGCTTCCAGTAGAAATTCCGCCCTTTCATTGACGTGTCAAAAAGCACCTTGTACTGGCAGGTCGTGACGCCTTCCGCATCATGGAACTTGAATACGTAATCCCATTCACGCGCACCGTGGGTTTCACGGAAATGCGGGACACCGAGCAGATAGTACAGATCTTCCTTGGTCATGCCGGGCTTGATCAGGCGCAGGTTATCCAGGTTTGGAAAAATTCCGCGCTCCAGCGCCTCATTCTGCGTGATCTCCGGGAAAACGACCTGGGTGGCATTCCCCTGTTCATCCAGCCCTTCGCTAATCGCATAGGTGCACCCCGTCACCAGCAGTGCCAGCGAGCACGCCCATGGCGTCAACACACCGGGGCGCCGCGCCTGTTTCTGTTTCATTGCTTGCATATTCTGTTTCTCCATTGTTTTACCACTGATAGCCCATACCGACGTTCGCGCCGACCGTGCCGTGATTGTGCGTGTTGACACTGCCTTTGAACACCCAGCGGCCATTGTCGGAAATCGTCGATACGCCCAGCGCCAATGCTGTGCGCCCCTGATACGTCGCAGCGCCCATGGCAACCATGCTCTTACCCGGCACATAAGCCTGCGGCAGTCCGGCCGAAGCCATCGCGCTGGCAACCCCGCCCATGGCCTTATTATGGTTTGTGTCGATTTTGTTGGACAGGTTGTTGATTGTCGTGGAGATGCCGTTGTTGATTGCCATCGTAGTTTGATACAGCTGCGAACCGTTGATGGCGTCCGTACTGGTCGGGCTGACCTGACCAGCAGCCACATTCTGGATGCGACGCTCCTGACCAACGTCGCCGACAGTAACAACCCCGGTCGGCGTGCCGCCTGCGTAGTTATACGCCACCCCGTTGACGATGCCGACGTTGTAAGTCGTCATGCCCGCCGTCTGCGGTGTTGCAGCAGTCTGCGCCGCGGCGCCCGAACCCAGATGCACCGAATTGGCCGCCGTAGCCGTCACGTTGTTGCCCAGCACAAACGCATCATGCGAACCCGCGGCGATCGTGTTGTTATTACCGACGCTGTACGAATTGGCTGCGTTGATGATGGTTGGGTCACCGATTGCACCGGAGTTTTCGCCCCTGACCACGTTGCCCGTACCAACGCTGATCGCACGGTTGGCTAACGCCTGCGCACCATCCCCCACGGCAATGGCCGACTCGCCACCTGAAACGGCCTCATTGCCGATAGCGATGCCATTGGCTTTGCGCACATGGGCGCGCCGCCCCATCGCCGTACCGTTGGTAGCCCCCGCATCAACAATGGCATTGACACCCTGCGCCGTCGAACCCAACGCACCCGCGCTCGAATCGTTCGTCGGCCCGAGGATCGGTGCCTCGCCGTTATCACGGGTATGCGAATACTTGGTGCCTTCCCGCTTGACCTGGTTGAGCGCTGCAATCACATTGGTATGTTGGGTCATCGTTTGCCCGGCCACGTCGTACACATTTAACGCTCTCGTACCGTCTGGATTGGTAAAGTTCTCACCAACAACTGCATTCAGCTGGCGTTTGTTGATAGCATCGGTGTCAGCCACACCATCAGCAACATTGGTGATTACATTGTTGCCCATGTTGACCGTCGTACCTGCACCCACCGTCAGCCCGCCATTAGCCGTCACCGGGCCGCTGAAGGTCGGGTTATCCACCACATCCACTTTCAGCGTATTACCGGTCAACGTCACTTTGGTGTTGGAACCATTCACAACATCCACCGTGCCATTCGGCGCAATGTTGGAGGCTGTCCCGCCATTGGCTTTCAGGTTCCAGCCCGCACCCGCCGTGGTGTTGATGGCATTGAGCGCGTCCTGTACGCTGGTATGCGTCGTACCACCCACGTTCAGGCCCGCCGTTACCTTGCCTGTTGCCGGATCAAAGGAGGAAGTTCCGCCCAGCGCTGTGGCCGTGCTGCTGCCGGTGTTGTACAGCTGGCTGCCATTCACTGCTTGTTTGCTGGTCGCGCTCAGTTCAGCCGGCGCCACATTGTTGATGGTGACGCCAGTGGTACTGCCAACGGGCCCAACCAAGGTGACTTGATTGGTCGGCGTGAACTGATCGGCATTGGGCGTGTTGCTGCCTGCAGCATGATTGGTGCTGGTGTACTGCAATGCGCCGGGCGCAGCCGATACGGTTACTTTGGAGTCACCGCTGGTTGCATCCTGCGTCACATCCACCTTGGTGCTACCGTTGCCCGCCACAAAATCAACCTTTTTGCCGGGCTTAACCGTACCAACAGCGGCAGGCGCGCCATTGCCAATATCCCAGCCCTTGTTGGCTACGGTACTGACATCATCAACGGCAGCCTTGAGCTGGTCTTCAGTTGCCGCACGACCGCTGGTGATAGCGCCAGGAGTCCAAGTTGTGTTGGTCAAGCCGGTTACGGTGCCAGCATTGCCGTCAATCGTGACCGGGTGACCACCAGCAGCCGGGCCTACAGTGATGCTGTTGGCCAGTTTGAAGCCTATTTGGTTGTCGGTTACGGTGGTGACAATGTTGCTGTCGCCAGCGTATTTAACGGTCTCGGTCAGCTTGACGGTGTCAGGCGTGCCGTTGTCAGCAGCAATCTTGAAGCCTTTTTCTTTCAAGTCGTGCAGCTGGCCGCCATTAACGGCTTCTTTGCTGTTGGCAGCCACCGTGCCGTCCGCAACGTTATCCAGAGTCACCGGAGCGCCTGCGTTGCCGCCCACCAGTTTCACCTTGTTGCTCGGGGTACTGGTGGCAGCTCCTGCGGGGTCAACGTAGGTCATCGGGGTGTCGAATTGAACCTTGGTGACGCCGCCAGCGCTCGTGACTTTGGCTACGGTGCCTTGGCCGTCGGCAAAGTTGATGGTGTCGCCGTGGGTGACGAAGTCTTTGTTAACTCCGTTGCCTTGTACGGTGAAGCCAGCATTCAATACGTCGTTGACGGTGGCAGCGTTGTTGCCTTTGCCGTTGGCGGTCAAGGTCGTGCGGTCGTTATTGGCCGGGTTGGTCGCAGCAGTAGCGGTATCAGCCAGGTTGTTCTTGACGTTGGCCAATGTGGTGGGCGCCGTGGTGTTGCCGGCTGCATCCTGCATGCTGGCAATCACGTCGCCTACTGGTACTTGCGTGCCTGCACCGTTGGGCTGGGTGTAGAAGTTGCCGTCGGTGTGTTTGTAGACCTTGCTGCCGTCAGCTTTGGTGTACACAACCGGGGTTTGCGCGTTCTGCACCACAGTTTGGGCGTTGACGGCGTAGGTGTAGCTCTGGTCACCGTTGGCGTCCAGGTCCTGCTTCACGGTCAGCCCGTCGCCTGCTTTCAGGGTCAGGGTGCTGCCAGGTTTGGCGGTGGTGGCAACTGGCGCATTACCTACGGTGTTGCCGCCAGCGGTGATGTTGAAGCCGCTGTTGTTGATGGCGTTGGCAATGTCACCAGCGGTAGCCAGTTTGTTCGCATTACCAGCAGCCGGGGCAATCACTTTGCCTGCCGGGTTGCCGCCAGTGCCGTCGCCTACAGCAAGCGGCGTGGTATCAGCCGCTACTTTATAGGTGGTGCTGCCATCAGTATTTGCTATATCGGTAACAGTGATGCCGTCACCAGCAGTGACCTTGTTGGTGGCCGCTTTCAACTGACTCACATTCACTGCGTCGGTATCGGCCGCGCCGGCCGCTACGTTGGTAATGCGACGGTAGAGGGTTTTCCCCATTCCGGCCGTGTTGTCGCCGCCAACCGATACTTCGCCCAGCTCTACGCCAGGGCCTGCAACGCCGGCAACGTTGGCATTTGCCGTCGGTTTGTAGGGCGCTGCATTCAGATTCGACTCGCCGGCAATAGAGAAGGACCCGAGGGCAACGCGGAAGTTGGTGTCGTCTTTGACCAGTGCGCTGTCGCCCAGGGCAACGTTGTTGTTCAGGCGCACGGGCAGACCGGGAATCATGGGGGTGCCATTGCCGGCATTGGCGCCGCTACCCACCGCCATACCGCCGTTATTCGATGTAGCAGCCGAGCCAATGGCAATGCCGCCCGCTGCGTTTTCGCCGCTTACTGTGGCGCCCGGGCCAATAGCCAGCGCCAAATCACCCTGTGCTTTGGCTTTGTCGCCAATGGCAATCGAGCTGCTAGACGGATTGGCCGGCGAATTTTCTACTTTCGCCTCATTACCAATGGCTATGGAGTTGCGTTGTGCCGCTTGGGCTTTGACGCCAGCGGCCAGTGCGTCCGTTCCCGTAGCACCGTCGTTGTTGTAGTTGCTGCCCGCAGCTTGTTCGCTGCTGTTGACGCTGTAGTAGTGCGTTTTGGCTGCTTTACCCATCGCCTGCAACTGGCTGAGGTTGACCGCATCGTTCGGGGCTGTTCCGTCAGCCACATTGCTGATCTTGTTGCCGCCGTTGTTCAGGCCGCCACTGGTCAGGCTCACCTTGTTCGCCGGATCTGTAGGAGTCGGCGCGGCAATGGTGATGCCGTTGTTGTCCATCTTGGTGTTGCCGGTTTGCACGCTGCCGTCGGCACCCACGTTGATGTTTTTAGCCAGCTTCGCCGTCAGCGTGCCATTACCATCCGATACTATGCCGATATTGTTGTTCGTCAGTTTGGTCGGATCGGTTACGCCGCCTTTAACTGTCAGCGTTTGGCCCAGCTTGCGTGTCGAGGCCGTGCCGCTGTCTCCCGCAAAGGTCAGGGGCTTGATGACTTCAGCATTCAGATTGCTCAGCGCATCGCCCACATTGTTGGCCGGAGCGTAGTTCGTGCCATCGGTTTTGGCGATGGTGTAGCTGGGCGCTTTGAAGGTGCCGTCGGTATTGACGCCCGCTCCGCCGCCCAAGGCAGCCGCTGCGCCTTTGAGCTGGCTCACATTCACTGCGTCGGTGTCTTTGGCACCGGCCTTGACGTTGGCCAGGGTAGTGGGCGCAGTGGTGTTGCCGGCTGCATTCTGCATGCTGGCAATGACGTCGCCTACTGGTACTTGGGTGCCTGCACCATTGGGCTGGGTGTAGAAGTTGCCGTCGGTGTGTTTGTAAACCTTGCTGCCGTCAGCTTTGGTATAGACCACCGGCAGCTGGGCAGACTCGGCCAAGCTCTGGGCGTTGACACTCAGATCGTAGTTATCTGCGCCAGTTGTCCCATTGGTCGTTTTGGTGACCGTAAGGCTGCCGTTGTTGGAAGACACCGTGGTTCTGCTGGCTTGAATGGCTTCGTGAATGTTGCCCTTGCCTGTGCCACCAATATTGTTCATGCTGAGGTTGCCATCAGCACCTACGGCTGCATTACCACCCAAGATATTCTTCACGCTGTCAGCCACATTGCCAATCACCGCTTGTGTAGCATACAGCTGGCTGCCGTTAATAGCGTCTGTACTAGCTGCATTAATCGCACCTGGAGCGACGTGTTTGATTTGGCGCTCAGCTCCAGCAGCCCCCACCGATACTTGGTCACCTGCTGCAACACTAGGCACACCCGCAGGATTAGTCGCACCGGAAAAACCACTGTAAGTTATTGATCCTACAGTGGCGCTGGTTATGGCAGAGGCATTCACTTTGGTGCTACTTCCATTGCCCAAAGCAACAGAGTTTTCCAAGGATGCTTCAGCATCATGACCAAGCGCAGCGGCACCTTTGGCAGTTGCTTTCGCTCCTGAGCCTAACGAAACAGCGCCATAACCAAGAGCTTTCGCCTGGAAACCAGCCGCAGTTGTAAAATCAGCCACCGCAGCGCCTGGGGTTGTCTCAGTCCCCGAATAGCTTTCGCGCCCCACAGCGACTGAGCCAACACCAGTGGCTTTTGCTCCATAGCCTATCGCCGCGCCGCCATCCTTTTTGGCTTCTGCATGCGCACCAAGCGCTGTAGCATGCGCCGCAGTAGCTTTAGCCGTATACCCAACCGCCGTTACCTCTCCCACACTGCTAGGATCAGAAGCCTCCGTGCCTGCGCCAATAGACACCGCATTCCTAACAGTCGCTTTGGTATCAACACCGATAGCGATTGAATTTATTTGTTTGTTTGCATCAAGCAAAGTCGCCCCTGTCCCCATGCGGATGCTATTAGTTGCGTTTGCTCCATTGCTACCACGATCACCCACACCAATGATGCCGCTATTGACATCCAATCGGCCGCCCAAGGTCAGGTGTTTGGCACCATTATCGGTAGCATTTCCATTAACACCACTCGCATTGCCATAGAACAAGGTGCGGTTGGTTTGCGTATCACGTTTTTCCGCGCCACTTCCATTGACAGAATTACACGGGTTATATGTCGGTGTTATGCCAAAAAAAGAAGTTCCCGGCACGTACACACCGCTTACACTCTGCAATGGCGTATGAATGTTTGTGCCCATAATGGCATATTGAACAGCACCCGTACTGTCAGCAAGACCTGTACAGTTAATATCCTGACCATCGTTAAGATAGAACCCCGGTCCGGCATTGGCCTGTCCGGCCGCCAGCGCCAAGGCAGACACTATGACTGCGGGAACAAAGCGCTGGGCTTTTTTCATGCCCAATCTATCCAAAACAACAGTGCTGCCCCCTCCCGTACCGGAAGAAGCCGATTTACCATGTGATTTGGCTGTTTCCTGCACGGCGACCCAAGCGGCCAATGCTTCATTCCAGACAGTTTTATAAATACGGTTCATAGAAAAATCTCCATGCAAATCGCCGGATTGGCGAGATCGTGCGTTAATACAAGGTTTTTAAATCGAAGCAGACTGCAAAGTCTGTAATAGAGAATCACATGTGAGCGCAGATTGAAATATTTGAGCCTTTCGTATGCTGCTCTGCCCGTTACGTCTGTCCCATCCGTTTTGCGCCGTAGCGCGCCAGCAAAACTGCTTATCAAGGCTTGTGCCAACACCTAAAAACAGAACGGTTCTGTTGCTGACAACGCAATATCAGTCAATCCGGCTGAACAATCATGAATACATTGCAATATAAATCACAATTTACACTTAACTCCGTAAACAATATGTGAAATAGTTTACAAATGACTGATTTTATTTGCAATCAAACAACATTCCTTCCTTATGCCTTATGAAACGAGAATACGGGCAATGACGCCCAACCCAGAAAACCTGAGCGCGATTGGATAGACAAGACAGCGTAAAGTTCCGCGCTGAAATCGAGCCCTGCACGGCCAATGTCACCTTGTCTCGAAATGACAATAGCGATACGATACGTCATGACGCAAGCTTACGCAGGGTTACACGAAAGCTTATCGGTGTCACATATAAGTGTGCGGTCGTAAGCATCCATACACATCCATACGCTACGCATATCTTGCATATTTTCTTGCCCGTTTTTCTTGCACATCTCTTTGCAGAACACCACATACACAAGTACGAGGATCCCATGAGAACGACCGCTTCTGTTCGCCGCCGTTTCGCCGCATCACTGCTGCTGTTTGCCTTAAGCACACCGGCGCTGGCACTCAAGCCCGTCCACATCACCCCGCAGGGAGAGGTTTCCCGAGTCAGGCAATTCGTGGTGCAGTTCGACACCGAAGCCGTCGTGGCCGGTCAGCCCGGCGCGCCCGCACCGTACAAGATCACCTGTGAGAGCGGCAACGCCAGCGTAAAAATCCCCGCTCACCATGCTGCCTGGCGCAATGCCAAAACCTGGGCAGCCGATTTCGACGACGATCTGCCGCCTGATGTTCGCTGTACGGCCAAGGCGGTCGCCGGCTTCAAATCGCCGAAGGGTGAAGCGCTGGCGCCGGACACCGTCCAGTTCAGAACGGGCGCGCCAGTCATCCGCTATTTCATGCCGAGCGGTCAAATCGACGAGGCGCAGATTTTCATCCTCAATTTCAACGGTGACGTCAACGCCGCCAGCGTGCAGGCAGCCAGCCGCTGCCAGGTCGAAGGCATCGGCGAAGCCATACCGACAGTGCTAGTTGAAGGTAAAGAGCGCGCCGATATCCTCTCCACCCGCTGGTTCGCCAAAACGGCGGAACAGCAGCCGAAGCACTACGTATTGCTGCGCTGCAACCGTACCCTGCCCAGCAGTGCCGCCGTGACGCTCCACGTTGGCGAATACCGCAGTGCAGGCGGCCTGGTCAGTAAGACGCCGAGAAGATACGGTTTCAACGTCCGCCCGCCTTTCGAGGTCGAATTCAGCTGCGAGCGCCCGAACGCGCAGGCCGCCTGTTTGCCGATTCGCCCGCTGACGCTGAATTTCAGTAGTCCAATCCCCGTCGAGCAGGCGAAAAAAATCGTCCTGAAAACCGGCAAGGAAGACCTCTCCCCCAGCCTGAGCAGCGATGAAGCCAAAGGCAGCGACATTTCCACGGTCAGCTTCAAGGCGCTGTTCCCCGAGCAGGCCAGCATGCAGATCGTTCTGCCTGCTGATCTGCGCGACGACGCCGGTCGCACCCTGCGCAATGCCGACAGCTTTCCGCTAACCATCAAAACCGGCCCGATGCCGCCGCTGGCCAAATTCGCCTCGACTGACTTTGGCATCATCGAACGCTTTGCTGAAGGCAAAAACGGCCCGGCTCTGCTGCCGATCAGCCTACGCAACGTCGAGGCGGGCGATGCCATCCAGGCATCCGGCAACACAAAACTGGAAGCCAATCTGCGCACGCTGACCCTGACCTCCGACGCGGACATCATCCGCTGGTATCGAAAAATCCAGCGTTACCAGAATCAAAGCATCGTCTCCCGCAAGCAAGCCGCCAAAGACGACGCCAGTAACCTGCCACCGCCTATCCCCAAACCGGCCAAAGGCTCGCCGGAAGAAGAGCTGCCGCGCATCGACGACAACGACGTCGAAACCCGCGCCATCTCGCTGCTGAGCAAAATTCCCGGCGTGCAGACGCAAGCCATTCCCGTAGACGGAAAAACCGCCGCGGCATCCCCACGGCCGTTCGAAGTCATCGGCATTCCCATGCAGCCCGGCTTCCACGTACTGGAAGTCGCCTCCTCGCTGCTCGGCGAAAGTCTGCTCGACACGCGCTACGGCAAACATCCGATGTACGTGCGCACCAGCGCCCTGGTAACGAACCTGGGCGTACATTTCAAGGGCGGACGGGAAAATGCGCTGGTCTGGGTAACGCGGCTGGATGACGGCAAGCCCGTCGCCAACGCGCAGGTCGCCATCAGTGGCTGTGATGGCAAGCCGCTAGTCAACGGCCAGACTAACGAACAGGGCATCTGGCAATCGCCAACCGCTATCGACGCCTCCGAATGTAACAGAGAAGAAACCGGCTACAGCAATGCGTTCTTCGTCAGTGCCCGCGCCACCGACGCCAAAGGCGTGCAAGACATGGCCTTCGTCTGGAGCGACTGGGATCGCGGCATCGAACCCTGGCGTTTCAACGCGCCGACCAGCGAACGGGGCGGCTTTGACCTGCGCGCGCACAGCGTGCTTGACCGCAGCCTGTTCCGCGCCGGCGAAACGGTCTCCATGAAGCACTACCTGCGTGCCGAAAATCTGCAAGGTCTCACGTCTGCATCCGCGACGCTGAATGTCCTGCGCATCATGCATACGGGCAGCGGCGAGCAAGTCGAACTGCCGCTGCAATGGCAGGCCAATGCCGGCGGCGGTCAGAGCGCCGTTAGTGAATGGCAGATCCCGAAGAACGCCAAGCTCGGCGAATACACGATCACGCTGAACGGCAAAGACCAAAACAATGACGAGGTCTGGCTGGAAAGCGGCAGCTTCCGCGTCGAAGAATTCCGCCTGCCGACGATGACCGGCAGTATCGTCCCCGTCGACAAGCCACCGTTCGCGGCGCTGAACAAGCTGCCCATACGCGTGCAACTGGCCTACATCAACGGCGGTGCAGCCAACGGCCTGCCGGTACACGTGTCGGCGAGCAGCTCGCCGGGCGGGGTCAACTTCACTGGTCACGATGAATTTTCTTTCGGCAAGACGCGGCGCTGGCGTTATGAGGCGGACGAGGAAGCGGATGAAAATGCGGATGATTCGGGCGGTACGCGCCTGCTCGCCGACCATCTGGCACTCAAGCTCGACAAGAACGGCAGCGGTGAACTGACCATTGAAAACATCCCGGCCAGCGACGCACCGCTGGACATCACCCTCGAAGCCAGCTACAGCGATCCCAACGGCGAAATCCAAAGCCTGCAAAGCCGGCAGCGCATCTGGCCGGCGGCAGTCGTCGCCGGCATCAAGACGGAAGGCTGGGTGTCGGTCGACAAGGATCTGAAACTTCAGGCGCTGGCGCTCAATACCGACGGCACGCCGAAAGCGAACGCCAAGCTCAACGTGCGCGCCGTCGCGCACAAAACCGTGACCAGCCGCAAACGTCTGGTTGGTGGCTTTTATTCCTACGACAACCAGCAAAGCGTCAAAGACCTGGGCAGTGTGTGCAGCGGCACCAGCGACAGCCGCGGACTGCTGCTCTGCAACGTCAAAATCGCCGAGGCGGGCGAAATCGAGTTGATCGCCACCGCCAGCGACGACAAAGGCAAGACTTCCGAAGCCAGCACGAGCGTCACCGTCACGCGCCAGGGCGAAATCTGGTGGGGTGGCGACGATCACGACCGCATGGACGTCCTGCCGGAAAAACGCACCTATCAGCCGGGCGAAACCGCCAAATTCCAGGTGCGTATGCCCTTCCGCCGCGCCAGGGCGCTGCTGACGGTCGAACGCGAAGGCATCCTGCACAGTGAAATCATCACGCTGACCGGCCAAGACCCGACGGTGGAACTGAAGATCCGTCCGGAATGGGGGCCGAACGTCTACGTCAGCGTACTGGCGCTGCGCGGCCGCCTGTACGAAGTCCCCTGGTACAGCTTCTTTACCTGGGGCTTCAAGTCACCCCGCGAATGGTGGCAGGCTTTCCGCTACGACAGCAAGGAATACGCCGCGCCAACAGCGCTGGTCGATCTGAGCAAACCGGCCTATCGCCTCGGCATGGCGGAAATTGAAGTCGGCCTCGCGGATCGCACCCTAAAAGTCGACGTCAAGGCCGACAAGGAAAGTTATCAGGTACGCGAGCAGGCGCAGGTGACGATCGACGTTCACCTGCCGGACGGCAAGCCGGCTGCCAATGCGGAAGTCGCTGTCGCCGCCGTCGATCAGGCACTGCTCGAACTGCTTCCCAACCGGAGCTGGGACCTGCTGCACGCCATGTACCAGCAACGTGCCTGGGGCGTATATACGGCCACGGCGCAGATGGAAATTGTCGGTCGCCGTCACTACGGCCGCAAGGCCGTGGCCGCTGGTGGCGGCGGTGGCACGGGCCTGACGCGCGAACTGCTCGACACCCTGCTGCTGTGGAATCCCCGGGTCAAGCTCGACGCCAACGGGCAAGCCAAGCTGAGCGTACCGCTCAACGATGCGCTGACCCGTTTCAAGATCGTCGCCATTGCCGACAGCGGCCTGGACCGCTTTGGCACCGGCGAAACGAGCATCCGCTCGACGCAGGACCTGCAAATTATCAGCGGCCTGCCGCCGCTGGTGCGCGAAGGCGACCAGTTCCGCGCGCAAATCACCCTGCGTAACACCACCCAGAAGGAGATGAAGGTGGACGTTGCGCCGCGCGCCACGCTGCTCGAACTCAAGCCGCAGACGGTCACCCTTCCCGCAAACGGCGCACAGGAAATCGCCTGGGACGTGACTGCCCCGGTGCAGCTCGCCTTCACCCGCACGCAGGAAATTCTTTGGGAAATCAGCGCCAAGGATACGGCCGGCAGCCGGGCAAGCGACGCGCTGAAGATCAGCCAGCGCATCATCCCGGCCACGCCCGTCACCGTGCAGCAGGCCCTGCTGGCGCAGGTCGACGGACAGCAGATCGACTTTGCCCCGCCGCCGGACAGCCTGAACGATCCAACCGGCAAAGTCGCGCGTGGTGGCCTCAAGGTCACGCTGCAACCCTCGCTGGCCGAAAGCCTGCCGAGCGTGCGCGATTGGTTCGCCAATTACCCGTTCATCTGTCTAGAGCAAAAGGCCAGCAAGGCCATCGGTCTGCGCGACAAGACGCTGTGGCAGAAAATTCTTAACGACCTGCCGACCTACATCGACGCCGACGGCCTGGCCAGCTATTTCCCGCCGCAAACGGACGGTCCGGCGCGCGGCAGCGATACGCTGACCGCCTACCTGCTGGCTGTGTCACACGAAGCGGGCAAGATCGACCCCGACTGGCAGCTGCCGGCCGCCCAGCGCGACCGCATGCTGGCCGGGCTGACCCGCTTCGTTGAAGGTAAAATCGAGCGCAAATTCTGGAGCCCGCGCGCCGACCGCGACCCGCGCAAGCTCGCCGCGCTCGAAGCGCTGTCGCGCTACGGCCGCCTGCAGACGCGCATGCTGACCAGTCTGACGATTGCGCCCAATGAATGGCCGACGCACGCGCTGATCGACTGGGTTAGCATCCTGCAACGCACGCCCGGCATTCCGGAACGCAACGCCCGTTACGAGGAAGCCATGCAGATCCTGCGCAGCCGTCTGAGCTACCAGGGCACCCAACTGGTTTTCAGCACCGAGCGCGACGACTACTGGTGGTGGCTGATGGTCAACAGCGATGTCAACGGCGCACGCCTGATGCTCGCCGTACTCGATGATCCGGCCTGGAAGGACGACCTGCCGGCGCTGGCCGTTGGCCTGCTCGCCCGCCAGAAACACGGCACCTGGGCAACCACCAACGCTAACCTGTGGGGCGGCTTGGCTATCGAACGCTTTGCCGCAAAAACCGAAACCGCGCCCGTCGCCGGCCAAACGCGCATCAGTCTGGGCGGCAAGCAGGAAACGATCGACTGGAGCAAGGTGACGCGCGCGCCGGAAACCAGCGACACGCTGGGCAAGATGGCCGCCGCGCAAGCTGGATACGGCGCGCCACCGGGCACGCAGTCGTATATCAACAACAGCGCGCTACTGCCCTGGACAATCGCAGGCGGTGGTAAGCCGGCGACACTGACAATGCAGCAACAGGGCAGCGGCAAGCCGTGGGCGACGGTGCAAGCCCTGGCCGCCGTGCCGCTCAAGGCGCCGCTTTCCGCCGGCTACACCATCAAAAAGACGGTGATACCGACGCAGGAAGCCGTCAAGGGCAAGGTCACGCGCGGGGATGTCTGGCGCGTCCGGCTTGAGGTCAATGCAGCTGCCGACATGACCTGGGTTGTCCTCAGCGATCCGGTGCCCGGCGGCGCAACCCTGCTCGGCAGCGGCCTAGGACGCGACTCGGCGCTGGCCACCGGCGATGAACAAAGCGGTGGCAGAGGCTGGCTGGCCTTCGTCGAGCGCAGTTTTGAAGCCTACCGCGCCTACTACGAACATCTGCCCAAGGGCAAAACCGTTATCGAATACACGGTGCGCCTGAACAACGCCGGCCAGTTCAACCTGCCGCCGACGCGGGCCGAAGCGCTGTACGCGCCGGAAGTCTTCGGCGCAACGCCCAATGCACCGGTGCGCGTGGAGCAAGCCAATCCGTAGCCTTTACGCCCCCGCTCCGCCCACCCCGCTCCGGCCGCCGCCCCGCCCGCTGCCTTCACGGCAAGCCAGCACGGGGCGGGCGGGCAGGTGCAGGATCTGCGCGAGGCCGTCGCCCATGTCGGTCGGATCAATGCGGTCGAGCAGGGCAATCGCAGGCAGGACGATCGCGCACATGCGCAGGCCAATGCCCAGCGCCAGCCACATCGAGTGGTCCGAAACCGCTGCCGGCCCGAACTGCCAGTACACGGTTCCTCCCGGTGAGGCGTAGAGCAGCATGGACAGCGCGCCGAGCGGCGCGGCCAGCAGCAGCGGCGTCGCCTTCAGGAAGAAGCTGCGCGCCGACACGCCCGACAGGGGGATGAGGGCCAGCTCGAGCGCGAGCGCCACGCCCGCGCTGACCGGGTCGATGGTGATGAGCA
>ERZ773010.698-NODE-698-length-22660-cov-97.091661_pt1 | contig 22660 bp, 22 predicted proteins | sample MGYA00580842_ERZ773010 | MGnify/ENA primary metagenome ERZ773010 (study PRJEB29015, sample SAMEA2737982) | human oral metagenome | biome: human oral; feature: human-associated habitat; material: dental | place: China | collected 2107 ...
AAGAGCCGATGACGGGAATCGAACCCGCGCCGCCTGCTTGGGAAGCAGGAGTTCTGCCATTGAACTACATCGGCAATAGTGGTTGCTACTTAAGGGCCAGGCCAATAGGCTGACCGGTTCACAACGAAGTACAGTCTAGCACTAAAAAATCCTGCGGGGGCAATTTAGGCAAGAAAAATGGGTATTTCCAGGTCAACGCCGGGTTGCAACCAGGCCATAACCCCAGGCGCTGGTACCCCAGCTGCCACGAGTGCTCCGATACTTCGACGTTTCATCGGTGTTCCTTCCCGTTGGTGTGTTGGAATCCTATGCCGGGTTACACTAAAAAGGTGCTTTATTCCGATCGTGACATACGTGCAGCAATCGATGCCGGCGATTTAATTATCGACCCCTTCGACCCGGAACTGGTCCAGCCCTCCAGTGTGGATGTGCGCATGGATCGGCATTTTCGGGTTTTCAATAATTCTAAATACACCCACATTGATCCGAAACAGCAGCAGGATGATCTGACCAGCATGGTTGAGGTCGCCGAGGATGAGCCGTTTGTGCTGCACCCGGGCGAGTTTGTGCTGGGCTCCACACTGGAGCGGTTTGCGTTACCCGCGCACATGGCCGGCCGCCTGGAGGGCAAGAGCTCGCTGGGTCGGCTGGGACTACTCACGCATTCGACCGCCGGGTTTGTAGACCCGGGCTTTTCCGGCCGCATCACCCTGGAGTTGTCGAATGTGGCCAACCTGCCCATCACGTTGTGGCCGGGCATGAAGGTCGGCCAGTTGGCACTGTTTAAAATGACAAGCCCCGCCGAAATCCCATATGGTTCCAGCGTGCTGGGCTCGAAGTATCAGGGCCAGGAAGGCCCCACGCCGTCGCGCGCCTATCTGAATTTTTCCTGACTCGCTTATCGACGCCCTCCCGTGGGGGTGATAGGGGTGTAGAAAAGGAGCATTTTTATTGCTGAGTTTATCGCTTGGTAACGCTCAGAAATAGCCGGCAAAACCGGGGTAAAAATCCGATTTTTGGCGCATAAAATCTCATAAAGGCTGTTATTTGCGCCTAGTTGTATTTAGTAAAATCTGGGGAAAATTTTATATTAGGGCTAGATTTGCTGATATGGAATAGTGAACCGGCTTAACGTCTCACGGTTTCCTGTTTAGGCTTACATACATGCGCAACAGTGGATTGAGAACCGGTACACGTCGACAAGCTGCGGTCGTGACCACCGCCGCATTATGCGCCATCATGGCGTTGGGATTGGCACCCCAGCCTGGTCACGCGCAGCAAGCAAACACCACCGGCTCCACCGTTGCTACACCTGGTGGCGGGAATTCGGTCGGTACCCCGGCGGATGGTACTGGCGCCGGTACGGGCGCCACCGGCAATACCGGCACCACCAGCACGAGCACCACTGCCAGCACCGCGGGCGCGAGTGCGAGCAGCCAACCATCCCAGGAAACGGCCGCCCCGGCGACGGCCGATCCTTCAAAGGTGTCCACAAAAACCGACGATGTCCAGGAGACTAAGGAGGCAGCAAATGGTGCCACCGACCCACAGAAAGCACCATTGCTAGTTCCGGGTGGTGCGATTGACGGCAAACTGTACCCCAAGCTGTTTCAGGATAAATTCACCGATACTGCCACGGCCCGCGGTCTGCTCCACTGGGATGTGGAGTTGAAGGAGGACGAGCGGCTTGCCTTCAGCTATATTGTGCCCCCTAAGCAGGGGATTCAGCGGATGGATTCGACCCTGCAAATCATCCCATTCATTATCGACCAGGAGGGCCATAATTGTGTGGCCCAAAAGAGCACCGATCAGGAAGATAACACGAATTTTGCCGCCCCATTTACGGGATATATTAGTTCCCCCAGGGTGGGCGGCCAGGACCAGGAATGCAAGCCGGGCAAATTTAAAGTGTCCCTAGAGCGCCGGGGCGCCATTGAGCCATCCATGGAGCTTCCATTCGAATTCATGTTGTGGAAGGTTCCCCGGACGTCGGAAGAACCAACGGCTGCGGCGTCGACAAATGCGACATTAACCACGGATGATAGTCCCGCGGTGCCGTTGACCATGGCGGACGAGCGCAAGAATGCGAAATTAATCGGGTCGGGAAACTATTCCGGCACGCTGGAGCCCAATAAACTGCAATGGTTCAAGGTTTTAGTGTCGGAGGGGCAGCGGCTGCATGTGGATGTGAATGCGTCGCCCATTGAGCTGGAGCGGAATGCGGACACCAGTCAGCCTATTTCGCTGGAGTGGCGGGTGGTGGGCCCCACGTTTAACCCGGTCATGACCACGGGCACGACCGATAGTGTGCCGTATGATAATGTGTCGGTGTCGTCCAAGCAGGCCGTGGGGATCGAGACCGTCACCAATCCGATCCAGTGGCCAAACCTGGAGAAGGAACAGGGCAGTGGTGTGGGCGAGTTCCTGTCTGGGGAGCAGTGGGTGGCGCTTCGGTATTACCGTCCGCAGGCCACGGCAAACACGCAACCGTTGAAGTTCACTATTTCGCTGGCGGTGTCGGGCACACCCTTGTCGGTGCCGAAGTTTGTGGATAACCTCACCGGTCAGGCGGCTACGGACGCGAAGCGGCAAGAAGCTGTGGCCGAGGAGTCCCAGTCGAAAACATCACCAAGGTTTATGGTGCGCAGTAATTCCACCCCCGGCCAATTATGGACGTGGGCTATGGTTGCCGCAATAGTGGCAAGCATCGGCGCCGTGGGCGGGGTGGGGATCCTGCGCGGCCGGGGCAAGGAAGTGTCCCTGTTCCACTAGGGGCGTGTGGTACAGTATTGGTGCACCGGTGAGAAACGTAAGGAGGTGCACCTTGGCACAGCGCAATGCTGACCGGCGGATGTGGAAAATGAGCCCAGAACGACTGGAGGCACATCTGCAATTACGCAGCCGGGCGCGACGCGTCCCGGACAAAAAGAAACAAGCAAGCAAAAAGGCCTGCCGCCGAGGAAAGTGGCAGGCCTTTGGCCTCTCTTACGAGCTTATCGACGCCCCTACGTGGGATTATGCGGTCGTCGGGGCGGGGTCCGCTACGGCCTCTGAATCAGCACCCTCATCGGTGGTGGTGTCGGCCTTGTTGCTGGTGTTCGGCACCGTGTATGCGGCGATCACCGTGGTGATGGGTACGGTCAGCGTGAGGGCGAGTGCACCAATCCCGGAACGCAGCATTTCGGTGGCTACAACGTCGCTGGTGAGGATTTGCACCAGCGGCCGTTCCGACACCGACAGCAGCAGCAGGAGTGGCAAGGATGCGCCCGTGTAGGTAAGCACCAGGGTGTACACCATGGAGGCAATATGGTCGCGGCCCACCTTCATGGCCCCCAGGAATAGCCGGGCTGGTGATGCCTGCGGGTCTAGGTCGGCCAGCTCGTTGATGGTGGAAGCCTGGGAGATAGCGACGTCGTTGAGCACGCCCAGGGCGCCAATGATGAACCCGCAGAGCATGAGGCCCTTCACGGACACGTCGGGAAGGTTCACAATGATGGACAGGTTATCGCTATTGCCGAGGCCGCGAAGCTCGTTATTGTCGATGGCGATGGTGGCCAGCCAGGCGGCAATGACGAGTGCTAAGAGGGTGCCACCAAGCGCCGACGCGGATTTCCAATTGAACCCGTGCACCATAAACACCACCAGCAGGAGGATTGCGGCCCCACTGACGACCGCCGCCGAAATTGGGGAGGCGCCCAATAGCAATATTCGGACGGTAAACAGCACCACCACAACCAGAGTGATGCCCAACCCCAGGAGGGCCCGTACGCCGCGGATCAGCGCAAACCCGGCGATCGCCGCCGCGATAATGAGTCCCCACAGCAGCAGCGGGTAGGTGCGTTGGAAGTCGCTAAACCCATACGACATGGCCCCATCGGCTGCCTTGTCCTCGATGAGGAGAATCCGGTCATTCTTGTGCAGCTCGGGCTCGCCGGGGTTGTGCGAATTAATCAATAGGGTGCGTTGCCCCTTGTTGGTGCCCGAGTCGATTTGGGTGATATACCACTGGCAGTTATTATCCGACCCGGGCGATTCCCGTGGCGAGGTGTCGAACACTCGGCCGACTTCCGACGACGTGCATGACCCTGGTTGGGTGAATAATACGGTGCCCTCAACCTGCGCATGACTCATGCTGAATGAGGTATAAAAATTCGGCGAAATATTGGGTTTTTTATCGCCCGGCCACATGGTGTACACGCCGAAAATGGTGCCGCCAACCCAGGCTGCAATAAACGCAACCAGCAGGATGCGCGTAAACGTCCAGGTCCGGGTCTTCGGTTTGCTTTGCTTATCGACGCCTACAGCTGGGCTTTCAGCCTCTGGTTTCCGCTGCGACCGGGGCACCCGGGGCTGCTTCGCCGGCTTGGCTGGTTTAGTTGGCTTCGCCGGCTGCTCCGAAGCCACGGGGGTAGCGGGGGTGGGTTGGGTAGGCTTGGTTCCCTTCGCCGGCCGGGGCTTCCGAACCCGCGGCCCCTTCGGGGTGGCGGGGGCAGTGTCAGCAGGCTGTTGGGATACTTTCCGAACCGTCCGTTTGGCCGGGCGACCGGCACTCGCCGACTGTGGCGAGGACGATTGCGCCGCCTTGGTGGGGCGCACAGCCGGCTTTGCCTTTGCGGACTTCGACCCCTTTGCCGGTTGTTGGGCAGCGGGTGTGATGCGCTTCGACCGTCGATTCCGCCGAATCTCCGCTGGCGACTCTGGTTCGTTCTCTGACTCTGATTCTAATTGGTGGTTATGCCTACCCATCGGATCACTCCTACTGCTTGTAGCTGGACAGGAAATTTCCCAGGCGATCAATAGCTTCCGCTAATTCATTGGCCCACGGTAGGGTCACCACCCGGAAATGGTCGGGCTGTGGCCAATTGAAACCAGTCCCATGAACCAACAAAATTTTCTCGGCACGCAACAAGTCCAGCATCAATTGGGAATCATCGTGGATATCGTAATATTCGAGATCCAACTTAGGGAAAGCATACAACGCCCCCTTAGGCTTTACGCAGCTCACACCCGGAATTTCATTGAGTTTTTCCCACGTCACATCACGTTGCCTTGTCAGCCGGCCATGGGCGGAAGTCAAATCATAAATTGACTGCCGACCCCCCAAGGCTACCTGAATTGCATGCTGTGCCGGCACATTGGCGCACAAACGGGTGCTCGATAATAAATCCAATCCCTCAATAAAACCCCGGGCGTGGTCCTTCGGGCCAGTCAATACCATCCACCCGGCACGGTAACCTGCCACCCGATAAGTTTTCGAAAGCCCATTGAAAGTGATACACAGCAGGTCGGGGGCGAGGGAGGCAATGGATGTGTGGGTAGCATCATCGTAGAGAATCCGGTCGTAGATTTCATCGGCCAGGATAAGTAACCCATATTCCCGGGCTATTTCGACAATCAGTTTGAGTGTCTCTGGTGAGTATACTGCGCCGGTAGGGTTATTGGGGTTAATGACCACAATGGCTTTGGTGCGTTCGGTGATTTTGGCCCGCATGTCTGCTATGTCGGGGTTCCAATCGGCGGCCTCGTCGCAGATGTAGTGGACGGGTTTCCCACCGGCCAGGGACACAGCTGCGGTCCATAATGGGTAGTCAGGTGCAGGAATGAGTACCTCATCGCCGTCGTTAAGCAAGGCTTGGGTGACCATGGTGATGAGTTCGGAGACCCCGTTACCCAGGTAGACGTCGTTAATGCTGAATTTCGGGAACCCGGGTATCACCTCGTAGCGGGTGACCACGGCGCGGCGGGCAGTAATAATGCCTTTAGACGTCGAATACCCTTGCGAAAATGGGAGGGCGGCGATCATGTCCTGCACGATCACGTCGGGGGCCTCAAACCCGAAAATGGCGGGGTTGCCGGTGTTGAGCTTGAGAATGCTATGCCCGTCAAGCTCTAATCTTTCTGCCTCCTCAGCCACCGGCCCCCGGATTTCGTAGAGCACATTTTTCATTTTCTCCGACTGGTCGAAGATGCGCCGGCGCCGGGGCTGGCGGGGTGGTGTGTGGGTTTCGGTGGGGGTTTCGACAGGTGCTTCAGTTGGGGTGTTGTGGGGTTCCTTGTTATTCATTCGTTAAATTTTGCCACTTTTTGCCCCGGTGCGCACACAGACATGTGCGGGTGAGGCAATGAAACTTATGAACGCCCCCACATGTGACATGCCCATGCTTTGGTGGGCTGACCCTCGGTTAGCGTCAATCGTTGTTATACCGCCATCGGATAACGCTGTACCGTAGTTGTTGCGGGTTGTATTGGTCCGTGGTCACCTGTTGTTGGGTGATTTGGATCTGCTGATACTGTTGGGAGGTCAACTGCTGGGGATCGATCATTTGTGGCGGCTGCGGTGGTTCCGTGGGCTGCCCCAAAAATTTCACCCCCGCAACGATCAAGCCGACGAGAATCAGTGGGAGCAAGGCAAAGCCCAACAGGTACAGGAATGGGGTGATTGCCATACTGGCCAGCATAAACAGTGGCAGTAACATGAGGAACCGGTATAAGACTTTGGTGCGGTTTTCCGGTTTGTAGCCAGCGTTAGGGGGATAGAGGGGGGCGTTTGTCGCTGCGACTGGTCCTACCGATAGTGGGGGAGTGGGGGCGGGCGAAACTAGTGGGGGGAGGTCCGCGAAGACTGGTGCCAGGTCGGATTGCATGACTGCGTTGGTGATGCTGGCGAGCCGGTTGTCGTATTCGGTGACGTCAAGCCGGCCAGCGGTGAAGTGCTTCCCTAGAGCGTCCATTGCCTCTTGGCGCTCGGCGTCACCAATGCGGTAATCCCGGTTACCTGGGTTGATTGGGGGCACAGGCGATGTCATAGTACTAATAATAGTGAAGTTATTAGCGTGGGCGGCACTAGTATTGTCTGTTTATGTTGTTAAACATGTTTTGAATCTGTTGCTGCTGTTGTTGTCTCCAGCGGTATTGTGCGTATTCTTCGTTTGCCGCCTCATCTAAGAGAGCACGCTGCTGGAGGTTCAACTGGTTACTGAAATTCTGGTATACACGTTGGTATTTATCCGCAACAGACATAGGAATTACAATAATTGGCACAATTAAGACTGGCGAGGAAAGTACTAATCCTGGAGGACCAGCAACGCCCAGACTGATGAGGAAAATAACGCCCAAAAGTATGGGTAACAGGATTATTACTAACGGGCTCATGGATTGTGCTTTTTGTGCCGCATGGCATGCCTTGAGCAATTGCTTGCCATCGTAGGCGGGGCCAGGCGCCGGAAGGTCGGCGAAGATCGCCACCAGGTGGGACCACATGGTTGCCCCCATGATGCCAACCATCCGGGTTTCATATTCCGTAGGCTGTAGCTTGCCAGCCGCATAATGCTGATCCAACGAGGTTTTCGCATGCCACCGTTCAATGTTCCCAATGGGATAATCCCAGCTAGCGAACTTAGAATTAGAAACAGGATCTCGGGGGTAGGGTGGGAGTGCCTGCGGATTCATACCTATCAATTGTAGTGGTGGGCTCCCGGTTGCCTGACCACACACTCGCACCCCATCACCGGCAGGTTATGAGGGGTGGTGTCGGTTGCGGAGTCGTTGGATGTATTGGTTGGCGACGTCCAGGGCGGCGTCGGTGATTTCTGCTTGTCGCTGTTGCCGGAGGGCTCGTTGTTGTGCCATTTGTTGCGCGTTCGCCAGCTCCATGGCCTGTACCTGCATGGCCTGGGCCTGGGCGATTTGCCGCTGCCGCTGGCGTGCCAGGGTGCGGGGGCTTGGTTGATGCCATGATTTCGGCCCCAGTTTCAGCACGTACAACATGATAACGGTGGCAAGAAAGACCGAGAATGCTATACCGCTTATAAGCGTGTTTGTAGGCGGAGTGGCAAGGCAAGGGAGCAGCATGAGCAGCGTAATGCCCAGCTTGATGCGTTTCCCAGACCGGTAGTTTTCTTCTATCTCGCTGCTGGTGAATGCGGCCTCATCGGGGAGTCCTGCGGCATGCGGTATCGTGGCTGGGGTATTGGCATCAGTGATGGCTGGGAGATCCGAAAAGATTGGTATCAAATCAGACATCATGGTTGCCTCTGCAACATTGGTGAGGCGATTATCGTATTCGGTGATGTCTAGCCTGCCGGCAGCAAAATGTTTACCCAGGTCATCCATTGCCTTCTGGCGTTCGGCGTCGCCGATACGATAGTCCTGGTTACGGGGATTGATTGGGGGCACAGACGATGTCATAGCACTAATAATAGTGAAGCGATTAGCGGAAGAGTCACCCGCATCAGCTGTTTATATTGTTTAGTCGCTGTTGTTATTGTGAGCATAAACGGATTGCCCGTACCTGTTCCGCAGCATGCAAGAATTCGCGTTGTTGGGGATTGAGCTGTTTGATGAAATTACAGCGTGCAATTCTGCTTGCTACCTCAGCACCTATTGCCATAATCCATGATAGTGCGGGCAATATCATGATTAGTGTGGGGTCACCGGACATGAATACAAATGACGTGAACGGAAGACACACTATGAACAAAAAATAATCCCCACCATGAACGGTGTATAGTTCGTTTTCTGTGTTCTCCGGCATGCTTTGAATAGTTGGCCACCATCATAAGCGGGGCCGGGTGCGGGTAAATCAGCAAAGACCGCTACCAGGTGGGACCACATTGTGGCCACCATGATGGCGGACAACCGGTTGTTATAGTCCATGGGGTGCAGCCCATCAGCCGCATAATGCCAATCTAACGCAGTTTTCGCATACCATCGTTCAGTATTGTCAATGCCATAATCCCAGCTAGCCAATTTAGAAACGGGATTTTGGGGATAGGGCTGGGTTACCTGCGGGTTCATACCTTCCAATGGTAGTGGTGGCTTTGTAGTTGCCTGACCACACACCACATTCCTGGTAGATTGCTAGCGGCTGTGGCGGTTCCGGAGCCGTTGGACGTATTGGTTAGTCACTTCCAGGGCGGCGTCGGTGATTTCTGCTTGTCGTTGTTGCCGGAGGGCTCGTTGTTGTGCCATTTGTTGCGCGTTCGCCAGCTCCATGGCCTGTACCTGCATGGCCTGGGCCTGGGCGATTTGCCGCTGCCGCTGGCGTGCCAGGGTGCGGGGGCTTGGTTGATGCCATGATTTCGGCCCCAGCTTCAGGATGTACAACATGATGAATGTGGCAAGAAAAGCTATACCTGTTATACCGCTTATAAGCGTGTTTGTAGGCGGAGCGGCAAGGCAAGGGAGCAACATGAGCAGCATAATCCCCAGCTTGATGCGTTTCCCAGACCGGTAGCTTTCCTCTATTTCGCTGCTGGTGAATGTGGTCTCGTCAGGGAGTCCTGCGGCATGCGGTATAGTGGCCGGGGTATTGGCATCGGTAATGGCTGGAAGATCCGAGAAAATTGGTATCAAATCGGACCGCATGGTTGCCTCTGCAACATTGGTGAGGCGATTATCGTATTCGGTGATATCCAACCGGCCAGCAGCAAAATGCTTGCCTAGGTCATCCATTGCCTTCTGGCGTTCGGCATCACCGATACGATAGTCCTGGTTACTAGGGTTATTTTGGGGACTAAGCGGATTCAATGGCTGGTTCATGATACTAGCGATAGTGGTGTTTGATGATAGCGAAGCCGCATTTAGTTGCCTTAAAAGGTTGATCTACGATTGCGGCAGTCACATTCACTCGATTACAGGCCCTGCCTCTGCATTACCTGCTTTGCCTGTGCCATAGCCATGCCACGTTGTTGCTCCCGCATGATCTTCCGTGGATTCGGATAATTCCACGATGCTGGTCCGAGCTTCATGAGGAACAAAGCGATGGCGACAATGAAGGCCACGCCCAGCATGAAGTTGCCAAGAAATTCGGACATACCAAGCATCATGAAGCTGGCCACGAAGGTTGCGAGCACAATACCAATCTTCATATTCCGACCCTTGCGATACAGCTGCATTGCTTCCACGGACGGCATGGCCGGCGTCTCCATGAGATCAATGGGTTCTGACACGGTGGCCGGAACATTGGCTGGGGTGGAAGGCGCCAACGGTAGGTCGTCGAAAAGCTGGGTGAGTTCGGACTTCATGGTTGCTTCTGCGATGGAAGTGAGGCGGGTGTCATACTCGTTCATGTCGAGGCGCCCGGAGGCAAAGTGCTTGCCCAGCTCATCCATTGCGTGCTGACGTTCGGTATCGCTGATTCGGTAATCGGAATTGAATGTTTGGCTCATGCTTTTAAGCGTAACGATGCGCACGCCGATTGTCTGTTGGGGTTTGCCCTGAAATTTCCCCTAATAAACACATCGGCGTTTCCGCAGCTCAACGCGCATGAATACCCGGATACCCCTAGAACAGGTCAGGGTTATTCCTGATCTTTATCAGTATCTTGACTGATGTCTTTGCTAGGCGGTATCGTTGGTGGTTTCGCCATCGGCGGCTTCGCTACCGGCGGCTTTGCGACGGGCGGTTGCGCCACCGGGGGTTTTGCCGCGGGAGGCTTTGCGACGGGCGATGCCGCAGGCCTCGACCCAGGGGGCATCGCCCCTGGTGGGGTGGCTGTTGGTGGTTTCGCCACCGGGGGAGCAGCGGCAGGGGGCTTGGCCGTTGGCGGCGTAGGAGCGGGTGGCTTTGCGACGGGTGGACGTGCCGTTCCCGGGATCGTGGCCCCCGGGGCCACGGTTTTCGGCACCGAACCCCCAGGTGCGGCCGGTGCGGTAGGAGCTGTGGCTGCTGGGGGTCGAGCCACAGGAGGTTGCGCCGTTGGGGGTGCCGCCTTCGGAGGTGTTGCTTTCGGCATCGCCGCAGGTGGAACTGCGGATCCAGGTGCTGCTGCGCCGGGCACAGCAACACCTGGGGGAGTGGGTGTTGCCGGCCGGCCCCCAGGTGGTGTGGCCCCCGGAGGCGTCGCCGCTGGTGGGATTGCTGCACCAGGTGCTGCTGGTTTCGCTACCCCAGGCACAGCCGCACCCGGAATCGCCGCGCCGGGTGCGGCCGGCCGGGCTGTTGGTGGCGTTGCCCCCGGAGGCGTTGCTGCTGGTGGCATCGCCCCGCCAGGTATTGCCGCGCCAGGCGCTGGTGGTACCGTCGATCCGGGAATCGCCGCCCCCGGTGCCGCAGCCCCTGGGACTGCTGGCTTCGCCGCCCCAGGTGGGGCAACAATAGGAGAAACGCCAGGCTGTGGGGTCTTCCCCACAGCGGTCGTAGGTGACGCAGGTTTCGCCGGAGATGCCTGTGGTTTTGCGCTCTTTCCTTCCGGCTTCGGCTCCGGCTTTTCCTCCCGCTTCTCCCGGATAGGTGGTTGCAGGAACTGCTTGGGGCGCGGGTCCGGGAGGTGGCCGTCGACAAGCACGGAATCCCGCAGCATTTGCGCAACATCCCGCACCGCCGGGGCTGGAGTAGCATCCGCGACCGCCTTCACCCCGGACACCATCATCGTATTGCAAAACGGGCAGCCCACAGCGATCTCCGCCGCGCCCGTAGCAACCGCCTCGGCGGCCCGATTCTCATTAATGCGCGTGCCTAAATTCTCCTCCATGAACATGCGCGCCCCACCCGCACCGCAACAAAAACCCTCGTTACGATTCCGCGGCATCTCCACCAAATCAGCCCCCGTAGCCCCCAATAATTCGCGGGGCGGATCGAACACCTTATTGTGCCGACCCAGGAAACACGGATCATGGTACGTGATCGGCTTCCGGTCCTTCGGACCCCGGGGAATAGGTGTGAGCAACTTATCCCGAACCAACCGGTTGAGTAGCTGCGTATGGTGGAAAACGTCAAAATAGCCGTCAAAATCCGGGTACTCGTTTCGGAACGTATTAAAACAGTGCGGGCACGTCGTAATAATCTTACGCTGACCTTTGGGAACCCCAGAAAACACCCCGTTAAGAGTATCAATATTTTCCAGGGCCAATTGCTGGAACAAAAACTCGTTACCTGCACGCCGCGCCGGGTCGCCAGTGCAGCGTTCCGCCTTGCTCAAAACCGCGAACTTCACACCTGCTGTGTGGAGCAGCTCGACGACGGCGCGGGTAGTGCGCTTGCCATCATCATCAAACGCTCCCGCACACCCCACCCAGAACAAGTATTCGATATCATCGAAGCTTTTCGCATCCTCGCCGAACACCGGCACCTCAATGCCGTCACGGCGGGCCTCGGTAATCCACGAGGCGCGCTCCGCATTATTACGCCCCCACGGGTTGCCCTTGACCTCAAGGTTTTTAAACATCCCCACCAATTCGGAGGGGAAATCCGACTCGGCCAGCACCTGGAAGCGGCGCATGTTCACCACATGGTCGATGTGTTCAATGTCGACCGGGCATTGCTCCACGCAGGCGCCACAGTTCGTGCACGACCACAGCACATCCGGGTGGATAACATTGGAATCGCCCACGAGTTTGAGCAGGTCAACATCCGAATATGTGGTGTCGGTGGCAAACGTGTCCGGGTCCTGAAGGTAGGAAGCATTGGCGACGGCCGCATCCCGGATGTCGGTGACAAACAGCTTTGGCGACAGGGGTTTCCCGGTATTCCAGGAGGGGCATTGGGTCTGGCAGCGACCGCATTCCGTGCAGGTTGCCGCATCAAGGAGCATCTTCCAACTGGCGTCTTGGAGATGCCCAATACCAAGGGAAGAATCCTCCTCAATGGTGTCGATCGTGAGTTCGGTTGTGCCGTCGTAAAGCGGCAGGACCTTACCCAGTGCGGGGGCGCCGTCGGGGTTGCGTTGGAAGAAAATATTGAAGAACGCCAGGAAGCGATGCCAGGCGACACCCCACGTGAGATTGCGGGCCACCACCACTAACCACACCATGCCCACAAGCAGTTTAAACAGGGCAAAGGCGCTCACCATTATGGGGCTGGCGGGGAGGAACCGGGCTAGGTATTGGGTGAAGAAGTCCGCCCACGGCGAGGCGTGACCATAGGTGGCTATCTTCCCGGCCTTCACCAGGAGCATGCCGGCGCCCTCCAGGAAGATCACGCCTTCCACAAAGAAAGCCGAAAGCGCGTTCGATCCGTAGAAGCGGGATAACCGCTCCCGCATGCCCGTCGACAAGCGAATGGCAAAGAGGAACCCAATGCCCAGGACGGTGCCGATCGCCAGGACCTCCTCGGCGAAATGATACAGCGACCACTGGGACAGCAGCGGCCACCCGCCAGCCGGGTTGAACGTTTGGATATAGGCTTCAAACCACACCAGCGACCCAATGAGGAAGCCCACCATCACAAACCAGTGGGCCACGGCAATGGCGGGACGCCGTATCAGCTCGGTGTGGAAAAACACCTCCTTGAGCACCTGCACCCCGCGGCGCACCGGCCTGTTTGTGCGGCCGGGTGCGGGTTGACCAGCGGCAATAAACAGATACAGGCGGCGGGCGGCGCGAATGAATAAAACCCACGCGGGCGCTGACAGCACAATGCCGAGCACCCCCATGATGAGCGTTGGTGTGACAGCCGGCATGGGGCAAAACCTCTATGAGTCGTAGCGGAGGGACGCGTAAAGTATATGCGTCTGCCCACACAACTGACCAAGAGGTTCCGCCAGTCTTTTCCGCTACGACGTTGTGAGCTGCACATCGCAGGCAACCCTTCGCTTGAATTGAATATATCTGGCACACTGGGGGACATGAAATTGCTTTCCTAGGAACCGGCCGCATTCGCCAAGCATCTGATCGCCAACAATGATTATGAGGTGCGGGTCTGGAACCGTACGCTGGACAAAACCACTTTGCTTGTCGACGCCGGCGCCACCGCATACTCCACCGCCGCCGAGGTCGTTACCGGCGCTGACGTGGTGATTACGGCCCTGTTCGGGCCGAAGACCGTGCGTAGTGTGGTCATCGACCCCGACCTTATTCCCGCAGGTATTCCCTGGATCGACACCACCACCGTATCCCCTCAAGATGCCGAGGAATTCGCCACCAACGTTCCCACCTACATTGCCTGCCCGGTGGTTGGCACCCTGGGGCCGGCCCGTGCCGGAAAACTTGGTGTGTACGTGGGCAGCCCCGATCCGCAGCTGCGGGAGCTGGCTGCCGGCATTGTATCCCCCTGGGCGGACCCGAGCCGGTTGAAGTTGGTGGACTCCCAGCCCAAGGCTGCTATTGGGAAACTTCTCGCTCACCTGGCCCTAGCGATTAGTGCCGAGGGCATGAACGAGGCTCTCCTGTTTGGGGACGCCACCGGCCTCACCGCGGCCGAAACCCTGGATCTGCTCGACTCCATTGGCTTGTCGTTTATGGCTAACCTGAAGCGTGATTTTGTGCTTGGTGACCGAAGCACCGACCCGGGTGATTTCACCGTCGACGCCTTGTGCAAGGACAGTAAGCTGATGCTGGACACCGCAGGCCAGGTGCTGCCCGGCATTCAGGCGGCGGTGGAATCCTTTACTATCCAACAGGATCATGGCCGGGGTGACCATGATTTTTCCGCCATTCTGGTGCACCGCTCCGAATAGGTGCGGTGCCGCGATCGGCCGTTGGTTGGACGTCGACAAGCGTGCGGCTAGCGCAGCGCGGACACCCACCCCTTGCGGCCGTTATGCAGGATCGAACCGCGATAAATCCGGGCACTCAGCCACAGGGCTGCGCCGGTCGTCGCCGCTAACAACACGTACGACGCCACCAGTTGCACGAGGGACATGTTATTGGCCGCATAGGAGATGGGTGTCAGGGTCGTAGAGAACGGGGGAATCCACGCCAAGACCTGCACAATCGGGCTCGATACGTTGAGGGAGCCGAACACGGCCGCATACATTGTTGCCATCATGAGAATCAGGATGGGCGACTGGGTGGATTGTAAATCCTCGGTGCGCGACACCATCGACCCGGCCGCCGCGTATAGGCTGCCGAAAAACAGCATCCCCAGGATGTAACCCACTATGAGCAGCGGAATCATGCCATAGCTGATGGTCGTGCCCTTGAGCAGGCCGGTGGACTGCACCGCAATCGCGCCGACCGTGATAATGATCGCCGTGCTGAGTGCTCCCATAATCAAACTGCCCAGGAGCTTCCCCGCCAGAAAATTCAGCGGCCGCACACTAGACAGGATGATTTCGATCACCCGAGACGATTTTTCCTCCGTCACCCGGCTGCCCACTATGGCTGCGAACGTCATAATGAATGTCATCATGATGAACACCCCAAGGTAGGTTGTGAACACGTTTGCCGCATCGATGTCCCTGCCCACGTTCACCGTGGTGATGGCGGATGGCGGCGTGGCCTGACTGTACTGCTGTTCGGTGATATGAAGCTGCGCCAATGCTCGTTCCTGGGCCATGCGCTGCACTGCTGCGGTGACGGTGGTGACGAGGCTTTCGGAAGGCGCACCATCCGCCAATAAGTCGAACCCCTGATCGGTAGCAACCAATGCCGCATCCTTGCCGTCCCGTACTTGTTGCTCGGCGGCACTTCGGTCTGAGGCGGTGGTCACGGTCAGATTATTTCCAGCCGCAAACGGTGCGGAGTCAACGCCTACCACTACAAGCTCTGGTAGCTGATCCTGATTTTTCTGGTACCACGATGTGCCGAATATGGCTGCTATCACCACCACAAGCATGGTCACTACCGTAATCATGATGCCCTTGCTGCGCAGCAGCGCCCGGATCTCTTGACCCGCCACAATCTGAATGGTTTTCATGACACAAACTCCTTAAATAGGTCCACCAAATCGGGCACCCGCCGGGTAAACGAGTGCACCGGCCCCACCGCTAACGCTGCGGCGAGAATATCTTGATCGCTCACATGTTCGGGTTTCTCGATGATCGTCTGGCCCGGCTCCTCGGCGACGATTCGGCATTCCGCCGGGCACCATTCCTGCGCCGGCACGGGGGAGCCCACCTCGTATCGGGCCGGCCCTTGGGTGCGGAGCTCCATGACGGTGCCCTGTGCCCGCATTTCCCCGCCGCTGATGATCCCGACCCGGTCACACAATCGTTGCACTAAATCTAATTGATGGGACGAAAATATCACCGGTGTGCCCTGTTGAGCTCGGGAAATAAGCATGTCGCTCATCACCTGGACGGCGATGGGATCCAGGCCGGAAAACGGCTCGTCAAGCACTAAGACATCGGGATTGTGCACCAGCGACGCCGCCAGCTGTACCCGCTGCTGGTTCCCGAGACTCAGGTCCGTGAGTTGGCTGGTGGTTCGTTCCGCCAAGCCCAGCTGTTCCAAGAGCCCCTGGGCGTTCGTGGTGGCTTCTTGAATGCCAAGCCCGTGCAGCCGGGCCAGAAACACCAGCTGGTCCAGGATTTTCTCCTTCGCATATAGGCCCCGCTCCTCTGGCATGTAGCCGATATTGCGCCGGTTGTCGGCGGTGATGGGTTTGCCGTCCCACAGCACCTCACCGGCGTCAGCGGCGAGCACCCCCAGGATGATGCGCATCGTTGTGGACTTGCCCGCGCCATTGGATCCGACGAACCCGTAAATTTCGCCGGGTTTTACGGTAAGCGACACGTCGGTGAGCGCGGCAACGTCACCAAAATTTTTGCGTAAATTGCGTACTTCTAGAGTGGTCACTGATATCCTCCGTTTCCACTATCTGATTCACTTTCGGTACCTTCGGTGAAGGTGATGGCGTATGCGACCGTTGGTAATGTCATGGTAATGACGATAATGAGTGTGAGCAGGAGCGCGATGGTAAATGTCATCTGGACGGTTATTTCCGGTATGAATAAGGGGATGAACGCCAGCGCGTACACTATGGGAAGCATGAGATAGCCAAGCAATTTCAGCGATATTGACCGCCATGTGGTGATGACGGCGTATTCGTACTCGTCCAAAAAATCGTCGGGTGCCGAGTCTTTGAGCCTGATGCTGAAGCGCAATATCCGCAGCGCCATCATTGCGACCGGGGTGCAGAGCGCCCACACAACCAGCCAGTTCTGCCACCATAGCTGCGCCACGCAACAGGCCAGCATGACTGCTATCGTCAGGTAGTATACGACGATCAATGCTTTACGACGTCGTAACGTGCGCCACTTGAGAAACTTGGTTGCCGACAGGTCGTAGTATTTCTGCCACCGTTCCGCCCGTCGTAATTGGTAGCGATGAGCCCAAACGACCATGCGCTGTGTGAATTCACCCATACATAATCATCCCTGGTTATAGATGTGGGTGGACATGGGCTCAAACTGTTTTCGGCTGAACACCGCCTCGACTGGAAGTTCGAATACCTCGCAGATGCGCATGGCCAAGTCCAGACTGGGAGAGTGGTCGCCGCGTTCCAGGGCGCCAATGGTTTGCGGATTCACATCAACCCGAGCGGCCAATTGTGCACGAGTCATATCCCGCTCCGCGCGTAAAAGCCGCACACGATTAAAAATTGGAATAGTTGGGCGCTTCTTTGGGTTCATATGACCAATTGTTGTATAAACCCAACACTAAGTCAAGGGTGCTCCACTTATGCCACCTATTATTGGTGGTGAGTCAGGGCTAGCGAAGTTTTTGGGCAAAGCGCCCGGCGGCCATGTGCATGAGCCTCAGGTTGGCAAGAAGGAGCACGCCAATGACTACAGTCCACACGGCCAACCACAATGGTTGTATCGGTTGCGTCATGATTGCGGTAATAATGATCGCCACCGATGGCACGAATAGCAGCGTCGCCGTCCGGCTGCCTGGCGCCCAACCGGGAAAGCGCAGTGCCTCAAGCGCATGTGGAATGAGATGCAGGGTAAAGGCAATAAATGGGGCTAACACAATCTCGATGGATCCGACGGCGATGCCGACCAACATGATGATGACGGAGAGTACGAACTCTTCACCGATCATCAGAGCAATGCTCTCTGTCGAGGGATAAACCTGGTCCCCACCTGCGACAAACATTTCGGCGGCGAATTTTTCGTCTTCACGATGCCGCTTGATATACGGCCGGACACAAATAATCTCCTCAAATTCATGCACCATAAACAGCGATATACCAATGAATGCGAGTGTGCCGAGTGCAAACATATCCCTATATATAGCAGAGTGGGGCGAAGACGCAACCATGGTTTTTGCCACATTTTCCACATTTTGGGTGCGCCTGCCGGCCTGGTAGCTCTTGGCCTGATGCTGGGGATCGGGGCAGAATCGAGCGCTTTGAACTCCAGCTCAGTGAACATAAAGCTAGGGAGGTGGCCTGGCTTTTTCCGTTAGCTTGGGTTCCGGTTGAAAGTACCCCAAATTCCTGCCTTTTGGGTAGGACCCAGGCTAAAGCAATTCTGGTGTTGTATCTGCTGGAGGTTACCGGTGTCCTACTGCATATGTTCTAAGCATGGTTTTCATTTGGTGGCTCTTGTTGGCCCAGGGCGAAGATGGGGCAAAGTCGGAAACCATGCTTAGAGGTTGTGCTGTTGATGCGGAGCAACGGGTATTAGAAGTGCTGAGCTTGGGTTCTGTTCCGTAGCGTCATTTTATTGGGTATCTGAATCGAGAAAGTATAGCTCAGTAAGCTTGAGGCTGGAGGAGCCGCCTTTTCCGTTAGCTTGGGCTCCGACTAATGCGTCTCCAAATCTTTGTTCTTGGGTGGAATCCAGGCTAAAGCAGCTTCGAGGTTGTGTTCCTGGTTGACAGTTGTGTGCTGCAAATATTCTAAGCATGGTTTTCGTTTACCAGCTCCTGTTGGCCCAGGAAGGATTTTGGCTAAGAATTGGAAACCATGCTTAGAACTTGTGCTGCACCCTGTAGACCGGTGGGCATTAGATGTGCTGAGCTAGATTTTGAGGTTTCTCTAAACCCCTGGTGAACTAAATCGGTCGGAACTCTAGCTCAGCAAACTTGAAGCTGAGGGGGTGGCTTTTCCGTTAGCTTGTGTTCTGGTTGATATCGCTCTAAAACTTTGTCCTTGGAATGGAATTCAAGCTAAAGCAGCTTCGAGGTCGTGCTCAGAGGTCGCCTATGTCCTACTGCATATGTTCTAAGCATGGTTTTCATTCGCCAACTCCTGTCGGCCCAGGAAGAATATGGGACAACAACTGGAAACCATGCTTAGAAGATGTGCTGCGCTCTGTACATCAGCAGGTATTAAAAGTGCTGAGCTTGGGTTCCGGCTAATGCATTCCCAAATCCCTGCCTCTGGAGCGGAACTCAAGCTAAAGCAGCTTCGAGGTCGTGCTCAGAGATCGCTGGTATCCTGCTGCATATGTTCTAAGCATGGTTTTCAAAATCTGCCGCCCCAAACTCCCAAGAGCTGGTATGCCCATCAGGGAAAGACCATGCTTAGAACATATGCAGCCCCTGGCCCTCCAGCGGGCATCAGAAGTGCTGAGCTTGAGTTTGCCACCAGCACCGCCCTATACACCCCCTAATGAACCAGAACCCCAGCTCAGCAAACATGCTGTTAGCGAAAGAACACCCATGATCTTGCCGAGGGCGTTCTAAGTCCAGTGTTAGCCCGGCAAGTTCAGCTTAGGAGTCGGTAGTTGCGGATTTACTGGTGTTTGAGCCAGTTTGACCCGATTTGTTGTCACCCGGCTTCCCTCCAGGTGTGCCAGCTGGGGCACCGGATCCGCCGGGAGCGTTGGCCGGCCCACCAGGCCCAGCGCCAGGACCCCCAGGTCCGCCTGAACCCGATCCACCAGGCCCACCACCGGTCGGGCCGCTGCTCTTCTGTTGTGTCACGCTGCCTGCGTAATCATTGGTGGGATCCCGGTAGATCGTGTGGATGTGGCCCCACCCGGAGGTCTGCACCCCGGACACGGTGGCCCCGGCGTCGTTATCCTGGCTGGCCAGCTCGATATATACCTTGGGTCCGGAAATCTGGAAGTAAATCCCCTTCCCTTGAGACGTGTCGTACATGGTTGCCCCCGACCAATTCACATAGGTGTCGTCCAGGGTCGCCGAGATCTGATCTATGGTTGTCTGCGTCGTTTCCGAGTCCGCCAGGTTTGTCCAGTTCGCAATCACCTTGAGCAGCAATTGTTTTTGCTCGTCGGTCAGTTCGGAGCCTTTGATCCCGGTGCCGGTGGGATAGTCGCAGGTGTCGCCGGGTGCGCAGGTGAGGTTTTTCACCTCTTCACCCTGGTAGAGCTTTTGTTTTTGCTCGTCGGTGAGGGAGTTATAGAAGTCGAAGGCGGTTTGGTACATGTCGCCGAGGGCTGATTGGGTTTGCCCATTGTTGTCGGTGTAGGTGGTGGGCTGGGTGCCAAAGTGCGTGGGTGCGAATGTGATGGTGCCGTTGCTGAATGTGGCGTTGATGCCCACGTGGTGGCCGCCGAATTGGATGGACCAGTCGTTGGTGGTGCTGGGGTTGCCGAAGAATGCAATGTTGTATTGGGTGTCGCCCAGGTCGCTGGCGTTGGCGTTGTCCTTTAGATATTGGTCGCCGGCCATGATGCCGGTTACCTTGGCGTATGCCTCATCATTCAGCAGCGCTTTGAGTACTTTCAGCGCCGCCGCTCGTTGGGTGTCGCCCAGGTCGCCGAGTTTTATCCCGGAGCGTTCGACGAAGGTGACGGGGAAGTTGGACCAGGAGGTGGATTTGGTTTCGTCGTCGTAGTCGTAACGGACTTGTTCTTTCTGCTCGTCGCTGAGGGTGTTAAGGAATTCCTCGGCCGCCTTGGCGGTGTCCGAGATGGTTTGGCTCGTGGCGCCCTTGCTTGTCGATGTGGTGTCGGCCACCTGCCGGACGATAGAGGTCCCGGCCGGCGTGGTCACGGTGTCGGTGGTACCGGTGGTGCAGCTGGCGATGGTGAGCCCGCCGGCCAAGATGAGGGAGGCGAGCGGGAAGGACTTTTTCCAGAATTTGTTACTCATGGGGATAACTATGTATCACCATCCTGTAGGTATCCCCTATGAATTACTGGAAGGATTATGCAACTTCGCTTTAGACGCAGACAGGTACGCCTCGGGCAACTTTCAGGGTGTGCCGCCAGTCTGCCAGGCTACGTCCAGTCGGCAGGTCGAGGGCTTCGAGCCATTCGGTGTAGGGGACGCCCTGTTCGTCGAGGTAGTCGGTTACATCGCGGTAGTCGGTGCGGTGTGACGGACCGAAGACGGCGGTGGATACGGCGAATTGCGCGGCGAAGTCGTGGGTGAAATTGGCCACGATAACGGCGTCGTAAAGCGGCCGAAGCTTGTCGACGCTCACCGCAACGTTGCCGAGTACCCGCACCGTTGACTTGGTGCGGCGGGGGCTGCGGTAGCGGAGGTCCAGGCCCAGGGGCGTGGGCGCGGCGTCGATCAGGTCGACGTGCAGGGGGACGGAACAACGCATGAGCAAATCAGAGGTGTAGAGACCGGCAGCGCCGGCGCCGATGACTGCGATACGTAGGTGAGGCATCAGAACCCCTTTCAAAGCTCTAGACTGATTTGTCTAGAATTTAGCACGGATCGGTCTATTTCTCGTCTTTATGGCCTAAAATGCCAGCTCATCACGTGAATAAAATTATAGACACCTTGGTCTACAATGAAACGATGATCCTTTACGTATCCGCCACCCAGGGCGAGGCAGCCCAGGTTCCCAGCGACTACCCACTCATTGTCACCGGCATTGGTATCATTCGCGCCACCTTGGCGCTCACGGAGTACCTGGCCCGCGCTGACGAGCTGCCCGAGCGCATTATTAACTTCGGCACCGCCGGTTCCCTGAATGGTAATACCGGGATTTTCGAGATCGACCATGTGTTTCAACACGACTTCGACCACAAGGTGATCGAACAAATAATCGGAAAGCCCTTCCCCAACGGCATTGATCTGCCCACCGTGAGTACGCTTCCGGCCGCCCGTCTTGCCACCGGCGATAGCTTTGTCAACGACCCCAACACTCGTGCCCGGCTGGCGCAGCAAGCTCAGCTATGCGACATGGAGGGCTACGCCATTGCGTTCGTTGCCCAGCATTTCGGGATTCCCTGCACCCTCATCAAGCAGGTGAGCGACAACGCCGATGACGCTGCCGCCGATACCTGGGTGGATGCGGTCGATCGCGGCGCCCAGGATCTCGCAGGTGTGATTCGAACGCTTAATCAAACGCTCAACCGCCTATGACCGTGAGTGGGCGACCATTTCGTCCCACTCCACCACCTTTTTCCGCTCCCGACCTTCGGCCGACCCGAGGCTGCGTTCGTGGGCGTCGAGTTTATGCCACCCATCCCAGGTGGTGTAGGGGATTCCCTGGGCCTCTAGATATTCCGTGATGTCCTTGGTTGCGGTGCGTGGGGTCAACCGGCCGGCCAGGGCGTCCGCTATCAGCATGTCCGTGGTTTCCTTGGCGTCGGATTTGGTGTTGCCGATGAGTCCGACCGGGCCGCGCTTGATCCACCCGGTGACATACACGCCAGGCACCACCTCCCCGGCCGGGTCCACAACATGCCCGCCATCGTTGGGGATGACCGCCGTGCCATGGTCGAAGGGGACGGCGGTGATTGCTTCGGACCGGTAACCCACGGCCCGGTACACCGCCTGGACCGGCCACTCGGTGAACTTGCCGGTTCCCTGCACGTGCCCGGTGCCATCTAGTTCCATGCGTTCGGTGCGGAGCCCAACAACGTTGCCGTCCTCGCCCAGGATTTCGACCGGGTTTTCGAATAGGTGAATATGAAGGGTGTGCGGGGCATCTTTGGGCTCCCGCATGGCGTATTGCTCCAACGTTTGGCACACCAGGTCCTGGGATTTTGAGGCGCGGCGGGCCGCAATGGACGCCTCGTCATAATCAATATCCTCGGGATCCACCACCACGTTGATGCTGGGGGAGTGGTCGAGTTCTTTGAGTTCGAGTGGGGTGAATTTGGCTTGTGCTGGTCCGC
>ERZ773010.701-NODE-701-length-22634-cov-25.299659_pt1 | contig 22634 bp, 21 predicted proteins | sample MGYA00580842_ERZ773010 | MGnify/ENA primary metagenome ERZ773010 (study PRJEB29015, sample SAMEA2737982) | human oral metagenome | biome: human oral; feature: human-associated habitat; material: dental | place: China | collected 2107 ...
TCGTAAAGACTCCCTCAAGCCCTGAGTCTAGGATGTGATTATGGGCCAGATCCACCACTTGGTAGCCGGCATCTTTAATAGCGGGCACAACAGCCTCCGGAGCGTTGAAAAGCGGATAGCCTCCCAAAGGATAGTCAGATCGAATGGTTCCTTCAAAATCCCCTAAGACCAAGTCGCCTTGCTGGAGCCAGTCCTTGACATAGGTGAAATTTTCCGAAAAATCATAGCTGCCATCGGCCTTTTGAGCGCTCATATAAAGCCCATCGTGGTACAAAAGGTCGCCATTAGCCATAATGCGAACCGTTTTCGAGTCAGCCTTCTTTCCTGCAACCGAAGAGGACTTGGGAGCATCTTTAGCAACATTCCTACCGCTTTCCTTAGGCACCCCCATGATGCTTTGGAAAAATAAAATTGCTGCCGCTGATACAAATACTGCTCCCAACAGAGCAAGGATAAAGGCACGGTTGCTTAATACTACTTGTCGCTTGGTTCCAGATCTTTTCTCCATTTTGCCAACCTCCGTATTACTTATATTTTATCATAAATTATCCTCCCAAGGGAATAAAAAAGAGAGTGGGACAAAAGTCCTAGCCTCTCAATTGTCTTTGGATTGTCGAGCAAGGCGCAGTGGTTGAGTGGGCTCTACTACGCTGATTTCATCAGCTTTTACAGCCCTACTCAACTGTGCGGAGGTGGGACGACGAAATCGAATTCTAACGAATTACCGATTTCTGTCCCACTCTCTAAATATCAAGCCAAACTCAGCATCAAGGACTGCAAATACCAGCGATAAGCTGCCCGATAGTGATAGGCATTGAAAAACTTCATCTCCCCGATACCGTAGCGCATCAGATAGTAAATCAGATAACGCAGATGCAGGCTTTCCCACTCCGTGCTAGCCTTTTGACAATGAGCATACTCAGCCTCAAGCTCCCTATAGTAATCTCTGAATTGATTATAAATTTCTTGAATTTTCATCATAACTCCAATCTTTTTGCTTTAACACCAGTTTAACGCAAAAAGGAGAGGATTAGGGGCAAGAAACGTATCTTGTCTCATTTTAGAGCCAAAAGGTAGGGTAGGGCGCTAGAAAGTGACATTTCAGGGAAGAATTTTGACATTTTGGGGGTGGGGAGTAAGCTTTTTGATAAATATTTAAGATTAAATACCCTCCTATATTGAAATCTAGAAGTAGCTAAAATTTTAGAGGATAGACTGAAATAAAGTCGCTATAACTCATAGCTTGAAATAGGAATAAGTTATTATACAACTTAGCCTCCCACCCTACTTTTATACTTCATAACCATTTGGATTTAATCTTTGCCATCTCCATGAGTCCCGTACCATATCCTGTAGATTTTTTTCGGCTTTCCATCCTAAGACAAGATATGCCTTATTAGGATCTGCATAACAAGTAGCCACATCTCCAGGACGACGTTCCTTGATTACATAAGGAATCTTGACTCCATTTTCACATTCAAAAGCCTTAACCATATCCAAAACGCTATACCCAGTCCCAGTTCCAAGGTTGAAAACAGCTGTTCCCTTATGTTCTAAATTATGCTTCACAGCTAAAACATGACCTTTTGCTAAATCTAACACATGAATATAGTCTCGCACACCTGTACCATCATGTGTATCATAGTCATTACCAAAAATACTAAGTTCCTGCAATTTACCAACTGCAACCTGAGTGATATAAGGCATCAGATTATTAGGGATTCCATTTGGAGCCTCCCCAATTAAACCTGACTCATGGGCTCCAATAGGATTAAAATAACGAAGATTCGTCACAGACCAATCTGGATTTGCAGCAGCAACATCTGTTAGAATTTGCTCCATCATCAACTTCGTATATCCATAAGGATTTGTCGCTGAAGTCGGCAAATCCTCTGTCAATGGTGAAATATTATTCATTCCATAAACTGTAGCACTAGAACTAAAGATAATATGCTTTACATCATATTTCTTCATCATATTGAGAAGGGATATAGTACCACCGACATTGTTGTCATAATATTTTAGCGGTTCTTGCACAGACTCACCAACTGCCTTATAAGCTGCAAAATGAATCACTGCATCAATATGATTTTCCTCAAATACCTGATCCATAAACTTTTTATCTGCAATAGAACCTTGATAAAAAGGAACCGTCACACCTGTAATAGTTTTTAATCTATCTAAGACCTGAAGCGAACTATTTGAAAAATCATCTACAACTACAACATCATAACCATTTTTTAATAATTCCACTACTGTGTGGCTACCGATATAACCTGTACCACCTGTGACTAAAATTTGTGTTGCCATATAACTTAAGCCTTTCATATTAATTACGAAACATTGGCAATTGATAAGAAAATTATGTACTTCATTTATATCAATTATAGCCCTACAATAAAAACTTACTAATATTCCTGTTCTTCTTTCTTAATTAAACTTGTTCAAATCTCTTTTAATCTGAGTAGTACTAATTTCAGGAGTTCGAGATATATATTCCACTTCCACTCCTGTGTCTCTCAAGAAATCAAACTCTCCTTTCCAATCATCACCAATTACGAATAAATCAACATCATATTTACTAACATCTGTTTCTTTTTGTGACCATGATTCCTCAGGAATAACAAGATCTACATAGCGAATTGATTCTACTAAAGCTTTACGTTGTTCATAGCTAAAGTAGCTCTTTTTCTGCTTCTCATTCCAATTGAATTCATCTGTTGAAACTGCCACAATTAAATAATCACCTAACGCTTTAGCTCTTTTCAATAAATTTATGTGTCCATAATGCAATAAATCAAATGTTCCATATGTAATTACTCTTTTCAATTTATATCTCCTTTATTTTAATAACTCTAAAATAGCATCATAATTTGGAGTTTCTTGATATTGGTTTGTAATATTTCTAACCTCTTGATACTGTTTTTCGTATTGTTTAATGTAACTCATCATATCTTTTCTTATTGTTTCTAAATTATCTACAAACTCCTCATAAGAATAAACTTTCTTCCCAGGAGTAATTTGATCATAATCCATATAAAAGCCCCGCTCTTCCTGAGCATAAAAATCAAGGTCATAAGGGAAAAATAATATAGGCTTATTCGTTAATAGATAATCAAAATATACAGACGAATAGTCCGTTATAAGGAGATCTGTCTCCAATAGAGCACCATATACATCCTCTTGCGAAGCTATGATGTCTATGTTTGAATATTGAGATAGTTTATTCCAATCAGATTTTGAAGCAAAATGAGGTTTTACATGAAAGACAATATTATTTTCTTTTAATCTAGAATTAAAATCTTCTATATCAGAATCTAAGATAGGATTACGATTATTATCATCTTGATTGCGAAAAGTAGGAAGATAATATACATTGAATGGGGAAATGTCATCTTTCTTCTCTAAGTAATTATTATAAAGTCGTGAGTTTCGAGGATATGAGGCAATAAGCCACTTCTCCTTTTTAATTTCCATCGCATGTCCAAGTAAACTTGCTGCAAGCTGAGAAGGCGCTACGATGTATTGATCTCTCCAAAATCCCCCCGATGAAAATTTTCGGAGTAACTCATTTTTCGGCTTATAACCAGGAATAATATCAATACCTATTTTTTTCAAAGGAACACCGTGCCAAAGATTAATGCGAGTTGTTCTAATTGATAAGAAACCTAATATGTCATGAGGATTTTGATCAATAAAATGTATCTTACTCCTTAAATGCCAAAAAATAGAACGAAGATTTAAACCAAATAACACATCATACCCTTTTTCTTTTAACTGCTGATAAATCTTCTTGTCTTTTGTATACCAAAATACTCTCACTAATCCTAAATTATCCATATTCTCAGTGAGATATTCAAACATTCCTTTTGAATTATCTGCAAATCTTTTTCCTTCCCACCCACCAATAACAATATATTTTTTAGATTTCGGAACGATTAATGTAACAATCAATAATAGTATATTAAATATTATTTTTAACAATTTCATACTAAGTGTTCCCTCCTTTCTCATTACTATAAAACCTACTTAGCCAAGAAGAGGCATTGTAATAATTTAAATCATTAGGATCTATTGATACAAAATCTGAATTTACAAAATCTTTCAGTTTTTCAGAATCATCTTCGCCTAAAATAAATATATTATCTGGTGAATAATATTTTTCATTTCTAATACCTACGTTATTAGTTATTAATTTTTTCTTATTTGTCAAAGCCAACAATGGGCGTAAAGTTTGCCATTGAATCTCTTTTTCAACAATATCAACAACCACTCGACTCTGTGCTACAACTTCATGATATTTTTCTTCTGAAATTATATTATCTTTCCTGATAGAATCTGGTACTAACTGTGAAGATGTTACATAGTAAAAAAAAGAGCAAATTTTTTGTCTACCAAATAGTTCTAACAATTCCAATACAATCTCTGTCCTATCCTTTAATAACCCCCCTCTATCTGCACCAACATATGAGACATCATAGATTATTTTTTTCTTTGGAAGATTCATCGTTTGCACATAAAATTGTGGATTGTAAAACATGCCATATTTCTTACTATCCTCTTCAAAAAAAGACCAGTTTTCAAAACAAGATGACTCTTTATATGGATAACCTGACACTTTCAAACTATCCCAATAATAATTAATACAACGAACATCTGGATGTTTTTTCTTAATCCATTGCAAAATCTGAATTGAATACGGACTAGCAATCATGATAATAGTTTCAAAATTTTGAATATCTGATACCCAAGGTAACAGCCATATCCCTATTCCTGGTAAACCACTTAGCAAATGAAACCTTCTAAACATTCGCAAAAGAACATTAACTGGTTTAAAGACACAAAATGCTACTGTCCCCTCTTCTTTACTTAAGTGGTCTAACATAATATTGTTACTTTTTGCTTCATTAAAAAATAATAATAAATTCCTCATCTTAATTCCTCTATTTCCCCAAGCTACGGATAGATAGCTGAAGTTTAACAAAAAGGTACCAACTAAAATATAGAACTAGTAGTAGAAGAAGGACCCAGCGTAGATACGCTTTCTCTAGGTTTAATTGAACAAAAATTGATATACTGATTACAAATAGACTAATTAGGGTAAATGTTTTTGTACTATAAATCTGTTTACGCTGATTCACATAATAGGCAAAAACATAATGCAATAAGAAATATAGTATATAAGTAAATAGAGTTGTATATGCTGCTGCTCCGTATCCATATTTAGGTATAAAGAGAAAATTAAGAGTTAGATTAACCACAGCAGCCAAAACAGTTCCAGTAGAAATGAATTGAGTTTTTTCAAAATAATACTCAACAACTGCTGGGAAATTATACATAAATGTAAAGAAACCACTCAAAACAATAGGGGTCACAATCATCTTTGAACTTACATATGCTGAGCCACCCATAATACTAATTAATTCAGGTGAAACTAACATTGCCATGCTAGACAGAATAGCTAAACTCCATGCGTACTGGTTCGCACGTATTCTTATATTTTGGAGTTCATTATTTCTAAATTTCTCATAAAACCATGGCCCCCAGACTTGATCCAGAGAGGAATACATGACTGAAATGAGCGATTGTAGAGTATAAGCAAAGCTATACAATCCAGCTTCTTCATTACCGACCATATTTGCAATCATAATTCTATCCACTGAACTCAAGACAACTTGTGAAATTCCATGGGGTATCAGGGGTAAACTATAAGTTAATGCATAAGTAAAATGTGATCGATTTAATTTCGGCTTTTGCTTTCTAAAAAAATAAACAATTAAAAATAATGATATTAAAAACGCTGGGATTGTCGTTCCTAATATACGTCCTATGTATCTTTGTTTATCAAAAATACATAAAATTAAAAAAACAGAAATTAAGATAGTTGATAACGCATTAACAGTCGCAATTTTCACATAGCTACTGGATTTGAACTGTAGACTTACATAAGCATTAAAATTAGCAATAATAGCCAAAGCAAAACTGTAAATAATCACGGAATAAATCATAAAAAATGATATCCCATGATAAATAATAGGGAATAGTATTCCTATTATAGTGAAAAATGTTGCTACTATAATACAAATTAAAATAGTATTTGATACATATTCATCAAACTCATCTTTAAATTTAATATATGCATTTTTATAACTTGTATGGATTGCTACGCCAATTAAGATAAATACAATTGAAGAATAGGAAACAAACATATTGTAAATTCCGAAATCAGCTGTACTTAAAAGTCTAGCAAATAGAGGAAGAGTTATAAAGCTGATTCCTCTGATTAGATAGTTTCCTAAAACATAGCCAAGTCCTGCTTTTTTTACATTAGAACTCATTCATCCCTCCTTTCTATTTACTCCCAGAAGTATATCCCGCTATCAATCACAGGATAATAAATATCAATATATTGTCCTAAAAGAATAGGGTAGTAATAAATTATCCCAATCACTGCAAGTGAACTAAATATTATCTTCAAGCGCGCACGTGACATAACAGGTAATTCTAAAATAGTATTTACAACCACAATAAATATCAAGATAAATAGATTTCTATATAATCGGAATGGAGCATTTGCAAAATAAAGGAAAGGAACTACCAATCCTAGCATCCGCCAAACTAATAATACTGACGTTAATAGATGCTTAGTTTTATTAGTCAAAAATTCTTGATATCGTCTACAGTATTCTAATAAAAAAAGCACCATCAAATATATGCCAACAGCAACCAGACTCCTGTAACTCGCTGATTGAGTCGCATAAATTGCTAGTTTCGAAAGAAATGGAAGACGAGATAAAATCATTAAAAGTGCCGACGCCACAGGACTCATAAAAAAGAAAAATAAATATGTCATCATTCCAATAATCGGAAAGATTGTACTAGAATTCTTTATATACTGGGTACGAATTAAAGGGAGAAACAGGTAAATTGTAAATGAGAAATGAAAGAGAATAGCTATCATCAAAAATATATAATAAAGAGGCAGACTCATTCTTCCTCCATTTATTAGAACATATATAGCAAAAAGTAAAAAGCTGACTGCAATAAAATTTTTAAACTGCATACCATCAACAGCATAGCTTCCACTAAGTATATAAAGAGAAATGACACTTGCCGTGCTGACAGAATATTTCTTCAATATTGGAAAAACTAAAGAACCTCCTAAAATGGTTAAAAGTAGAGCCTGAAATTTTGGATAAGTTATATCTGTAAAAAGACCAGAGACAAATATAACTACTCTACTTAAAAACTCGTAGGTATAATCAAAAGGATTTATATGGGTATTTTTTACATATAGAAAAAAACGTGCGTAGTTTAAGGCATCGTATCCTAAACGGTTAGCAGTCATTAAAATCAAAACGCTGATAGCTAGCAATAGGGTTAAAAAAATATCTATAAATTTAAATTGAATCTCCCCAATACTTTGATTAAAACGTCCAATAAAAAAGTATAGTAGACAAATTATACTACTAAAAATTACAATTCCAATCATCATTCTTCCCAATCATTTATTTATAACGTCTAGCATATAGTAAATAACCTATAGGATAAGTTAGTATAGTTAATAATGGATATACTGAATCTTTTAGTAATCTCTGATCTTTCAAACATAACTTGATAGCAACATACCGAATAGTATCCTGAATCTTATGTTTGAGCAGTCGGTCCTTTGTAAGTCGTTGTAAAATGTATGCTTCATAACCTTTAGGATTTTTTGCAATTACCTTTGCCATAGACTTTGTATACCCATCCTCTAGATACTCACCAATATATATAACCTCATTTGTTATGAATAATTCTCCTTCATCGTCTAATTGATCATATAGGTATGATTCTGGAACGAATTTTTCACCTTTAAAATGAGGGAATGAATATTTTTGAATCACTTTTGTATCATAGACTAACATTGTGTCTCCCCTTAAGGAGTATTTACGATAAGCATCTATTAGTTTTGCTCTTTCAACTTCACTATTCCATAACGTAATGGGATTCTGAGAACTGTAGCCACGCCCACAAACGATACCAACTATTCCTTCATTCTGCTCCCACCAGTACAAAATTTTTTCTACAGCATCCTCTGTTAGATAATCATCTGAATCAACACAAGTAAACAACTTGCCTTTTGCTTTTGCAACGCCTTCATTATGAGCTTGTGATTTCCCTGAATTTTCTTGATAAATATATCTAATAGAAAAATTTTTTTGTCCCATCCACGATAGGACTAGATCACGGGTCGAATCCGTAGACCCGTCATCTACTAAAAGCCATTCAAAGTCCTTGACAGACTGAGCACACAGAGATTGGTAAAGTCTCTCAAGAGTATGAGCACGATTATAAGTCGGGGTGAAAATCGTTAACATTGGTTTACTCATTATTCTCTCCTATACATGATTCATAAATCTGACTCAATGTTTCCATATACTCAGGAATATTATCTAATTCTTGAGATCGTTTTAAAGCCCCCTCGCTTTTATTTAGAAAAAGAATTTCATCTCTCAAAAGATTATTAGCTGCATCAACAAAATCTTTAATGCTGTGGCATAATTTTCCACATGATTCATTAACTATTGTAGGTAAACCGCCTACTTCTGAAGCCAGTATAGGAAGACCTAAGGAAAGCGCCTCAACCGCTGCTAGACCAAACCCCTCCCATCTAGATGGCATACAAAGAATTTTTGCTTTTTTTAAGTATATATATGGATTTTTTTGAAAACCTTTCAACTCAATATTCTCTTCGAGATTTAAGTATCTAATTTGTTCTCGTATCTCATCTAAAAGCTCTCCATCACCCAACATTAAAGCTCGTATATTTGTATGTTCCTTTTTTAATTCAGAGATAATATTCAAAAAGACATCTGGACTCTTTTGCTCCGTCAAACGTCCTACAAAAGCCAAATCATATGTCCCAACAGGATTTTCCTCTTCCGAGAGTAACTTTATCCTAGTTAAATCTATAGGATTACTAACAACATTTGTCTTCATAGAAAAGAAAGAACCAAAAATAAATTCATCCATAACAGATGGTGATACAGTTAAAATCTGACTGTAACGAAAACAAGACAAACCATATAGCATAGAGCGCAGATTCATCTTCTTCAACCATAGAGGATTGTTATGTAAATGACTAATAACTGGAATCCGATTAAGCACCATCGCTGCACTAATACTTGCCGTAAAATCATGGGCATGGATGATATCTGGTCTTTCCTTCTTGATTAATTTAGTCAGAGTCCAAGGATTTATACTTGGGATTGGTATGTAATTAATTTCCCTCTCTTCTAAAACCTCACGAATGTTTCCTTCTAGTGATACATATCGTGCATCTATTGTTTCACGTGTATGATTTATAATCGTTACTACCACATTTTCAGCACCTGAAAATGCACCTGTATTCAAGATATGTAATACCTTAATTTTTTCGTTTGCCTTGATCAATTTTATTATAATCCTCTATTGTTTTCCAAGTAAATAAATTCTTTTCATTTGCTTATCAACATACTCTGTTGAAAATTCTTTAATTTTTTCACGATTATAGACTCCAAAGCAGGCCAATTTTTCTCGATGCTCAATCATAGTATCTAACTCAGAAATCAATTCTTGTAGCTGCCCACTTGTGAAAAGATAGCCACCCTTTCCATGTTCAACTAAATCATGATTTCCACGAATATCTGATGCTAGAATTGGTAATCCTATAGCCATTGCTTCCATTATAGATACAGGGAGTCCTTCTCTATAAGATGGAAAAACAAAAATATCACTTTTTTCGAGTAATAAATTTACATCATCCCGATATCCTAACAAATGCACTTGACTTTGTAAACCATACGAAACGATTAGTTCTTGTATATCATCTCTTAATACGCCTTCACCACATATATCATATAAGATTTGCTCCCGATACCTAGATTGAGCAATCGCTTCAATAACCAGTCTATGATTTTTATTATGATTAAGTTCACCAATCGAAATAATCTGAAATTGATTGTTATTTCTTTTAAAGGATTTTTTCGGAGTAAACTTCTCTAAGTCTATTCCAATTCCATTAATCTTATGCGTTCGTTTAGCATTTAGCTTTTTTATAGCAAACTGATAATCTTCTGAATTTATTGTAATTAGATCATCTGTGACGTAAGATAAAATCTTTTCGATAGGATAATAAATTACCCAATTCTTTTTTGAAGCTCCTTTAAAAAAATGAAATCCATGTGCTGTATAAATTAACCTTATTTTCCGTCTCCTAATTGTTAATAGACGTGAAATCACTCCACCAACCGGAGAGTGCGCATGTACAAGAGTAACTTGAGCATCATCTAGAATATTCTTTAAAACATTATAAGCCTTTAAATTATCTTTAGAAAATGGGAATCGAGCAAACGGGATATTAACGCAATCTACTCCCTCTTTTTCCAACTCCTTGATCAACTGACGTGATTTAGCCAAAGAAATATTACCAGGTTCCTCAAAATTTGTTGCTACGATCACTTTGTATCCTAAATTGCGTAGTAATTGAATGTTATGTCGATTAAATTGATAAATCATTGATGCTACTGACGCCACAACCACTGCTTTCTTCAACTAATCCTCCTTTTCCGTCAAATAAATTGACGTTTTAAAATCACGCACTTGATATTCAAAGTCATATTCACTCAGTTCTTTAGAATAAACCAAATTCCCAAACAGTTTCTTTATGTTATCATTAACAAACATAAGACTTATAAATATATTAAAAAACTTAGTGAGATAAATATTTCTACCATGTTGTAAAGCAATCTCTTTGACAAGATCACTTGTAGAAACATAATCCTTATTCTGTGGGAAGAATATACCATCTTTCCTACGTATGATAATCTGAGCAATAAATTCACATAGATTATCAATATGTATCATACTTCTTTGATTTTCATATTTTGGAAATATAGGTAGAGACTGAGCTAATTTTGACAATCTAGGATAGTTACCTTTGGAACCTTTACCATACACCATAGGTGGTCGAACAACTGCTATGTTAAACTCGTTACTCTTAAGAGTTCCTATTTTTAATTCCGCTTGCCACTTACTATCTCCATAAAAATCTGTTGGTTTAGGAGTAGTAGCGCCAGTAATTATCCGCTCTTTACTCGTACTATCACCATATACTATAATACTGCTCATAAAGATGAACTGCGAAACTCTTTCCTGCTTTGCCTTCTTTGCTACCTCATAGGTCAACTCCGTATTGACCTTATAGTATAAATCTTTTTTGCTCCTATCTTTAGAAAAATGTGCAATTCCAGCAACATGAAAAACTGCATCGTACTGTGAAAAATCATGATCTTTCCAAGAATTATTACGTACATCTAGCTCAGTTATATCAAACTCTTTATTTACAGTATAGTTTATAAAATATCTTCCAATGTAACTATTTTTCCCTGTAATCAGAATTTTTTTCATTTATTCCCCTCTTTTTATATTATCTGGCCCTCCTTCAACAACACCGTCACTTTTCAACACGCTTAGAATAGTTCCAAAGAAACAGCGGCAATCTAGAGCAAAGGACATATTTTTTACATAGTAGCCATCAAGTTCAGCTTTTTGTTTGATTGGTAGTTCATCACGACCATTAATCTGTGCCCAACCAGTCAATCCTGGTAACACATCATTAGCACCATACCTATCACGTTCCTCAATCAAATCATATTGATTCCAAAGGGCAGGTCGAGGGCCAATGATGCTCATGTCTCCAACAAAAATATTCCAAATCTGCGGTAATTCATCAAGAGATGTTTTGCGCATGAATTTCCCAATTTTCGTAATCCATTGTTCAGGATTTTCTAATAAATGAGTGGGAGTGTCTTTAGGTGTGTCAATCCGCATCGTTCTAAACTTTAAAATAAAAAAGTGTTTTTTGTGTAATCCTATACGTTTTTGTTTAAAAAGTACTGGTCCCTTTGAATCTAACTTTATGGCTATAATCAGAACAAGAAATAGAGGTGATAGTACAATCATACCGCACAAGGACAAAATAATATCAAGAATGCGTTTAATAAATTTATACATACTTTATCTCCCCTACTGTTGCGCAAATTTTATTAATTTGGCTTTCAATTCTGCTCCATCTAATTTGGAAATAGAATTAATGAAAGCCGTTACTTCTGAATGAGGTAAAGCTTGAACATTTCCTACAAATATTTTTTCATAGATTTGTTCGTCAACTCGCTCTTCAGTAGAGAGCAATTCCTCATATAATTTCTCTCCTGGGCGAATTCCAGCTTCTACAATTTGGATTTCCTCTTCTGTATGACCGCTCAAGGTAATCATTTTTTTAGCTAAATCTAAAATTTTAACTGGCTCACCCATATCTAACACGAAAATTTCTCCACCATGCATTAGCGCACCCGCTTGAATAACAAGACGACTTGCTTCAGGAATAGTCATGAAATACCGTGTCATTCGGAAATCTGTGACGGTAATTGGACCACCGTTCGCAATTTGCTCCTTGAACAAAGGCACTACACTACCTCGACTGCCTAAAACATTCCCAAAGCGAACCGCTGCAAACAAGGTCTTCCCTTCCTCATTCAAACTCGTAACAATCATTTCAGCCACACGTTTTGTAGCTCCCATGACATTTGGAGGATTCACAGCCTTATCTGTAGAAACCATTACAAATTTAGCAACTCCAGCTGCTTTCGCAGCTTCAGCCACATTTTTGGTTCCATAAATATTGTTTTTTACTGCTTCAGTTGGGTTGTATTCCATCAGTGGGACGTGCTTATGAGCTGCCGCATGGTAAACACGATCAGGTTGATACTCATGCATAATATGGAATATCCGTTCTCGATCTTGTATATCCGCGATAAGAGGCACAATTTCGACTTTATCTCCATACTGAGTAAGTAATTCTTTATGAATTAAATAGATAGAATTTTCTCCATGACCTAAAAGTAGTAATCTTGCAGGAGAAAAACGAGCAATTTGGCGGCAAAGCTCTGAGCCAATTGAGCCTCCTGCTCCTGTTACCAAAATTGTCTTACCATCAATATTGGATTGCAAACTCGTTTGATCAAGTCTAACTTCTTTTCTTCCCAATAAATCAGCAATATCAATTTCTCGTAATTTATGTACTTTTAACTTTCCTGTAACCACTTCTTCATATTTCGGCATAGCACTAACTTTAGCGCCTGTTTTTTTACAAAGAGAGAAAAGCCGTTCATACTCATCTGGTTTAAGAGAAGGAATTGCTAGGACAATCTGACTTATCTCATAGTTTGCTACAATCTCAGGGATTTGATTATCCGTACCAACAACTTTGACACCGTGCAAAAACGAGCCCTGCTTACTTGTATCACTATCTACGACAGCCACAATTTTTAACTCGGGTGACTCTTTCAAAGCCGTTTTAATAAACAGGCTTCCACCATCCCCTGCTCCAACAACTAGCGTTCTACTGACTTTACTTTCTTCAACCTCTGTATAAGTCGTTCCGTTTTTAAAACTAAACCACATTCTCCAGCAAAGACGCATGGACATAGTAAATAAAATAGAGAACATGCAACTAAGTAATAAAAAGCGATAGCTTGTATGCAAGGATAGCGCAAGTTCTACTAAGAAACTAACAAAGTAAGCACTGACCAAGGTTAGACTGATCGTACTAAGAGTTTTATAGTCCGTATAACGATTAATAATCGAGAAGAGTTTCGTTTTGATTCCAATTAAAAAATAGAGTACAACTGTCATTGTTAAGGTTTGTACAAAACTCAAATCTGACAGCAAAATATACTCAGATAAAAAGAAGTATGCCACAAAACCACTAAAATATATTAAAACAGCATCTGCTATCATCAGAATAATTCTTTTTTGTGATCGTGTTAATTCCATAATATCCCTTTATTTCTTCTATTCTTTACTCAAATTATCCCCATAGTGTCCATAGGAACCATAGAAACCGTATTTGTCTGCTTGGACATTGTATTTATTTAAGACTACACCAAGGAAAGGTGTAGATGATTGTTCCAACTGCATTTTAGATCTTTGAACCATCTTCCGCTTAACTTCTTTTGGTGCTACAACCAAAAGGCTAGCATCGCAGACTCTAGAAATAAGAGTCGCGTCTACTACCATACCAATCGGTGGTGTATCTACAATAATATAATCATAGTGACGGCGCAAAACGTTCATCATCGTTGCAAATCGATCACTCTGAAGAAGTGCAGTCGGGTTAGGGGAGATTTGCCCCGAAGAGACAACGAAAAGATTTGGCTCATCCGTTTCGCACAATCCTTGAGATAGATCTGTAGTCCCAGACAGATATTCTGTCAAACCAGTGACTTTTCCATCACTCTTAAAGACTCCACCTAACATTTTAGAATTCCGAATATCTGCATCAATCAAAAGTGTCTTGTGACCCGCTTTAGCAAAGGTCAGAGCGAGATTGGTTGAAGTTGTTGTCTTTCCTTCACCCGGGAAAGTAGAACTAATAGCAATTACCCTGATGTTCTCTCCGCTAAGTTGGATGTTGGTTCGAAGAGCATTATAGTACTCCTCTACCCGTGAAATAGACATTTTCTTCTTTCTTGCTAACTCTAATATTGGCATTGTATCTCCTAACCTACCTTATTCATATCTGGGACGACACCAAGCAAGGTCATTCCTAAGACTTCTTCAATATCTTCTGGCTTCTTGACACGGTCATCAAGGATCTCAACAATCACTACTACAATGACCATCAAGACACCACCCGCAAGCACTCCAATGATGGTATTGCGACGGATGTTCGGAGAAGACGGTGTTTTTGGCGTTTCTGCTTCTTCTAGCGTTGTAACATCAGATACCTTGGTAACAGCGATGATCTTCTCAGCAGCGACTTCACGCAAAGTATTGGCGATGCGGCTAGCTTCTGCCGGATCCGCATGCGTAACCGTAATAGACACAATCCGAGTATCTGTCGGTACGGTCACAGTTACCTTAGATGCCAAGTCAGATGGCGAACCTGACAGTTTCAATTCTGAAATGACGGATGCTAAAACGTCTTGAGACAGGATAATTTCCTTGTAGTCTTTTACCAGATAAGAACCGGCCTGCAAGTCTTGGTTTGTCAAGGTAGGATTTTCGCCCTGCTGACGATTGACAACGTAGATACGCGTCGTGCTCTTATAAGCAGGCTTAGCAATAAAAACGCTATAACCTAGGGCTAAAATACCTGTCAATAAGGCAGTTAAGATAATTAAAAATTTCCGTTTCCAAATTGTCTTCAACAGAGACAACACATCGATTTCGATCATTTGATTTTCTTGATTCATGTATTTACTTTCTCCAGAGTTTGATTGATTAAATAAACTCGTTACTTAATAAGATTTCTTGGTTTGTCTTAAAGAGTTCTTCCGCACGCTCAGCGCCGTATTTTTTCGCGACAATCTGATAGGCCTTTTGCATATAAGGCGGTCTGTCATCGAGATTGTGCATGTCGCTGGCAACGAAATGAACTAAGTCCCGTTCTAAAAAGAACTGAACACGCTTTTTCATAAATTTGTAACGATCACCAAAGAGCTTGGGTTTCAAAACATTTGAACTATTGACTTGCATATAGCAGCCCATATTGATCAATTCGCTGACCTTATCTTCATCATTTTCCAGACAGTGATAGCGCTCGATATGGGCCACCACCGGAGTCATACCGAGGCGGATAACATTGCCCAAGGCTGAGTGAATATCCTTATAGGGTGTATTCATACTAAACTCGATCAAGACATACTTGGTGTCGCCTAGACTGGGAAATGTCCCCTCTTCCAGCTTTTGTAAGATATCGCTAGTATAGTAAATCTCAGCTCCATATAGCACGGTCAAGTCGTCAGCAACTTCCTTGGCTAACTCCTGCACTTGCTTAAAGTTTGCTGCAATCTTTTCTTCGGGCGTTTCAAACATGCCCTTTCGGCGATGAGAAGTGGAAATAATGGTACGAACGCCCTGACGATAGCTTTCTTCTAGTAGACGTCGGCTATCCTCTAATGTCTTAGGGCCGTCATCCACATCAAAAATGATATGTGAGTGAATATCAATCATGCTTTACTTCCCTTCCATCACTTCTTGGATCGCTGCTTTGGCTGCTGCCAAGCTATTTTGATCAATTTCCATCATGTAGAGATTGGCTTCTGGCATGGCATAGGAAGGCAGACCTGTATTTCCAGTTCCAGTCAAGGCTTGAGAAGTTACATTGTAACTTCCGCCTGACTCTAACTGAGTATTGATCAGATTCATCATCGTTTCCAAGCTCATATCGGTCTGGACAGAATCCTGCAATCCTGAAAGAATGGCGTTGTAGTTCTTCAATGCATCTGTCGAAGTCAGCTTTTTAATGACTGCTGCAATGACCTTTTCTTGGTTCTTACCACGATCATTATCTCCGCCATTTAGAGAATAACGTTCACGAACGAAAGTCAACGCTTGTTCAGAATTTAATGAAATATTACCAATAGGATAATGAGTATTTCCTGCAGTAAACTCTTGGTCGTTCTCAATATCAATCCCGCCCAGCAAGTCAATCAACTTGAGGAAGGAAGTGAAATTCAGGCGCACGTAGTAATTCAAATCAATGCCATAGAGATTTTCCAAGGTGTGAACTGAAGCGTCCACGCCGTAAATACCCGCGTGGGTCAGCTTATCTGGCTGATTAAGGCCACCGTCCGCAATTGGAACATAGGCATCCCGTGGTGTCGTCGTCAGCAAGACTTTCTTGGTCTTACGGTTGACTGTCATGATAATGTTGACATCTGAGCGTGACACAGAAGAAATCGGTCCATAAGTGTCAATTCCACTGACATAGATATTGAAGACTTCTGCATTTGGATTTTGCTTGCCGATGGCTGTATCAATCTTCTTGCTCATCTTGTGAGTGTAGATTTTTTTAATCTTAGAAGCATAATCGGGATCTTCTCCACGAATGGTATCTTCAAAGACACTATTCAAGACCATAGCCTTGGCTTCACCAGAAGTCAGTGACTTATAGGCAGAGAGATATGAAGAAGCTGTATCCACTGTCAGCTCATGTCCTTGTGTCTGACTGATATTTTTCATCAGTGCTTGAACATTGTCTTGGTCATTGCCTGACGGTGCTAAGACATTTGTCAACTGCTTGAGGTCCTTAACATCACTATCTGCCGGCACCACGATACTCATTTCATACTCAGAGTAGTTAGAAGTGGAATTAACGCCAGCCGACAAGTCGACTAAACCCTTTACAGCATACATAGACACTGACCCCACAAGCAGGGCTACTATTAGAATAGTACTGGTGGTCTTTCTTGCCTTACCCTTGAAAATCAGGAATCCTGATAGGACTGCCACTGCTAGGATGAGGGCTGTCACTAAAACATTCACATAGCGAAAAGCTAGAAAATGATAGCGGAAAATTGTGAAAATCAAGAAGGCTGCTAACAAAGTATAAACACCCAAGAGGGTGCTATTAACTATTTTTAATCGATCGTTTTTCTTTTTAGACTTTTTTGCTCTCTGATACATTCACCTTACTACTTTCTGTGCGAAATTACTCTAGTCTATTATAGCATAAAAACATGGCTTTTTTTAAGAATTTCTTAAGAATATTATATAATTGTAAAAAAATCCTATTTTTTTTGTCAACGACTTCAACTTTGAAATCGAATTCAAGCCAAAATATAGAAAAATAAAGCGATACCAAGGCATTGACACCACCTTATTCTGGTAGATAAGATAGATCTCCGCTCATGAAATCCAGAGAGCCACTAGCATATAATAAGAACATTTAAAAAATTATGGACACAGTTGAACAAAACGTCCTATTTTTATGCTGAAAGTTTTGCTCCAATCTAGACGATTATAGTAAGCCATCTCGATCCACTTGCTCATAGGCCTGGAGGCCATCATTGAGCTTGTCCCAGATGACTACCTGTCCTGACTGAAGGGACTTCTGCACATCAATGATTCGCTGATTAGAAGATCCGCGAAACTGCAGCATGAGATTTTTCTTCGCGATATCAAAACGGCCGTCCACTAAGATGTCAATCAGACTCAGCAGCTCCAGCTTGTCCTCCGTTTCCAGCATCATCTCCTCCCAGGTGTAGCCCGTCCAGGACCAAATATCCTTGTCTGGAAGCTCTCTCCGAATCCGCTTGACCAAGGGCAGGAGAATGCCTGTATTGAGAAATGGCTCGCCGCCTAGAAGGGTCAGCCCCTGCACATAAGGCTCCGCCAAGTCTTTCATAATCTGCTCCTCCAGCTCTTGGGTATAGGGAATACCAGCGTTGAAGGACCAAGTTGCTGCATTATAGCAGCCCTCACAATGAAACATACAGCCACTGACATAGAGGGAGTTACGGACACCTTCGCCATCTACAAAGTTAAAGGCCTTATAGTCAATGATTCGCCCCTTACTCAGCTCCTCACTTTTCCATTCTTGAGGTTTGGGATTGTTCATCGTCATCCTCCAAATCAATCCAGTAGCGCTGACTTCTGTCTATTGTATTTTCGTAAACACCGCCAGCAGAGAGAATCGTGCGGCGACTGGCTTCGTTGTCTTCATCACAGGTAATCAGCACTCGGTCCAGTCCTTGCTTTCGTGCCTCTGCTAGTCCGAGCTCCAGTTGCAACTTGGCCAAGCCCTTTCTGCGTTGACTAGGCCGGATAGAATAGCCAATATGCCCACCCTCTACAAATAATTTGTCATTCAAAGATAGGCGTAGGGCTAAAAAGCCCAGAGGATAGCCAGTCTCATCAAAGGATAAAAATTGGATGGCAGGAACCCAGCCTGCTGGCAGATTCTCAGTATCCTCCTGCCGCTCTACAATTCGCAACCAATCCTCATAATCCTTTGCTCGCTTCCAAGTGGAGCCCATGCCACCGTGCATATAGGATTTTGCAGCATCGAACTCCGCAACCATCTCTAAAATCGCGTCTTTATCTTCCAAAATTGGTCGTCGTAACTTCATAAACTATCCTCAATCTAAATCAATCCAATAGCGCTCTTTACCAGCTCGAACATCCTCTAAAGCTCCGCCATTGGCCAGAATCACCGCTCGACTGGCGGCATTGTCCTCATCGCAGGTCACCAAAGCTCGTTTGATATTTTTACTTTTGGCTACTTGCAAGCCTTGCCGCAGCTGCTCTTTTGCCAATCCTTTCCCACGCGCAGAGGGACGGATACTGTAACCGATATGCCCGCCTTCTTGGAGCAAATGGTCATTGAGCCGCAAGCGCAGATTGAGAAAGCCCACAGCCTGACCATCCGCAGCAAAAGAAACTAGTTGGATGTAAGGCACAAAACCTTGTGGCAAGCCTAGCCCTGCTTCAGCTAGCTGAATCGTCTCCAGCCAGTCCTCATAAACAAAATCCGCTCCGCCAAAGAAGCCGTCCTGTCGGCTACCAGCCGCTTCAAAGTCAGCCAGCATCTCTAAAATATTTTCCTTGTCTTCTAGTTTCGGTCGTCTAAGCTCCATACTTCCTCCTGATACGAAGAGAGTGAGACCGCCTTGCGCCCCACTCTGACTTCTATTATTTCTTGTTTTTTTCTAAAAATTGCTGACGCAGTTTGGCCAATCGCTCTTTTTTGCCATTGCCTCCCCGCGAATGTTTTTCATGGAAACGCTGTACCTGAACCTTTCCTTTATCATCCAATTGATACTTTCCCATCTTAATTTCCTTCGTACTTAATAGTTGAGCCATTCATGTGCTTGACCCGAGCTGATATTTCCTTGTGGCGGCCATTAACCATCGGACGTGCTTGCGGATTTCCTAAGTAACCGCAGGTCCGCTTGACCACATCGACTGTCTTGGGATCGCTGTTGCCACAGTTTGGACAGGTGAAGCCCCGCTCGGTCGGCGTGAAATCTCCCTCAAAGTTACACTTGTAACAGCGGTCAATCGGTGTATTGGTTCCCAGATAGCCGACTCGGTCATAGGCATAGTCCCAGACAGCCTCCAGAGCCTTGGGATTTTGCTGCAGGACAGGGTATTCACAGTAGTGGATAAAGCCGCCTGAGGCTCCCACTTCAGGATAAATCTTCTCAAAGTCCAACTTTTCAAAAGGCGTTGGATTCTTACGCACATCGTAGTGGAAGGAGTTAGTATAGTACTCCTTGTCAGTAATATCTGGAACGATGCCAAACTTCTCTGTATCCAAACGGCAGAAGCGGTCAGTCAGGCTTTCAGATGGTGTCGAGTAAACAGAGAAATGATAGTCATACTGCTCGGACCATTCTTCCACCCGACGCTTCATATCTTTGACAATAGCAACTGTAAAGTCCTTGGCTTCTGGATTGCTCTCCCAATTACCGCCGTAAAAGACTGCTGCCACTTCATACAGACCGATATAACCTAGGGAAACCGTTGCACGACGGTGAGTAAAGAGCTGGTCTACCTGATCATACTTGCCCAGACGTTGGCCAAAAGCCCCATACTGATAAAGAATCGGTGCATTGGCTGGACTGGCTTCCTTGGTCCGCTCCACTCGGTAGACCAAAGCATCTTCAGCGATATTCATCCGCTCGTTAAAGATCTCCCAGAATTTATCCAAATCTCCCTCGGATTCAAGCGCAATCCGTGGCAAATTGACAGTCACGACACCCAGATTCATACGACCAGAATTAACTTCCTGACCATTTTCATCTTTCCAGCCTTGCAGGAAAGAACGGCAGCCCATCGGTACCTTGAAGGATCCAGTCAAGTCGATAATCTTGTCATAGGAAAGCACATCGGGATACATGCGCTTAGTGGCACACTCCAGAGCCAGTTCTTTGATGTCGTAATTAGGCGTTCCTGGCTCGAGATTAAGCCCACGCTTAAGGGTGAAAATCAGCTTAGGGAAAATTGCTGTGCGGTGCTCGCTTCCCAGTCCCTTGATACGGATATTGAGAATGGCCTTCTGAATTTCCCGCTCAAAACGATTAGTCCCCAGACCAAAGCCCAGCGAGGTAAAAGGAGTTTGACCGTTAGAGGTAAAGAGAGTATTGATCTCATACTCCAGCGACTGCATGGCATCGTAGATGTCCTTCTTGGTCTTCGCCCAGGCGTACTCTTCCTGCTTATCCGGCAAAACCCATTGCTCCGCATCCTTGAGATGCTTTTGATAATTAAGCTCAGCATAAGGCGCCAAGACTTCGTCAATTCGGTCGGCTGAGCAACCTCCGTACTGACTCGAAGCCACATTGGCAATAATCTGTGAGATTTGAGCTGTCGCAGTCTGGATAGACTTAGGACTCTCTACTTCCGCATTGCCAATCTTGAAGCCATTTTTCAGCATGCCGTCAAAGTCAATCAGACAGCAGTTGGTCATTGGTGTATAAGGGCTGTAGTCCAAATCATGGTAGTGGATGTCTCCCTTCTGGTGAGCATTGGCCACATGAGGCGGCAGCATCTTAAGGCCGATGGACTTGCCGACAATCCCAGCAGTCAAATCCCGTTGGGTGTTGAAAACATCACTGTCTTTATTGGCATTCTCATTGACTACCGTGCGATCTTTGTTAAGGAGCTTGTCAATGGTAAAGTTGATATCCGTCGCTTTTGAGCGCTCAAAATCTCGTTGGGTGCGGTAAGTGATGTAGTTTTCCGCAATAGCGTATTCCTTGGCATTCAAAAGCTCATGCTCAACGATGTTCTGAATCTCATAGATTTTGACATACTTAGCGAAGCGACTGCTGATTTCTGCCACAACACGGTCTGTGATGGTTTCGAGCTTAGCTTCCAGCATAGGCGTCATGGGACCAAGGTCCTGAGCCGCTCGTACCATAGCCTTATAGATCTTAGTCACATCAAAAGCTACTCTCCGGCCGTCTCGCTTCTCAACGTAGACGGCGGGCGCGGTATCAAATTTTGCTTCTCTTAAAATCATCACAAACACTTCCTCTTCTCAATTAATCATCTACCAAACATTATATCACTCCAAAATAAAAAATCAATATGTTGTGGTAAAATTGTTATTTTATTATTTTACACACAACATATTGATTAGATTACTTGATTTGATAAAGCTTGAAGTGATTGAGTTTTAGGTTCACTTCTTCATAATCTTGAGAAATTTTCTTTTTCACATCCGAAAAGAGTTTCACATCTTTATTGACTAAGATAAACTTTGGACTTGCCTCGTTTAAAGCATTACGCAAGAAAATGCGATTTTCCTCCGTTCCTGTATAAAGCGACGGACTCAGTAGAGAAACGGCTGATAAACGTTGCGCTTTTTTATAGAGGCTAGCTGTATTGTCCCAAGCATAAATGCTATCCTTGCTAGTACTGTTTTCACGAATATGTTGGGCAGCCAAATTTCTCTCTGCTGAAACTCCATTGGATAGAATATACTCATTTACAAATGGATAAGCTAGGAGGTAAAGTATTGCAAGCAAAGGTAGAAAGAGTTGCTTGCCCAAGTAACGATTCCAGCTAGAAGTCTTGGTAGGCTTACGGTGACGTCTTTCATGGCCATCCCTGTCTCCACCTGTATCTAGCCACAAGGCTAGTAATAGTAAGGCAAAAGGCAGGGTTATCAACAATTGATAAGCGCCCTTCTCCGGCAGGCCTAAAACTCCAACAAAGCTGATAGGGAGACCTAGGAGCCCAATAAAGCGCATGCCACGCGCAGCAGTTGGTTCTTCTTTGAAAGCAAAAGCCGTCATCAGCGCTGTCAGAAAACCTAA
>ERZ773010.709-NODE-709-length-22549-cov-3.298035_pt1 | contig 22549 bp, 20 predicted proteins | sample MGYA00580842_ERZ773010 | MGnify/ENA primary metagenome ERZ773010 (study PRJEB29015, sample SAMEA2737982) | human oral metagenome | biome: human oral; feature: human-associated habitat; material: dental | place: China | collected 2107 ...
GCGCTCTTACCCGACTTACGACGGACGACTTCGCCTTCGAAGCGAATACCCTTACCCTTGTAAGGCTCTGGCATACGGAAGGAGCGAATCTTCGAGCACACCTGACCGAGGAGCTGCTTATCAGCGCTGGTGAGGATGATCAGAGGGTTCTTGTTACGCTCTGTCTTCGTCTCTACCTGAATCTCCTTGGGGAGCTGAAGATAGATGTTGTGCGTGAAGCCGAGGCTCAGCTCGAGCAGCTGACCCTGATTGGATGCACGATAACCGACACCCACGAGCTCAAGAGTCTTGGTGAAGCCCTCGGATACACCTACGATCATATTATGGATAAGCGCACGATAGAGCCCGTGGAGCGAGCGATCTTGACGCTCGTCACTGCTACGGCTTACTACGACGTGATCACCCTCTACGGCTACAGCGATGCGAGCATCGAAAGCCTGTGTTAGCTCACCCTTGGAGCCTTTGACTGTGACGACCTGATCCTTAACGGAGACGGTGACGCCTGCTGGGATGCTTACGGGAAGCTTTCCTATTCTTGACATAGTCTGTACCTCCTTCTTTTAGTAGATGTAACATAGCACTTCGCCACCCACCTTGAGCTGCGAAGCCTCCTTATCGGTCATAACACCTCGTGAAGTAGAGAGGATAGCGATACCGAGACCGTTGAGCACGCGGGGCATCTCACGATAACCCACATACTTACGAAGACCTGGGCGAGAGACACGCTTAAGAGCCTTGAGGGCGTTCACACGTCCCGTACGGTCATACTTCAGCGCGACCTTGATTGTACCCTGAGGGCCATCTTCGACGAACTTAAAGTTGAGGATGTACCCCTTGTCGAAGAGGATCTTCGTGATCTCTTTCTTTAGATTAGACGCGGGGATCTCGACCACACGGTGGCCCGCCTTCACTGCATTACGCAGGCGCGTCAGATAATCTGCAATAGGATCTGTCATTAATGTTGAGAATTAAATTGATCTGGACGACCCAGACAATATTTAAACATACTGCTTGTTGCTCCTTGGCATGAGACACAACACATTAGGGTGTAGATACCCACACAAAAAGCACGCAAATTTACGAACTATTTTCCATACATGCAACTACCACAGCCACACGCATATCGTATCAACTCCACGAACCCTTTTATCCCACCTCTTCCCCATCCTCTATTCCACCCCTCATCCTTACCTCGCTACAACATCACAAACTCAGACACAAATGCCTACACACCAAAGACTTAACTCGACACACCAATCAAGTTACCATAACTCACCTTGATACATTATTATATAGCACACTCATTTCGCATACACCACCTCCCCACATACACCCACACACCCTCAACCCACGAGCACCACACGTCATCCGCAAAACCAAGAAAGTTTTTCACCCCCTCACACCAAAGAGAAAGATCCGCACATACAGGAGAAAAAAATCAGGCTGCACAGATCAGAAGAAGCCATAGATCACACAAGGCAATAACACGCTGAAAACAAGTGAAATACAAAACCACCCCAGCGCACCTCTATGAGTTACCACAACTCGCCTCTACGACCTACCATAACTCGCTCAAACGACTTACCACAACTCTTCACAACGAGTTACCATAACTCGTCACAGAGAGTTATGGTAACTCATTACCCCCTCTCACAAAGCCCCCTATTTAAAGCTTTTGTGCACGGCATATTTTTCTTCCCCCGAGCTTCTCTCCCCGAGGTCAACTCACACAAACTCATGACACAGAGCAAATAGGGCAACGAGACACACCAAGCCGTCTAGACAATAACCCAAGTAAACGTCCAATCAGGAGCAGAGGCAAAAGAGGAGAGCCAACGGGTGGAGGTAGAGAATGCTTATGGGCATAAAATTCAGTACCTTTGTGTGGTTTCGTGTGCCTTGTCGCCTCAGAGCAGTGCGAGCCAAGCACACGACACATCGTGTTTCTCCGTAGGTAAATGAAGCAAGAGGCTTAGATAAAATGCCCTTCTCCATACCGATATAATATATAGGTGAGTGGGTAGCGTTCCCTCACCACCACAACGAGACATCCAATGGACTACAAGACCACAACGGCGAACATGGGTTGCTGTGCTATGACTCCCGGTGGTTGCGAAGGCTGCAGTAGGAACCCTATGAGTACCTACGACTGGCTGAGCGACATACCAGAGTCCTTACAGAGCTCAGATCTCGTCGAAGTGCAATTCAAGAATACCCGCAAGGGATACTATATAAACAGCGAAAAGATTGACCTATACAAGGGAGACATTGTCGCTGTAGGCTCCGTCATAGGGCACGACATAGGGGAGGTAACCCTAACAGGGAAGATGGCAGAGCTGGCCATGAAGAGCCATCGCTACCACCCCGATAAAGGCGAGTGGATGCACGTGTATCGTGTCGCCAAGCCTAGCGATCTAGAGCGCTGGGAAGAAGCCAAGAAGCGTGAGGAGCCGACTATGATACAAGCTCGGCAGATCGCTGCAAACCTCGGTCTAGACATGAAGATCGGGGACGTGGAGTATCAGGGAGATGGTAACAAGGCTATTTTCTACTACATCGCTGACGGACGTGTAGACTTCCGACAGCTCATCCGTGTACTGGCTGACACCTTCCATGTACGCATCGAGATGAAGCAGATTGGCGCACGACAGGAGGCTGGACGCATCGGCGGGATCGGCCCTTGTGGGCAGGAGCTTTGTTGCTCCCGCTGGATGACGAACTTCTCCTCTGTGAGCACCAGCGCAGCCCGAGTACAAGATGTAACGATGAACCCTCAGAAGCTCACAGGCATGTGTGGTAAAATCAAGTGCTGTATGAACTTCGAGGTAAACGCTTACGCAGAAGCCCAACGAAGCCTCCCCGACCGCGAGGTAGTGCTCGAGACACAGTCTGGGAGCTACTACCACTTCAAGACCGACCACTTCCAGCGACAGATTACTTACAGCACCGTACGCAATGCTCCGGTGCACCTAGTAACCATCTCGGCAGAGCGGGCCTTTGAGGTCATCGCACAAAACAAGAAGGGAGAACGCCCCGAGCAACTAGAGGTCACCAAGGACGGACACGACAGCGCACACTCACGCGACATCCTCGCAGGCAATAGCCTGACTCGCTTCGACAACGGACGACGAGGGAAGAGAAGTGGAGATCGTACACGAAGAGGAGAGCCGAGACGTAGAGATACTGCACCCACAGAGCGTACGGAGGGTCGCCCACAGGTACGACAGTTCCGTAGCCCACGCACCCGAAGAGAGGAGGCCAAGGTTGAAGGGACACCCACCGAAGAGAAACAGGGCGACAAGTAAAAGAAACAGGGTGGAGATGAGACGCATCCCTCGGCAAATACATAGATCACTCCTTCTCTTACTATTCCTAGCCCTAGCTATGGGCTGTCGGGGCGAGAGAGAGGAAGGGACGTACTATGCCTTCCAAGAGCTCGCCGATGGTGTATGGAAGCAGAACATGGCTGTCCGCTTCCAACTCCTCTTCACCTCCAGAGCAAGCCTCCACCAGATACAGATTGCCCTACGCATGGACAATCGGATGGAGCAGATGAATCTGTCACTCAAGGCCGAGCTACAACGAAACGGATATACCTACTACACCGATACACTTCGCTTTCATCTAGCAGATCAACCCGAGCGATGGCTTCGTCCGGGTGTGCTTTTCCACGAGTACCAGGCTGGATTGGCACGAGCTTTGAAGATGCCTTATACTGGTCTCTTCGAGTTACGCCTTACCACCCTCGATGAACGACCCCTCACGGGTGTCACCGCCGTAGGACTAAGGATGAAGGAGCGACCCTAATCGTAGTATTTGGTGATATATTAGCGAGTGCTCAGCTGTACATCTAGGCAAACGTCCCTAGGCTGACATGTATGAGCCTCACGAATCGACATAATGAGCAAAAAGAAGAAAACTGACGAAATGACAGCATCAGAGGAGCAACACTCGTTCCTCGCTATACCCGTATTGGCTAACTACGACGAAGGAGAGTCCTTTGGTCTCTCTAGCGAAGAGCTACCAGCGGAGCTACCTATCATTGCCCTACGCAACATAGCGATCTTCCCTGGCACGCTTGCTCCTATCCTCGTAGGACGAAAGAAGTCAATGGAGGTCATCCGTCAGGCAGAGAAGGAGAATAAATGCTTCGGCGTCGTAGCTCAACGAGAGGCGAAGGTCGAAGATCCTACCCTACAAGACCTCTATCCCATCGGTACGATTGTCGAGGTCACACAGATTATTGAGCTTCCCACAGGAGAGCTATCAGCAATCCTGCGTGGACGTCAGCGCTTCGAACTGAAGGAGCTTACCCAGACAGACCCCTACCTCATGGGGCGCTACACGACTCTCCCCGAGGAAGAGCGTGGCGAAACCTCTGATAAGGAATATGAAGCTCTGGTAAGTCTCATCCACGACAGACTGATACAGCTACTGGAGAAACTTGCCCCTGGTGCACCCGCAGGGTTCATGGACACCATCAAGGGGATTAAGAATAAGGCTTACATCATCAACCTCGCCTCTTCGGTCGTGGATGTCCCCATAGAGCGCCGTCAGGAGTTCCTTGTGGCTGACACACTCAATCAACGTGGTGTGCTGGTCCTCTCTGGCCTACATGGTCAGATCGAGGAGGCTGACATCCGTGATGAGATCCTACGTAAGACCCGTAAGGAGATGGATCAGCAGCAACGGGAGTACTTCCTCCAGCAGCAGATGCGCACCATCCAAGAAGAGCTGGGGACGAATAACAACAATGAAGAAGAGCTAGAGGAGCTACGTAAGCTAGGAGAGAGCAAGACTTGGAGTAAGTCTGTGGCAGCCGTCTATGAAAAAGAGCTACGCAAGGCTGAGCGTCTGAATCCCCAGAGCCCCGACTACTCCATCCAAATGCAGTATCTACGCACCATCGTAGAGCTTCCCTGGGAGACATATAGCGTAGACAACTTCGACCTAAAGCAAGCGCAAGAGATACTAGACAGGGAGCACTACGGGCTAGAGCGTGTGAAGGAGCGTATCCTTGAGCACCTAGCTGTCCTGAAGCTCAAGGGCGACATGAAGTCCCCCATCCTATGTCTCTATGGCCCTCCAGGTGTAGGTAAGACTTCGCTCGGACGTAGCATAGCTGAGAGCCTAGGGCGTAAGTACGTGCGCATCTCTCTAGGTGGTGTACATGATGAGGCAGAGATAAGAGGTCATCGCCGTACCTATATAGGGGCGATGAGTGGGCGTATCATACAGAGCCTACAGAAGGCTGGCACATCCAACCCTGTTTTTGTCCTAGACGAGATTGACAAGCTCTCTAGCGACTACAAGGGAGACCCTGCCTCTGCTCTACTTGAAGTCCTCGACCCAGAGCAGAACACAACCTTCCACGACAACTACCTCGATATTGACTACGATCTATCGAAGGTGCTTTTCATCGCTACGGCCAACAACATATCCACTATTCCTCAAGCCCTACGTGACCGTATGGAGCTCATTGAGGTAACGGGCTACATCGCAGAGGAGAAGCTCAAGATTGCAGAGCAACACCTCCTCCCTAAGGAAGCGAAGGAACACGGCCTCGGATCCTACCCCATACACTTTGCTCCTGGGGCTCTAGAGACAATCATCGAGGAGTATACCAGAGAGAGTGGTGTACGTGCCTTGACCAAGAAGATCGCAGCTGTACTGCGTAAGGTTGCTTGGGCAGTAGCCTCTGGAGATCCGCTCCCCGAGGAGATCACGCCAGAGCTTGTACACTCTTACCTAGGCAAGACCATCTATTCGAGGGATCGCTACCAAGGCAACGAGCATGCGGGTGTGGTAATCGGTCTGGCATGGACGAGTGTAGGAGGAGAAATCCTCTTCATAGAGAGCAGCCTCCAATCTGGACAGAATGGCAAGCTCATCCTCACAGGTAGCCTCGGCGATGTGATGAAGGAATCTGCTACCATTGCCCTAAGCTACATCCGCGCACATGCTGAAGCCCTTGGCATCGATCTAGAGCAGCTCAAGGATCGAGAGATACACATCCACGTCCCCGAGGGTGCCATACCCAAGGACGGACCCAGTGCAGGGATTACGATGGTCACCTCCCTTGTCTCTGCCATCACCCGTCGCAAGGTTCGCCCTCATCTAGCTATGACGGGTGAGATCACGCTCCGTGGGAAGGTCCTCCCCGTAGGTGGCATCAAGGAGAAGATACTCGCAGCTAAGCGTTCGGGGATAACGGACATTATCCTCTGCCGGGAGAATGAAAAGGACATCCTCGAGATCAACGAACGCTACCTCAGCGGACTCTCTTTCCATTATGTGGATGAGATAAGTGAAGTCCTTGCCTTCGCCCTACTTGATGAGCTAGCAGACGAAGTAAAGAAGTAACGAACTCTCCCCTTATGACAGAGCAAGCACAGCGTACAGAGCTACAGTGCAGAGCCGTACTGCAGTCGTGTAGGAGCCTCTTCGAGAAGAAGCTCCACGACTATGGTACGGCTTGGCGCATTCTCCGCCCTGAGTCCTTGACCGACCAGATATACATCAAGGCTGAGCGCATACGTAGCATCCAAGAGAAAGGGCAGGCACAGGTAAACGAAGGTATCGATAGTGAACTCATCGGCATCGTGAACTATGGTATCATCGGCATGATACAGCTCTCTCTCGGGGCAGTCAGCCACCCCGACCTCAAGATATCTGAGGCTCTGACCCTCTACGATGAGTATGCCGAAGCTACCCTACAGCTTATGCTGGCTAAGAACCACGACTATGGAGAGGTCTGGCGAAACATGCGTCTCTCCTCGATGATCGACATCATACTCACCAAGATCTATCGCACCAAGCAGATCGAGGATAACCGTGGGCAGACCTTCGTCTCCGAGGGTATAGAGGCCAACTATATGGACATGGTAAACTACGCCCTCTTCTGCCTGGTACAGCTCGCCGAAAACGAACAGTGATCCACCTACGACATACTTGCGCAGAGATTGCGCGTGTACTTATTGGACTTACCCTTGTCTTCTCTGGAGGGCTGAAGGCAGTAGACCCCATAGGCTCCGCCCTGAAGATTGGGGAGTACCTTGCGCCCATCCTTGATGAGCGATGGGCTTATAGTGCTACAGTTGCTCTGGGTCTCTCATTTCTGTTGTGCGCAGCAGAGTTCCTACTCGGAGCTTTCCTACTGATGGGGATCTATCGTCAGGTCTCAGCACGCCTGACGTTCGTCTTCCTACTTGGGATGACGCTCATCACGACCTACATCCTTATTGCGAACCCAATCAGCGACTGTGGTTGCTTCGGTGATGCCCTGCATCTGACGAACCTAGAGACGTTCCTAAAGAACCTCTTTCTCCTCCCCCTTTCCTTCCTTATACTGCGTGATGCCCGTTCGCTCCGTCATCTCTACTCACGTCGTGAGCGGTGGTTACCAGGTATCCTTGCAGTGGTTGGTATTATCTTCTTTATGGAGGAGAACTACCGACACTTACCACTCTTCGACTTCCGTCCCTATCGGGTAGGGACAGACCTACGCGAGGCAATCGCACGCGAAGACTCTACGATGCAGGCAGGCCTACTTGCCACGACTCGCTACATCTATGCAAAGGGAGGTCGGGAGCAAGCCTTCTCACCCTCTTCCCTCCCCGACAGCACATGGACGTTTATCCGAGTGCAGGAGGATCCCAAGCTCGCATCTTACCAAGCATTGTATGACTTTGCTCCCATGGATAGCATCGGGGGCTCTATGTCCTCTGAACTACTGAATGACGAAGGGGTAACACTCCTCCTGCTTGCACCCCATTGGAGCAGGGCAAGCCAAGGAGCGCTTGACGAGATCACAGAGCTCTATACCCAGAGTCGCTCTATGGGCTACCGCTTCTATGGGCTAACGGCCTCAACGGATGAGGATATAGCCGCTTGGCGTTACCTCACAGGGGCAAGCTACCCCATGCTACGGATGGATGCCACACCTATCCGTACGATGATTCGCTCCTACCCTGGACTTGTCGTCCTACGCAATGGACGAATCATTGACAAGCGTAGCTATGTGGATCTCCCCGAGGTAGAGAGTGTAGGTCGCTACCTACATCAGCTAAGGGAGTCTGGCTACATCGCCCCACGACCTTCGCTGGCACGCACCTATCCTTTGCTCGCATGGGCTGCACTACTTATCCTCGGCTTCCTACGCTTTTGGGCACGGAAGCTCCACCTCACCCTCTACCTCAAGAGACGCATAAATTATCCATATAAACGAAAAAGATCAATGAGAAAAAACATTGTCGCTGGTAACTGGAAGATGAACAAGACCCTCCAGGAAGGTACATCGTTCATCGAAGAACTCAAGGCCACACTCTCTGGCAAGACACTGCACTGTGACGTTGTCATCGGTGCACCATTCATTCACCTAGCATCCATTGCACGCCTTGCCGAAGGTAGCCCCATTGGCATTGCGGCAGAGAACTGTGCAAACAAGGCCGAAGGAGCCTACACAGGTGAGGTATCCGCTGCCATGGTAGCCTCCACGGGTGCACGCTATGTCATCCTCGGGCACTCAGAGCGTAGGGCTTACTACGGAGAGGATAATACCATTCTCACCGAGAAGGTACGTCTGGCTCTGGAGAACGGTCTAACACCTATCTTCTGCATCGGTGAGGTGAAGGAAGAGCGTGAGGCTGGTAAGCACTTCCAGGTAGTGGAAGAGCAGCTCGCTGGCACACTCTTCGGGCTCTCCCCTGAAGACTTCAGCAAGGTTGTCCTCGCCTACGAGCCAGTCTGGGCCATCGGTACGGGTCTCACAGCTTCGTCTGAACAAGCACAGGAGATTCACGCACATATCCGTCACCTCATCTCCAAGAAGTTTGGAGCATCTATCGCTGACAACTGCACGATCCTCTATGGAGGTAGCTGCAACGCCAGCAATGCCAAGGAGCTCTTCGCTCAGCCTGACGTCGATGGTGGTCTGATCGGTGGAGCTTCGCTAAGCGTAGAGAAGTTCCTCCCCATCATCGAGGCTTTCAACTAGCCTACACCTCGAGTCGAAAGACTCCTTCCATTCATCCCAGTAGAGGCTATGCACCTACACCCTAGGTCGCATAGCCTCTACTTTTTATCCCCTAATGGCAACTGAAGGAAACCAACAGTGCGTACCCACTGCGACCCATGCTAGGGTCTCAGCGTCACCCTTGCAAGGGTTGTCCAAGACACCCATGCAAGGGTTTTCACGCCGTAGATACATGGATATTCATTAACTTTGTAAAAGGTGAGGTAGGTTGGTGCCCCAAGGGTTTACTGGGGAGCCTCTGGCACTCGATGGCAGATCGCCTAGAGGGTATTCCTCCAGATACCTCATGCTCACCGATTAACATCCATCTTTCGCAGCTAAAAGCCCCTAGATAGACTAATGAGTACAGACTCGACGCAGCACCGCTCCTTCGCACAGCGGCTCTACGCACTACGCCCTAATCCCACTGTCCTACTCTTCATCGCCACTATTGCAGCGATACTCATCGCCAACTCCCCCTGGAATGATGCGTACAACGCCTTCCTAAACCACCCTGTCCATATTGCGGTGGGCGATGTGGATATCTTCAGACATGCAGGACACACGATGACGGTGAGCCAAGTAGTCAATGATGCCTTGATGGCCATCTTCTTCTTCCTTGTGGGGCTGGAGATCAAGCAGGAGCTACTTGTAGGTGAACTATCTTCTCCCAAGAAGGCCTTGCTCCCAATCATCGCAGCCTTAGGCGGGATGGTCGTGCCTGTGCTATTCTTCCTCGCCATTGCCAACCAGCATCCCCAGTCCATCGGGGCTGCTATCCCGATGGCTACAGACATCGCCTTCGCTCTGGCAGTACTCACAGCACTTGGCTCCCGAGTACCGAAGAGCCTACGCATATTCTTAGCTGCCCTAGCCGTAGTAGATGATATCGGGGGCATCATCGTCATTGCCATCTTCTATAGCACACATATAAGCTGGCTCCCTCTCGGCATTGGCTTCGCCCTGCTTGGTATCACCCTCCTCTTGGGGAGGCTAAAGATCCACACCCTCGAGCCCTATATCGTACTCGGCATCGCTGTCTGGGCACTTTTCCTCCAGTCAGGCATTCACCCTACCATCGCAGGGGTACTTATTGCCCTATGCCTACCTGCGGGGACTAAGGTACACATCGGTAAGCTCAGCAGCTACCTATCCGACCTCACCAGTCGCCTCTCAACCGAGGCAAGGGAAGCTAAGGGAGCCTTAGTACTATCACACGAACAGCTCAAGATCATCGGGGGGATTAAGTCCACAGCAACCAAAGCTATCAGCCCCGTACAAATCATCGAGCATGCTATTGCCCCCTTGGTGAACTACGTTATCCTGCCCCTCTTCGCCTTCGTTAATGCTGGGATTACCTTCGGTGGTATTACCTCGGAGGGACTGCTTGGTGTACCGCTGGCTATCTTCCTTGGGCTCTTCCCCGGCAAGGCTATTGGCATTACGCTCTTCACTTGGGTAGCCATTCGGATGGGGATCTGTGCAGTCCCTGTGGGTATGAACCTCAAGCGACTCATTGGCCTATCCATCCTAGGAGGGATTGGCTTCACCGTCTCACTTTTCATCGCAAATCTATCCTATGATGACCCCAGTATGCTAGCAATGCTCAACGAGGCTAAGCTCGGCATATTCGTCGGGACAATCGTCTCTGGTATCGTAGGTTATGCTCTACTGTATCGCATTCTTCCCAAGGGTGCAGATGGCGAGATAAGTGAGGCGTACTAGTAGTTTTACATTATTTATATATATCTTTGCCTCCTCTAGGGGACACAAGGTGTACCCATAGAAAGGAACAAATAAAAGATGAAGAATAAGATGAAGAAATTCTTACTTGCAGCTCTAGTCTTCGTAGGAAGTCTTAGCGTTGCAAATGCACAGGAGATTATCTCCAAAGGCTCAAGCATGGTAAACGTGGGTATCGGTCTAGGGCATCACTTCGGTAGTGATGGTATGTCTATCCCTCCGCTCTCTGTAGCCTACGACTACTCGATCGTAAGTGGTCTTATCGATAGAAATAATGGGGCAATCACCCTCGGGGGCTATGGGGCTTTCACTTCAGGCTCTATGACGTATAGAGCGCCTGGGTATAGTAGCTCTGCATCCTATACACATATACTTCTTGGCTTCCGAGGCATGTTCCACTACCAGTTTGCCCCTAAGCTGGATACCTATGCAGGGCTTATGCTAGGTTATCATATTGGATCAACCTCGTACTCTAATTCAGGTCCTATGGGCAGTCATTCTAATTCCGGTCTGACAGGTAGCGGTTTTGATATAGGTGTCCTTCTTGGTGCTCGTTACTTCTTTACGCCAAAGATTGGCGCCTTCACCGAACTTGGTTACTCACTTCCTTACTGGAACCTTGGGGTGACCTTCAAGCTCTAAGACAATCAAGCTTACTCATAATCTAAGAGAGGCGCATCACCTTCAGTAGGTAGTGCGCCTCTCTTATTTTTCACAGGGTCGGATTAACGCCCGTGGAGCAAGGATGTAGCGAGTGCAGTAGCAGCGTTCTCACCATCTATTGCAGCCGAGATAATACCACCTGCATAGCCTGCTCCCTCACCCGCTGGATAGAGGCCCTCAACGAGCACATGGCGGTAATGCTCCCTATCCCTAGGGATGCGTACGGGCGATGAGGTACGGCTCTCCACGGCAATGAGCTGTGCCTCCTCGGTAATAAAGCCCTTCGTCGTCCGCTCAAAGGCACGAAACCCATCCGCAAGACGGTGTGTAACGAAGTGAGGCATCCAGCGATGAAGATCACTCGAGGTGAGCCCCATTGTATAGGACGAGGAGGGTAAAGAGCTGGAGGCTCTTCCCTTCAAGAAGTCTGTCATACGCTGCGCTGGTGCTCGAAGCGAACACGCAGCAGCGATATAGCTCCTTCGCTCAAGCTCTTCGCACCAAGCCATCAAGGCAAGAGGCGAATGGAGGTCTTCGACCTTAATATCTGTCTGTGGTATATCCTCTGGACGAAGCTCTACAACCATCCCAGAGTTCGCCCATCGTGAGCCACGGTTAGCAGGGGACATACCATTGACCACCATCTCCTCTGGGGCTGTGGAGGCAGGGACTATAAACCCACCAGGACACATACAGAAGCTATATACACCACGCCCACCAGACTGGGCCTTATAGACATACTCCGCAGCGGGGAGCCACTTCCCCCTACCCTCGGGGCTATGGTAGCGTATCTCATCGATCAATGCCTGTGGATGCTCTAGACGCACTCCTACGGCTATGGACTTTGCCTCCAGTAGCACACCTGCCGAATGAAGGTACCGATACACATCACGAGCAGAGTGCCCAGTAGCCAAAATCACAGGCCCCATGAATGTCTCTCCCGAGGCACATATGATACCAGTCACAGCCCCCTGCTCTCTGATGAGCTCGGTCATGCGACAGCCGAAGTGTACCTCACCACCACTCAAGAGGATTTGCTCCCTCATTCTTCGGATGATGACAGGTAGCTTATCCGTGCCAATATGTGGATGGGCATCAACGAGGATCTTGGGGTCTGCACCAAAGCGACAGAAGACACGCAGTGCCTTCTCCACGCTACCTCTTTTCTTACTGCGTGTATAGAGCTTACCATCAGAGAATGCTCCAGCTCCGCCCTCTCCGTAGCTATAATTACTCTCTGGATCTATGATGCCCGTGCGAGCCAGCTCTGCTAGGTCTCGCCTACGCTGCATCACCTCTTGCCCACGCTCCACAATGATAGGACGTACCCCAAGCTCTATGAGCCTCAGTGCGGCAAAGAGCCCACAAGGTCCTGCACCAACCACAACAGCAGTCGGAGCAGAGGATACATCAGGATAAACCAAATCCTCGAAGGTATCTACCTCAGGCTCTTCACCAGACAGGTAAACCTCGACACTTAGATTCACGAGGATACGACGCTGGCGTGCGTCAATATTCCTCCTACGAATCTGTATCGAGGTAATCTGGTCAAGAGGGAGCGAAAGCTGATGCGCTACTTCCTCACGGATACGTGCATCGGAGGCGGCGACCTCAGGAGAGAGTGTGAGCTGAACTGTCGTCACTTAGTGGCAAGGACTTGGTTAGATGGAGAGCATAGAGACCTAGTAGGCTCTCTTGCTTCTCTTGTATAGATAGTAGCCTACCCCTGCTACCACCACGGCAACAAGGATAACAAACCCGATCGTTGAGCTATAAGAACGAATCGTTGCCTCGAAACGCTCGGGTGGCACCGTCTTACCTATGAAGTAGCCCAGCAGTGCTAAGACCACGTTCCAAGCACCTGCCCCAAGTGTCGTATAGAGGAGGAACTTCCCTACGGGCATATTGGCAAGGCCTGCCGGGATAGAGATAAGCTGACGGATACCTGGGATGAGCCTACCGATCAGAGTAGAGGTTGCCCCATTCTTGAAGAAATACCCTTCGGCACGCTCCACCTTCTCCTTACTAAGCAAACACAGACGACCCACCCTGCTCTGGGCGAAGCGATAGACCAGAGGCTTGCCCAGATACTTTGCTAGATAGTAATTAATCAGAGCACCGAGGTCCGAGCCCAGTGTACCAAAGAGCACCACCAGGAAGATATTCAGCTCTCCGCTAGCGGCCCTATAAGCTGCTGGGGGGATGACTACTTCAGAAGGGAAGGGAATGAACGAACTCTCGATGGTCATCAGCACCGTGATCCAGAAGTAATTCAGGTGGTGCAGGATGTCTTGGATGAACCCTAGTGATTCAAGCATATCTATCGTGTCGCCTCGGCGTTACTTATTGACTTTTTTCCATGTATCTTTCAGGGATACTGTACGATTAAACACCAAGCGATCGGGGCGACTGTCTGGGTCGAGGCAGAAGTAACCCACACGCTGGAACTGGTAGTACTCCCCTAGCTTGGCCTCCGCTAGATATGGCTCTATCCGACAGCCAGTGACCACCTCGAGTGACTCTGGGTTGAGTAGCTCGGCAAGCTCCTTGTCCTTTATCTCTGAGGGGTTCTCATCGGTGAAGAGGCGATCATACAAGCGTACCTCTGCCTCCACACTGTCCTGTGCCGATACCCAATGGATTGTACCCTTGACCTTGCGGTTGCTCTCAGGGCGTCCACTGAGCGTCTCAGGGTCATACTCGGCATAGACCTCGGTGACGTTGCCTGCTTCGTCCTTCTTACACCCTGTGCAACGGACGATATAGGCGCTCTTCAGACGCACCTCTTGTCCTGGGGTCATACGGAAGTATTTCTTTGGGGCATCCTCCATGAAGTCCTCGGCCTCGATATACAGCTCTCGTGAGAAACGAATCGTGTGCGAATCGGAGTTCGGATCCTCGGGATTATTGAGGAACAACATATCCTCGGTTTGCCCCTCGGGATAGTTGGTGATGATGAGGCGTATCGGATGAAGGACAGCAGAGCCTCTTAGTGCCCTACGGTTGAGATCTTCCCGAACAGAGTGCTCGAGGAGAGCGACATCAATAATCCCATCATACTTCGTGTAGCCGATGCGATCTACGAAGCCTCGTATGGACTCGGGTGTATAGCCTCGACGGCGTAGCCCACAGATGGTCGGCATACGAGGGTCATCCCATCCCGAGACGAAGCCCTCCTTGACGAGCTGCAGGAGCTTACGCTTGCTCATCATCGTATAGGTCAGGTTCAGGCGATTGAACTCCATCTGCCTTGGTCTGTAATCCTCCGTGTGCTTCTCCACCTGACGCAGTAGGTCGATGAAGTAATCGTACAATGGGCGGTGTACCTCAAACTCCAACGTACAAATCGAATGCGTCACACCCTCGAAGAAGTCACTCTGCCCATGTGCAAAGTCATACATCGGGTACACATTCCACTTCGATCCCGTACGGTGATGGGGGTGCTTGATGATACGATAGATGATTGGGTCCCGGAAGTGCATGTTGGGCGAAGCCATATCAATCTTCGCTCTGAGGATCATTGCTCCCTCCTCAAACTCCCCTGCGTTCATTCGGCGGAAGAGGTCTAGGCTCTCTTCTCGTGGACGCTCACGGTATGGGCTGGGGCTACCTGGGGTCGTTGGAGTCCCCTTCTGCGCAGCGATCTCTTCAGCTGTTTGCTCATCCACATAGGCATGACCCGCCATGATTAGCTCCTCTGCGAATCGATAAAGTCGATCAAAGTAATCCGAAGCGTAGTAAACATCCCCCCAATGGAAGCCGAGCCATTCAATATCCTCACGGATAGCATCGACATACTCGACATCCTCCTTGACGGGATTGGTATCGTCAAAACGGAGGTTACACACACCTCCGTACCGCGCAGCTATGCCGAAGTCCATACAGATTGCCTTAGCATGGCCGATATGTAGGTAGCCATTAGGCTCTGGAGGGAAACGGGTCTGCAGGCGACCGCCGTTCTTACCTTCGCTGAGGTCGTTCTCTACGATTTGTTCGATGAAGTTGAGGCTCTTCTTCTCTTCGCCTCCTAGAGTAGTGACCTCTCTCTCTGTGGTCATAATTCCTATTCGCTTAATCTACTAGTTATTCAGACAAAAATAATACAAATACGGCAGTTAATAGGGAGATCTACCCCTATTAAGTCATTACCTGCTCAACTAACCCTACGCACCAGATAGCCTCCCCTCGCAGAGAGACAAGATTCATCATCTTACTACGTTCCATCTAAGCCCTACGAAGCCCGAAGCCCATCCACCTCTCCACCCTCAACTAACTCACTATAAAACAAACAAATAAGCAAGATAAAAGAGCAAGGTCAGCGAGTTACCACAACTCGCCACGATGAGTTATGGTAACTCGTTCAAACGAGTTGTGGTAAGTCGTCGAAGAGAGTTATGGTAAGTCGTCTGAGCGAGTTATAGTAACTCATTACCCACCCTTCACAAACACCCTAAACACGGGTGTTCCACAACCATAAAAGGGAGGATGAAAGGAGCAGAAAAAGAAAAGATAGACAAAGCAGAAAAACAATAGAGCAAGGGGATCCACAAACACCCCGAAAAACAAGAGGTAAAAAGAAACAATGGGTAAGAACATATTAAAGAGAAAAATCATATACCTTTGTAGTAAACCTTGGTCTCCTCTCGTGGAGTGTAATACTAGGAGAGAGGAAATGAGACCAAGCACACATACACACCATTTCATAGGCGAAGGCCTCACACGCCTCAGCCTGTGTAGCCCACTCTTGATGATGAGTTACAAAGCCTCTTTCGTGCGCAGAGCAGTGATTTTCGGTATTGCACTCCTCATCGCACTCATTTCTGTTAGCCTAGAGATGGCAGTCCATTTCTTCGAGGGAAGGCATGGCTTCTTACTACACAGCCTTGCCTTAGCCACCCCAATTGTGCTATCAGCCCTCATCGCTTGGCTCAGCTGTATCCTCTATGGACAGCCGTACCGTGAGGTACTACCCCGAGTACTGCTCTATGCCACCGCAGTCGCTCTCATTTCGCACTTTGTAATCAGAGCATTCTAGTTATCTTTGCCCCAAACTCCATCAAAACAAAAGATAATCGACACATAATGAAGAAAGTCATTTCCACTACGAAAGCCCCAGCAGCCATTGGCCCATATAGCCAAGCCCTACTCGTCGGAGATACACTCTATGCCTCTGGGCAACTCGGCATCGACCCCGCCACAGGGGCATTCCCCGAAGGGATAACAGCACAGACCGAGCAGTCATTTCGCAACATCCACGCCATCCTCGAAGAGGCAGGGATGACGATTGACCATGTCGTCAAGACGACTTGCTTCCTCGCTGATATGGCAGATTTCGCAGCAATGAACGCTGTATATGAGCGCCAGTTCACCGGAGCATTCCCCGCTCGCTCAGCTGTGGCTGTGAAGACGCTTCCTAAGAATGGTCTCGTCGAGATTGAAATCATTGCCGTCAAGTAGGCGCAAGGACGTATATCCAGTATAGCCCGTAGAGCTTCGGTAAGCACCCCTGCGTATCGAGCAGGGCGACACGGCAACAAACCAAAAGCGAGGGCCATCCACAGCTGTGAATGGCCCTCGCTTATTCCTATAGGTAATCCCTCCACCCTCTCTCAGAGAGACAGAGAGAATAAGTGCATATAGATAAGAGAGATAGGCGTAAAAAGGAACAAGGCTATGCCCAGAGGCGGGCATAGCCTTGTTGCTTAGGATATAATAAGTCTTCGGTAAGCCTACTTGCCTTGTGCCGTAGAGTCAGCCTTGGCCTGTGTGGCTTTGCCCGAGGTGTAGTGCTCGTTAAGATACTTAATGAAATCCTCAGTGATATCCAGAGCTTCATCCGCATAGAGTACGTTATCACCCGCTTGAGTGAGGACGAGCTTGTAGCGTCCATCCTTGTTGTACTCCTTGAGCTGGGTACGGATCTCCTTCATCATGTCCTCGAGCATAAGTTGCTGCTTCATGCCAAGCTGCTGTGTGAGCTGTGCACTGAGCGCTTCACCCTCCTGCTGCATGCGGATGAGCTTCTGTTGCTCGGCCTGCTGCGCCTCAGCAGAGACGAAGGCATTGATACGCATACGACGCTCGAAGTCCGCAGCAGCCTTCTGAATCGCTGCACCTTTGCTCTGCAGACGGGTCTGGTGCTCGATGGCATCCTTCTCTAGTGCAGCCTTCACCTCCTGTGCATACTTATACTGCGAGGAGACTGAGTCCATGCGCACCAATGCGATGGGTAGACCTGTGGCCTGTACTTCGGTAGCCGTGGTAGGCGTTGACTTCGTAGAGCTATCCTTCTTGCACGAGCCTAGCGAGAGCATAGTAGTCAAAGCTAGGGCAAGTGCACCACAGCTTACGAGACTATTCTTTGTCATAAAGTAAGAGATGTATGTGATTGTGTTAGTTATTTTCGATAAATCAGTAGTCTAGGCTTCGGCTTCGGCAACTCGCTCCGAGAGACTCTTGTGTCGCTGTGCCTCCTTGTGCTGAGAGGTGTGGCAAGAGATACCTCGCTGCTGCATGGCACGATTCCCCCCGACATGCGTATTAGGGAAACGTCCATCCTTCTTGAGGATCACCCCTACGGAGAGGAGTAGCACAGCAAGACCCACTAGGAGTAAAGCAACAATGAATAATGGCATGCTTAGTCTTTATTTTCTTTATATTTGTTGTGGACAAAGTTACGAGTTTTCTTGGTACTTCCGCGGGAGAGTACGAGTAAGTTCCCCTCGGAGAGTGTGGAGAAGACCCATGACACCAAATAGGAGCATAATCACGTAACTATAAACATTCAAGACAATGGAAATTACAGAGCTTAGCCCAAAAATCGTCTGGAAGTACTTCCACGAGATTACACAAGTACCACGCCCCTCTAAGAAGGAAGGCAAAATCATCGCTTACCTAGAGAAGTTTGCCAAGGAGCACAACATCGCCTACAAGAAAGACCACGTAGGGAACATCGTCATGACCAAGCCCGCTACGCCTGGCTACGAAGACCGAGTGAAGGTCATCCTACAGAGCCATGTGGATATGGTCTGCGAAAAGAATGCCGATACAAAGCATGACTTCGACAACGACCCCATCCGCACCATCGTAGACGGAGAGTGGCTACATGCCGATGGCACGACACTCGGTGCTGATAACGGGATCGGCTGTGCAGCTCAGCTGGCCATCCTCGCCTCGAACGACATCCCACACGGCCCTCTCGAAGCCCTCTTCACCATAGATGAAGAGACAGGCATGACAGGAGCCATGGAACTCAAGCCCGGCTTCCTCGAAGGGAAGATCCTCATCAACCTCGACAGCGAAGACGAAGGAGAGCTCTTCATCGGTTGTGCTGGAGGTATGGGTATCATTGCCGAATTTAAGTACAACGCAGTAGACGCACCAAAGGATCTCGTCTGGCTACGTGCCTCAGTCGCAGGTCTCAAGGGCGGTCACTCAGGCGGTGAGATACACTGTGGTCTAGGCAACGCAAACAAGATACTCACACGCTTCCTCTATGCTCTAGACAAGAGTACAACATGGAGCCTTGCCGAAATCAGTGGGGGGAATCTACACAACGCTATTCCTCGTGAAGCTCATGCTGTGTTTGGCGTAAAGGCTGCAGACAAGGCTAAGGTAGAGGCACTCATCAAGCAGCTCGATGCAGATGTGCGTAACGAGCAGAAGGCTGTAGATCCTAACGTACGGGTGAGCCTTGGGGAAGCTACTGCTCCCTCTAAGGTAATCGATGAAAAGACGAAGCATGCCCTCGTACGCGCTCTCTATGCCTGCCCTCATGGTGTACTCGGCATGAGCCATGAGATTGCAGACCTCGTAGAGACATCAAACAACCTTGCCTCAATCAAGCAGCGTGACGGAGTAATCCTTGTTGAGACCAGTCAGCGTAGCTCCACCACATCGCTGCGCAACAGCGCATCAGAGATGGTCTCAAGCGTCTTTGAGCTCGCAGGGGCAAGCGTCAGCGTCCGTGACCCATATCCAGGATGGAAGCCTAACCCCAACTCAGCTATCCTCAAGGCTTCAGCAGATGCTTACCGCAAGCTATTTGGCAAGGAGCCTGCTGTCAAGGCTATCCATGCAGGACTTGAGTGTGGTCTCATCCTAGATGTGTACCCAGACCTTGATATGGTTTCTTTCGGTCCAACACTCCGAGATGTACATTCTCCCGCTGAACGGATTGAAATCAAGACCGTAGACCTCTGGTGGAAGCACCTACTTGAGGTACTCAAGGAAATCCCTTCTGCTAAGAAGTAACCCGAAAGGGCATCAATAGCAAAGCCCCCTTACCCATCATGGGCAAGGGGGCTTTGCTATTATATCTTGCTTAGCTACCAATATAGGTCATAGACTCGTATCTCACTGCGTGTACCCATACGATAGGTCGCCCCTGCAGAGCCGACACCCGAGGACACACAGATACGCCGCCCAGCTACCTCCTTCTCACCTGAGGCAATCCCATACTTCCACCAGACCATTAACTGACCTGGCCAAATCTGTCCACCATGTGTATGCCCACAGAGCATTAGGTCGACAGGAGTACGGTCTATGCTGTCGATTGAGGCAGGGGTATGCTCCATGAGCAGGACAGGTCGCCTCGTGGCATCAATGCCCTGCGTCACAGCTTCAATGCTCTTTCGTCCTTCATTCACGAAGTCATCCCGCCCAACAAGGGCAAGGAGGCTATCCTGAGGGTAGGCAACACTATCCCTGAGGAGCGTCGCCCCAATCTCGGACACAAAGCGGATATTGGCTAGCGTATCGGCTCGATACTCATGATTACCCAACACGAAGTACGTCCCCATAGGAGCACGTAGCCTACGCATCGTCTTCATCACCCTAGGGTCATAGGCGTACTCGCTTAGATGGTCGATGAAGTCCCCTCCACAGAGGATGAGGTCAGGCTTCTGCTCTAGTATAAGGTCCACGGCACGCTCTACGTAGGGAGGGGTCATCGCCTCCCCAATATGTAGGTCAGAGAAGAAGACAAGGCGCAGACGCTTCGTGCTCTGCTCCCCTGGCTTGGTGAGGCGTGTGAGATACAGGTCTTGATGAATGACCTGCGGATAGCGAACATTATAATGTCCAACAAAAAGGCATGCCACGAAGACCACAAGGGTTAGCACGAATGCTCCCTGCCGCACACGCTTCTTTTTCCAGAGCGGTGCGTAGGTATAGAAACCAAAGAGTCGATTATCAATATGCCTGAGGAGGTTAAGCAGCACAACCACTCCTGCAGCATACATACTGGAGAAGAAGACATACACGCTCCCATTCATCACATGACTCATCCAATCGGCTTGTATCATGCGGTGCGTCACCAGTGCCACGACAAAGAGGCCGAAAGTGGTAGCAAGTAGCACCCAGAGGCACTTACGCCCTCTGCGTCCAAGAGCTTGCCCTCCCCTCCAAGCAAAGTATGGGAAGAGGAAAAGACAGCAGAGGACAGAATATAAGTACACCATCGTTTGGCTCGGACTATTGTTTACAGACCCTCTTGCTCTGCCCTACGATCAAAGAGGCGGAACTGGTAGGCCATCAAGATAATCCCCAGCACCCCAGCGCAGATGTCGGAGAAGGGAAGAGCAACCCACACACCTTTGCTTCCCCACAGCAAAGGGAAGCCAAAGAGCGCAGGGATGAGGAAGAGAGTTTGCCTAGAGAGGCTCAGTAGCATTGCTTTGCCTCCAAAGCCTATACTCTGGAAGAACTGCGTCGCTGTCACCTGAAAGCCGACAAAGGCAAAGCCATAGATACAGCAACGCAAGGCATCTGCCGAAGCCTCAATCATCTCGGGCGAACTGGTAAACATCGAGGCTAGGAAGCGTGGAGCACTCAGCGCAGCCACCGTGACGAAGAGCCCAATCGAGAGGTTGACTACGGCACAGATATTAAACGTCTGGCGTACACGCCTCATTGCCCTCGCTCCATAGTTATACCCCACGATGGGTTGCATCCCCTGAGCTATGCCGAGCATAAACATGAAGCCCACCAGTGCAATACTATTGATGATCCCGTAAGCACCGACAGCTCGGTCAGCCATGAGTGGGGAGCCAGCATACTCCGCCAGCGTAGAGTTAATTAGGAAGGCAATCCCACTACTGAGGAGCTGGAGGAAGAACGGTGCCATACCGATAGACAGGATTGCCATTATCTGCTCCATGGAGAAGCGCATATTCCGCTTATGGAACTGCACCTCACTCTTCTTATCAAGGAAGTGTTGCATCACAAAGGCTGCCGACACCACCATAGCGATCACCGTCGCCCATGCTGCGCCCTCAATGCCCCAGCCAAAACCATAGATGAAGAGAGCATCAAGCACAGTATTCAGTCCTGCCCCGATGAGCATCGTGATCATCGCCTTGTAGGGGTAGCCCGAGGCACGCATGATCGCATTGAAGCTAAAGCAGAGCGTCGAGAAGATATTCCCCGGGATCATGATCTTCAGATAGTCATAGGCGAAGGGCAGTGTCCTGTCGTTTGCTCCTAAGGCTCTGAGGATTTCCTCTAGCCAGATCATCACCGGCACGAGTGTGAGTACCTGTGTAACGATGGTCAGCAGGAGGGCATTACTCAGGATATTCTCAGCCTTATCATGCTTCCCCTCACCGAGGAGGATAGACACACGAGAGGAGGCCCCTACCCCAATCAGCATCCCAAAGGCTTGGATAAAGAGTAGAATTGGAAAGGTCAAGGCTAGTCCAGTGATGGCAAACTCACTGACCCCCTGCCCAATGAAGATACGGTCTACGACGCTATAGAGCGCATTGACCATTGTCCCCACGACTGCGGGGATCGCATAGTGGAGTAGGAGCTTGGGGATACGTTCGTTACTGAGCAAATGGATGCGCTCAGAGCTTTTATCGTTCGATGCCATCGTCTGTATTCTCGTCGTACTATATAGGGTTGAGGGTAGTTGGCTAATAGGGATTGATCGAGGAAGCCATGAAGAAGAGGCTGCCCCTGCGATGCAAGTGACAGCCTCTTTAGCTTGGGTAGCTGGGTCTATGCTCTCATGCCTAAGGCGAGCAAAGAGACCCGCTCGAAGGGAAGGTTGCTTCGTCCTTAGGAGAAGTATTCCTTCACAGCTTCGTTGGGGATCATTTCCTCCTGGAAGGTATAGGCCCCAGTCTT
>ERZ773010.710-NODE-710-length-22526-cov-88.283521_pt1 | contig 22526 bp, 26 predicted proteins | sample MGYA00580842_ERZ773010 | MGnify/ENA primary metagenome ERZ773010 (study PRJEB29015, sample SAMEA2737982) | human oral metagenome | biome: human oral; feature: human-associated habitat; material: dental | place: China | collected 2107 ...
ATCGGCCAGGACGCCATCCTCGCCTACGCCACCGCCCTGTCCAGCCTCGGCATCAAGCAGGAGTGGGCGCGCGGCTCCCTCCAGCGCATCTTCGGGTCCATCAACGACGCCGTCGCCGAAGCCGGGGAGGGCATGAACAAGTTCGCCACCGTCCTCGGAATGACCACCGAGGAGGCGGAGAACCTGTGGCGCACCGACCCCTCCACGTTCTTCAACAACCTGCTCACCTCCCTCAACAACGTCACCGACGGCGTCGAACGCTGGACCATCATCAAGAACCTGGGCTTCAAGAACACCCGCGACATCCAGCTGCTCCAGCGCCTCAGCCTCAATATCGACCTGGTCAACGAATCCTTCCAGAACTCGGCCGACGCCGCCCGCAACACCCGGTTCCTCGACAACAGCCTAGAAACCCTCAACGCCACCCTCACCGAAACCATCGCCCGGTGGAAGAACTCACTGGCCAACCTGGGTGCCTCGCTCGGCGGCCCGTTCCTGGCGCCCATCAAGCTGCTCCTCAACGGGCTCATCGTCATCCAGAACGCCCTGTCGCACTTGGGCGACAACGTCTTCGGGCGCATCTTCACCGCGGCCGCCGGGGGTGTGGTCATCTTCGGATCCCTCGTCGCCGTCTCCAAGGTCCTCCAGGCCGTCATCCTCAACATCTCCGCCTCCTACGTGTCCATGCGCTCGCAGATGATCGAGGCGGGGCTGTCGGGGAAGATGACGTGGGTCAACATCTACAAGCTCATCAAGCAGGCCAACACGGCCCTGTACGAGAACATCGGGCTGATGAGAACCCGCAACGCCCTGGAGAAGGCCGACCAGGCCGCCTCGCTGGGCGGGGCCGTGGCCTCCGGTTCGAAGCAGTCCGCCGACGCCATCAGGGCGGTCGGGTCCGCCGCCGCCGGGGCCGGGGAGAACATGGGCAAGCTGCGCGCCGCGGCCGCCGGGTTCACCACGCAGACGGGGGTCCTGGGCAAGGCCCTGGACGGACTCAAGGGCATCATGGGCGGGATCGCCTCCATCGGCCCCATGGGGTGGATCGGCATCGCCGCCACCGCCATCCCCATCGCCATCCAGCTCTACAACGAGTGGGCCAACGCGGAGCAGCGGGCCGCAGAGAAGGCCCGCGAGGTGCAAAAGGCGCAAGTGGACGCCCTGGGCGGGGCCGACCGGTTCTCCGAGGCCCTGCTTCAGGACTCCCGGGACGCCGCTGCCGGAAACACCAGCGCCTACACCGGCATGATGGTCGCCGTAGACGGATCCGCGGAAGCCACCCGTAAGGGCGCCGACGCCCTCTACTACTGGATCGACGCCTCGGGCAACCTCGTCCAGGCCACCAAGGACCAGGCGCAGGCCATGGGTTACTCGACGCTCGCCATCGGCGAGCACACGGCGGCGCTGTTCAAGGACGCCCTGGCCAACTCCGACGCTTTCAAGGATTTCACCAACTACGACTTCCAGTGGCTCAAGGACGCGGGCTTCGACTGGAAGGAGTGGGCGCGAATCCAGGCCGAAGAGGGCAAGGCGGGCATCGACTCGTACATCGACACGCTCATCAACGAGCTCAAGGCCAAGGGTGATGAGCTGGAGAAGCAGTTCTTCCAGCAGGACTCTTCACCCCTCGGATCCGCTGGCAGGCTCCTCGGAGGGAACCCGGGGTGGTGGACGAACTCCGACGCAGAGGAGCAGGTGAACCAGATCGAGGCGCAGATCGAGGTGCTCCAGAAGCTCAAGAGCGCTCAGGGGGATATCGCCGATACCGCATCTACGGCACTGTCCTCGCAGCAGGCCTTGAGCGACGTCACCCAGGGCCTCACCGGAGACACCCAGGACGCCGCCGACGCCCAGGGCAACCTGGCCGACGCCACCGCCGACGCCGCCGAGGACGCCAAGACCGCCGGGCAGGCGTGGGACGAGTACCTCCAGGCCCTCGACGCCGTCATCGACGCCGCCTTCGCGTTCACCAACGCCGAGGCGGACATGTACTCCTCCCTCGACGCCCTCAACCAGAGCCTGTACGAGAACGGCAACACGTTCGAAACGTTCACCGAGGCGGGGCGCTCCAACCTGGAGGCCCTTCAGAACTATCTCAAGGCCACCGCCCAGTACGCCGGGCGCATGGCCGAGGAGATGGGCATGAGCGGCGCCGAAGCCCAGGAGTACATCGCAGAGTACGTGCAGGCCGCCATCGATGACCTCAGGGCCCAGGGCGTCGACACCTCCTGGGTGGACGATCAGATCAACGCCGTCAGCTCCTCGCTGAGCCAGACCATCCAGGGCCCCACCATCGACATGTCGTCCATGAACGCGGGCCTCCAGGACGCCGTCAACAACGCCAACCAGGCGGCCGCGCTCATCCAGCAGATCCTGGGGGGCGTCGGTATTCGCACCTCGTCGCGGCCCGGCGGCAACCTCGGGATCACTTCAACGGCTGTTCAGGGCATGCAGCTCGGGGCTGCCGCAAGGCGTGGGGGGTTCGGCCCGGCCCTGTCGAAAACCACGGCGGCGGGTTTGGCCGGGAGCGTTTTCGCCGGACGCAGCCGGGGTGCTGGGCGGTCGCGGGCCGCGAACGACTTCGCCACCGCTCGCGGCCGCTACCAGTTCACGCCCAAGCAGACCTCCTCCGGCCGAGGGGGCGGCGGAGGCGGCGGTGGGGGCAACCGCGGTGGCGGAGGCGGTGGCGGCGGGGACCGCGACTACACGCCCCGGTCGCACTCGTCGCGCACGAAGAAGGAGAAGACCCCCGAGGAGATCTTCGAGGACTTCCTCTCGCGCCTGGACAAGGCGATGACCTCCGCCCTGGACAAGTTCTGGAAGAACCAGGACGCCCAGGACAAGTACCACGCGCAGATCAACTCCATGCGCAAGACCATCGAGGACGCCAAGAAGTCCATCGAGGACCTGGGCAACGAGATCTGGGACCTGAACAACACCCTGGCGGAGAAGCAGAACGACCTGACCAACCAGAAGTACTTCCAGTCGGTGGCCAGGAAGTACGGCGACAACTCGCGGGTGCGCGACATCCAGGTCGACATCGACAAGACCTCCAAGGAGATCGCCGACACCCAGAAGTCGATCGCCGAGAAGACGAAGGAGATCAACAAGACCAAGGAGGGCATGTACGCCCTCCAGGGGTACACGGAGGCGGCCATCAACAACCGGGCCGCCCTCAAGGCCCTCCAGGCGACCATGATCGAGATGATCAACGCCTACGCCGCTTCGGGGGCGTCCACCGAGCAGCTCACCGCGTACACGGCGCAGCTCAAGCAGGAGTTCATCACCCAGGCCACGCAGATGGGCTTCAACCAGAACGAGGTGGCGACCCTGTCGGGGGCGTTCGACAACCTCACCCGGACGATCCAGGCCGTGCCCCGCGTCGTCGACGTCGACGTGTCCGACGACGGCACCTCCGACCGCACTGGGTCGAGAATCCGCTCCATGGCGTCCAACGGCGGGGCGGGTTACTCGGCCCCCGTCACCGCCGAGGCGGACACCTGGCGGGCGGGCAAGCAGCTCAGCGACCTGGCCAGGGACCGCACCGCGAACGTCTTCGTCAACGTTGTCCGCACGGGTGCCATAGCCGGTATGGTCGGCGGTCTCCTGGGCCGGGCCCACGGCGGCCGCGTGCCCGGTCTGGCTGGGGGTGGCGGTGTTGTGGGAGGGTACAGGCGCCACGGCAACTGGGACGCCGACGACCTGCTGGGCATCAGCCCCCGGGGCGGTGTCGTGGGCATCCAGTCAGGCGAGTACGTCATACCCCGCTCCAGCGTCGACAAGTACGGACCCGGCATGATGGAGTCCATCCGCGCCGGACAGTACCGCCCCGAGGTCAAGGTCAACAACGGCCCCGGCCTCTCGGGGCCGATCACCATTAACCCCAACCAGATCAACCAGCTGGCCAGGGCCGTGTCGACCGTCCTCAAGCTCGACGGGCGCACTGTCGGCGCGGCCGTCAACAACGTCAACGCCGCCTCCGGGCGGAGAGGGACCTACTGATGACCAACGGTGTCGCAGCCCTATGGACGGGCCGCCGCTTCGCCTGGATCCCCGCCCCCGACGCCCCCGCGTCGCACTCGCTGGTGTCGTGGGGCTCGGCCGACCAGACCGTGGGCGGCTCGACCGTCGTGTCCGCCTCGCACTACGCCGCCCGCACCATCGAGCTGGCGTGGTCCAACCTGACCCGCTCCGAGCTGCTCCTGGTTCAGGACATGTTCGCCTGGGCGGGGGAGGACGAGATCCTCTACCGGGACGACATGAACTCGGGGGGCAACATCCTCTCGCCGTTCCTGGGGCGCCCCCACCTGCACTCCGACGAGCTCACGCCCCTGGCCTACGACGACAACGGCGTGGCCCTGGCCCGGACCGCCTCGGTCAACAACGGCCCTCTCAAGGCGCTGGCGTTCACGGGGGCGGCGGCCACCGACGGCAAGACGCATACTTATGCAGAGCGTGTATTGATTCCCCCGGGGGCTGACATGCACATCGTCGCCTCCGGAGCCGTCACCGCCCCCGGTGTCGTCCAGGTCACCGGCGGCGTCAACGTCTCGCCCGCCGCCGTGTCCAGGGTGCCCGGCCTCGACGACACCCCCCGTGTCGTGGAGATCGTCATCACCTCCCCCACCACCCCCAAGCAGGTTCTCACCTGGGTGCGTGCCGCCTTCTCCGCCCGCGGCGCCCCCGCCCCCAACATCTGGCCCTACGCCACCCCAGAGGGCTTCGGCACCATGCGCGTCGAACCAGGCTCGTTCACCGTCACCGGCACCAACCCCGCCTACGGGTTGTTCTCCGCCGCCGTCACCCTGCGGGAGGTCTGGCCGTGGCCGTAAGATTCTTCGGCGCCCCCTCAGGGGCGGGCTCCTGGTCCTACGACGAGGACGCCGTGTCGCTGGATCGTAGCGAATCCCCCTCCGGGACCGCCACCGTCACCGTCGGCGGCCCCGGGACCAAGACCCCCGCCGACCTCACCCCCCTGCTGGGCAAGAGCCTGATCGTCGTGTCCACCGACCACGGCCGGTCCGACATGATGATCACCGACATCACCATCGACGACGACTCCTGGTCGATCACCGGCGGCTCGGGGCTGTCGGCCCTCAACCAGGTCGGCACCATCAATCCCCAGCACCGCATCGACCTGCCCACCCTCATCGGCCGGTGCTACTTCGCCGTCAACTACACGCCCGTCCCCGAGGTCGTCGTCGACGAACGCTTGAAGGACCAGCGCTTCAACATGCCCGGCGGGCGCGACAACATGTGGGCCATGCTGCGCAGGTTTCTGAGTGCCAACGCCCTGGACATGGCCTGGTCGGGCAGGAGGATCGTCTTCACGCCCCGGCCCGGGCGCACCGTCTACCTCCAGGACCGCCCCACGTCCTCCACGCTGAGCGTCGAGGACGGTCAGAGGGCCAAGGAGGTGCGTGTCAACGTCTACCACCGCACCTCCTTCGGCGTCGGCGCCCAGGCCCAGCGCGCCCTCGTCTACCCGTCCGCCCCCACCAAGTACCCGGGGGCGGACGTGACCTACGGCGACGACGGCTCCTCCGTGCTCACTGTCGGCTCCGGGGAGCGAACCGTCGCCACCATCCAGCTGTCCGCCGAAGTGTCCTCCGTCAGCCAGCCCACCCCCGTGGTGCGCATCCCCTTCAAGAACGGCACGCCGGACGTGGGTGCCCTGGGCAACGGGCGCTACGTGGTTGTCGGCAAGGACAACAAGCCGATAATGCCCGCCCAGTGGAACGACATGGGCGGGGGGCTCACCGTCAAGCTCAACGACGACCGCCGCTCGGTCACCGTCATCCTGTCGGGCATGAACTACGAGCACCTGGCCCCCTACCGGATCTGCGAGTCCGACGGGAAGGTCGACCACCCCGCCCTGTACCTGTTCGGCTGGGGCGGCATGCACGTCGATGTCGAGACGATCAGCCTCATGACCGGGGCGAAGGGCACCGACGACGTCATGAGCATTGACAACCCGGCCATCGACACCCCCGGCAAGGGGTGGGCCGCCGCCCAGGCAGCCGCTGACGTGCGCGTGGGCTCCACCGTTTCACTCCAGTGGAAGGGGGCGCCGCCCGCGGGCGACCAGACCTTCGGGGTCCTGGGAGGGTGCCGGTTCTACTACAAGGGGCACTGGTGGCGCATCGAGTCCGTGTCGGTGGGAGATGGCGGCGTGTCGCTCCAGGCCGCCAGCCACCCCCTGCTGTCCGACTACATGCGCATCTACCCCCGTGTCGGAGACCTGCCCATCGCGGGGCGCACGCTGCGCGACCTGTCCACGATCGGAGTCTTGTGATGGCCTCGTTCACCGCGTCCGTGTTCCCCGCCTCCAACCTCTCGCCCCAGTCGCAGCAGTGGCGGGCCGAGGTGGAGAAGCGCGTGTCGATCCTGGAGGCCCGCGACACCTCCGCCGACGCCCGCCGGATCATGGGCCGGTGGACCGCCGCCATCGGCGCGGCGGGCAGCCTGGAGGACCAGCTGGGGAGCATCCAGTCCCTGGCCGAGGCCGCCGACGCCAAGTCCGACGACGCCGTGTCCTGGCACGAGGTGGCGCCCGTGTCGCCCGGCCCCGGTGTGGAGGGCCCCGACATCCCCGTCAACCCCAACGCCACCTGGTACGTGTGCGAACTGTCCAAGGAGGGCGGTGTCGACAGGGACCGCGTCAAGGAGGTGTGGCAGTGGTCTCCGCCCGGCGTGGACGGCGACGACGACGGCAAGTGGGTGCAGCAGCACTGGGGGACCGACACCCTGGGTGAGGGGGCTGTCGACTACAAGCACCTGGCCGCCGCCGCCAAGGGGGACCTGGAGGCCGCCAAGGCGCTGACGGGGCGCTTCGACACCCTGTCCGCCTCCTACGAGCAGACGAAGAAGGACCTGGAGCAGGCCAAGACGGACCTGAAGAAGTTCTCCGCCAGCGCGAAGGATGTCATCATCTCCGACACGGAGCCCACGGGGGCCGACCGCAAGCCGGGGAACCTGTGGGTGTCGACCGCTGGAGGCACCACGAAGCTCTACGTCTTCGACGGAGATAAGAACGCCTGGGTCCTGGTGGAGGGTGATGATGCCGCCCAGGCCGCGGCCGCCGCCGCCGAGGCGCAGAAGAAGGCGAAGGAGGCCCTGGACAAGGCGCAGGCCGTGGAGGACATGGCCACCGCCGCCAAGCTCGCCGCCGAACGCGCCCAGAAGTCCGCCAACGGGAAGAACACGATCTTCTACCAGGCGAACAAGCCGTCCCTCAACGGCCGCGCTGAGGGCGACCTGTGGTACGACACGGACGACAACTACAAGATGCACCGCTACTCGGCGTTCGCCGACGACTTCGTCGAGGCGGGCCTCAACGCCGGGGACCTGGAGGGGCAGGTCAAGGGGGCCACGGCCACCGGGATCTGGAACCAGGCGCTGGATTCCGGGGCGCCCCAGGCCAAGCCCATCACCGGGCCGATGATCGCCCCCGGCTCGATCACCACCCCGCACGTGCAAGCACTGGACGCGGGCGTGATCACCTCCGGGTTCATCGGATCCGACCGCATCGCCGCCCGTTCCATCACCGCCGCCCAGATGGCCGCCGGGACCATCACCTCGCAGTCCGGGGTTATCGGCAGCCTCGACGCCGGTGACATCAAGACCGGGTACATCGCCGGTGACCGCATCGACGTCAACACGCTTCGGGGCAAGCTCGTCGAGAGCGGAATCGTGCGCGGCGGATCCATCGAGGGCGGCGTCATCCGGGGCTCCGTGTTCACCACGACCACCAACGGCCAGGGGAACCGGGTGCAGATCGACTCCAACCGCGGCGTGACTGTGTGGGAGGGCAACCAGATCAAGGCGCAGCTCAGCCCCACCCTGGCCAACGGGCTGGCCGTGTTCAACCCCAACTCCCCCAACATCGGCGGCCTGCCCACTTCGGGTCTCGTTGAGGTCTCCTCGATCATCTTCGGCGCTCAGTTCCAGTTCCGACGCAACCCCACCACGGTCAACGCCGCCGCCGACGGATGCGTGGCGTACTCGTGGTCCTTCAACGCTCCCTCCTCGGGGCGGGCCATCATTATCGCGTCGATCAACTGCATGTCGGGGGCCCAGAACCCCAACCAGCGGGCATTCTTCATCCTGCGCAACAGGGACTCGGGCTCGTGGGTGGAGACCGGCTACGTGTACAACGGCTACGGGTGGCAGTCCGACATCCCCATGTTCATGGGCATGGCCACGGGCCTGCCCAAGGAGGGCAAGTGCACGATCTGGACGAAGCTGGGCATGCGCAACAACGGGGCCAACTACATCGGGTGGGGTTCGGACTTCGCCTCCGCCCTGTTCATCCCCTGCTAACAAAGGAAGAGGGACAATAGAACCATGACGGGAACCGACCGCAACGGAATCTACACGTACTCCGCCGACGACACCGCCGCAGACTGGCCCACGCTGCTCAACCTGGGCACGTCCTCCGTGTCTAACGTGATCTCGAAGCTGCGCCAGTCATCCATATACAAGGCCAACAACGCCGCCGCCGCCAACTCCCTGCGCGACACCCTCGTCGCCGCGGGGATCACCCCCACGGCCACGGACCCGATCCTCATCTACCTGACTTCCAACGGGCAGATCATCGCCTGGGACGGGGCCACCTGGAAGGCGGACGGCTCGAATATCACCTCCTGGCTCATCACCGGCTCGGAGGTGGCCACCCCGGCCACGCCCATCACCAACGCCATCCTGGCCGGGCGCCGGGGCGAGGCCAGCCGTTTCCGCGAGGAGTGCGGCACCACGGTGATCCGACAGGGCGCCCCGCCCGACCAGAAGTGGTCGGGGTTCATCTCCCTGTCGAGGAAGTACACGGGAATCGCCACCGCGATCCTGAACAACGGCAACGGCTTCTCCTTCGGCGGGGTCATCGGCGCCGCCTTCTGGGGGTGGGACAAGGCCCGAAATAACGACGGGCAGATCATCCGTGTCCCCTACTACGCCCGCGGCGTCAAGGCCGGGCAGTGGATCACCATCAACTACGTCGTCAAGGGCTGGGAGGCATGAGCCTGATGTACATACCCCACCCTCCCTGGGCCAACACCCTGGACCGGGGGCTGCGGGCCGTCGGCTACCTGGCCCTGTCGGTGTTCTCCATCCGGGAGGCGGGGATCATGCCCTACATACCCGACGCCGCCATCTGGTACAACCTGGCCGTCCACATGGTCCTGTCGGCGACGGCGGGCGGCTGCGTGCTGGCCTGCCTGGCCGGGCGCTCACAGGTGGAGATGGTCATCCTGCCCCTGGCGCTGGGAAGCGCCTGCGCCTCGTGGATCCTGGTCGTCTCCGCCCACGGCCTGGGGGCCCGCAGTGCACTGCTTCTGTCGGTCATCTTCCTGCTGTCGGCTAGAATGAACTGGCTGCGCTGGTTGCGACACCGCGCCATAATCCTCACCGCACTGCAAGACCGCGGCGGCGCCGGAACCGACATCGACAGGGGGTGATCGCTTGACGCCCCTGCTCACCACGGTGGGGTCCGTCATCGCCCTGGTCACCTCCGTGCTCGCGGCCTGGGGTTCGTGGGTGAAGGTCAACGCCGACCGCAAGCGGGGTGTCGGCGAGGCGGAGATGGCCCGCTCGCGTTTCGGCCTGGAAGCCCTCCAGGCGGCCCTGAGCACGAAGGACACGATCATCGCCCAGTACCAGGAGGAGAACAACCGCCTGCGCATCGAGGTGCACGACCTGAAGGTCGAGGTCGAGCGCCTCAACCGACGCCGCAAGAACAGCTGAACCGGAACCGGAACACGAAAAGGCCCGCCCTCTTCCTTCGGGGAAGAGGGCGGGCCACGTGGTGCCGCTTCTACCTCGACATGCGCTCCAGCAGACCCTTCAGGCGAAGCGTCATGGCGCAGTAGTGATAGAGGTGGCGTGCGGCGTCGCGCACGTCGTCGGCGTCCGGCTGGTCAACCGACTTGCCGGTCGGCCAGAAGCCGAGCGCCTTCAGCGTGGCGTCACGGACCAGCGTCTTGGCCTGCGTCGGCGTCTGGTAGACGATCGGGCGCCTGTCGTAGATGTAGTCCATGATCGCGTTGACCTTCACCGGGGTCAGATCGGCGAGGAACTGGTTGTGCGGGCGCAGGTCGAAACGCTCGCCGACGACGACGTCCGGCTTGTAGCACCAGATGGCGCCCTTGAGTGTGAACGCCGTGTCGGCGTGATTGTCGGAGACGAACTGATCGTACTCGACGATCTCGACGTCGTCGCCGTCGACAGCCCCCAACACCCACCCGGTCGACACCCCCGGGTCGTAGGCGAAGACCCTGGTCATCGTCCGCCCCCGTGGAAGTAGTAAGAGGCGAGCACGACGAGCGCCGCGATCGGCACCTCAAGGAAGTTGAAAACCCGGCTGACCGTGTTCTCCCTGCCCCTTGAGGTGATGTCGAAGAGGAAGGCGAGGAAGGCCGTGCCCGCCAGGGCGATGATGACGTCCTTCACCGGCCCGTCACCGCCATGATCAGGCCGAAGCCGACGAGGAACGCCGACAGGCAGGAGATGCCCCTGAACCACCACCTGGCGAAGCCCTCCGTGTGGTCGTCGAGGGCGACCAGGTACATGGAGCTGAAGACCAGAAGCACCGTGGTCACGCACCAGTAACCGAACCATCCTCCGACGCTCATGCCTCGATCACCACCGCGTCCTCGCCACGCAGGTCGTTTGGTTCGGCCTTGCGCCAGCGCCCGGACCCCCGGGAGTGCGAGGCGACCGCCCTGCACACGCTCACCCGGGCGGGGTCGCAGCCCTCCTTGCCCCGGTGCCACGCCAGGACGGGGATGTCGCCCTTATCGAACCACACCCGGGTCAGGGCCCGGAGCATGGCGGCCAGACCGCAGGCCCGGGAGCGCCGGACCCTCTCCGGTTCGGCCCGGGGGTCGAAGGGGGCGGGGGACCAGATGACGTCGAACTCGTTGACGCCGCCCCACAGCGCTTGCCCACCGACGTTGTCGATGATGTGCACGCCGTTGGGGTGCATCTCGATGCGGATCGCAACCTTGCTGCCGCGGCTCACGGGTTGTTCCTCCGCTCGGTGTCGACGACGATGCGGGCGCACCAGGCCAGGGCCATGGTCGCCACCTGGACGAGCTCCTCACGAAGCGGGTTCGCGTGGCCGACGGGCGTGTTGGCGTCGGGGGTGAGGGCGCGGGCGACCTCGCCGACCTCCTCGGCCAGGATCACGAACTTCATCTGCTCGGTCACCTCCGGGTTGAAGGGGGTGCGGCCGCGGTGCTTGTCGTAGGCGCGCTGGTACTCGGCGACGACGTCGTTCTCCAGGACGCGCCTGGCCCGGCCCCGGCGGCGGCGCAGGCCGTGCAGGGAGGAGCCGTCGGTCTTCTCGTCGAGGTAGGCGACCCACAGGGCGGCGCGGGCGGCGATGGCGCACAGGGAGAAGCGCTTGGCTCCGCTGCTCCAGGCGGCCGAGGTGAGGAACATGATCTCAGCCAGGTAGTTGTAGGGGTTGACGGTGTTGCAGCCCACGTAGTCGATCTCGTCGACGGCGCGGGCGATGGCCGGGTCGATGTCACTCATCGGTGCTCTCCTTCTGTGCGGACAGACGACGGATCACGTCCGTGGCCTCGACGAGGCACTCGGACAGGCACTTCAGCTCCATCCGAGCCCGGTCCAGGTCGGCGGGGGGCTTGCTGGGGCCCCAGGCGATGAGCCTGTCGAGGTACCAGCGGGCCTTGAGGTAGTCCTCCAGCGAGCTGGACCCCTCCTTGCGTCCGGCCCGGCACACGTACTTGACGACGTTGCCGGACAGGAAGTCCAGGTGCTCGGTGATCTCGATGACCTCGCGGTCGCCGAGCCTGTAGTGGGGCGGGTGGTTGATCATGTCGTCGGACATGGCTCTTCCTCTCCTTCTTGTCATTCCTTGTGGTACCGCTGGCAGGTGTAGCCGGCGGCCTTGATCACGAGATCGTCGTCGGCCCAGGAGGGCGGACGGCACATGATCTCGGACACTTCGTTGACGAGCGCCTCTTCGCTCATGCCCCGCCTGTCGGCAGGGATTTCGCAGACGACCTCGTCGTGGATGTGGGTGACGACCGGCCACCCGGCCTCTTCGAGGCGCCTCAAGGCGGCGACGAGGATGTCGCGTGCGACGGCCTGGACGATGTTCTCGGTGATGATGCCGCCGTGCAGGGGCTTGTAGGGGACCCGGGCCCGATCTCCCCCCGTGTTGAGGACGTGGGGGACGAGGCGGGCGGGGCCGAGCGGGGTGCCGTCGACGTCGAGGGGCTGCTTCCAGCGGCGCGTCAAGCCGCGGTAGACGATGGGCCTCTTGGAGGGCAGCCACACGTAGCGATCCTGCCCCTTGACCTCGATGCTGACCAGGCCGGTGTCGACACCCCCGCCGGTGCCCAGGATGCGCTCCAGCTGCGACCAGAAGCGACGGACGGCGGGGGACTTATCGCGCCAGTTGTTGATAATGGCCTGCAATTCTTTGCGCAGAATATCCTCCGGGGTGCCTTTCGGCATGATATTCCGACCGCCCATTTTGAGCGCGGCACCAACACCCCCCTTATAGCCGCAGCTAAGTGTCATAAGCTTACCGTGCTGCCGATCGAAACCCTTTTCCGGTCCTCCGAGTTTAGCAGCGGTAGCGACGTAAATGTCCTCATTGTTGTTAAATGCGTCGATCATCCACTGCTCACCGGCCAACCACGCCAGCACCCGGGGCTCAATCGACGAGTAGTCGCACACGACGAACGGACCCATCAGCAGCGGGCGGATCAGTTTCTTCAGCTCTGGCGAGGGGATCGAGCCACCCTCCAGCAGCCGCCCGACCGCAGCCTCCTCGGCGGTGGTGTCGTAGCCTCTGTCGGGCCCCTTGAAGCCATCGCGGGCGAGGTTCTGGAACTGGATGAGCCGACCGGCGAACCTGCCCGTCGACGCCCCGAAGTACTGCATCGTGCCCCGCAGGCGTCCGTCGTCGTTCGTGGCCCGGATGGCTGCGGTGAACTTCGCAGCGGCCGACACCGCGCACTCCTGACGCAGCACGAGCACCCGGCGGACGTCGTCGGGCAGATCCCCTTCCAGCAGTTCCTTAACTGTGTCCTTGCGCAAGTCCTCCGTGTCGACGCCCCGGCTCTTCAGCCACGTTCTCAGCTGGGCCACCGAGTTGCCGTTGTCGACACCGGCGATCTTGGCGATCTCCTTCAGCGCCTCGGCACGGTTGTCCTTGAAGCAGCGCTCAGCGGCCTCGGCCAGCGCGGTGTCGACACGGACGCCCCGGTCGTTGATCCGCTGGTCCACCTCGTAGACGGCGCGCTCGCCGCGGGGGAAGTCGCGTGCGAGCCTCTTGGCGGCGTCGCGCATGGTCTCCACGTCCTGGTCGCAGTAGGCGCCGAACGCCGCCCAGTCGTCGGGACGCTCCTCCTTCGTCACCCGCTCGCCATTCCTGTTCGGCTTGGAGAACAGGTTGATGAGCCGGGTTCCGGCCTCGTCCTTCTCCTCCGCGCCCACGCTGATCGCGAAGTCCTCCAGGGAGGCGGGCAGGCCCCACGTACGCGCCAGAGCGGCGGTGTCGAAGAACTGCTCGGGGGGCAGGAACTTCCCGCCTTTCCTCCCCCGGTTCTTGAGCCGGGAGAGGTTGACGCGCTCGAAGGAGGCGTTGTGGGCGATCTTGAGGATTTGTCCGTCGAACAGGCCGGGGATCTCAAGGATCGCCTCGTGGCCCTCGGCTCGCTGCACCTTGTCATCGTTCAGAGCCCAGGAGCACATGAGGATCCGCCAGTCCGGGTGCTCCGTATACTTATACACTCCGGCTTTTGCCAGGTCGACGGGCGAGTACGTCTCGATGTCGATCCACAGGACGTCATGCGTCACCCACGGCGCCCCGCCCTTCTCCGAGGCGGTCACCGTCCACCGGCCCTGGAGGACGAGCGGCCAGATCTCGTCGAAGCCGCCGTCGGCTGGCGCCGTCCACGGACCCTCGACACCGAACAGGCCGATGGTCGGGCGCCGGGGGTCCAGGGGCCAGTCGGGTCCGGCCAGGTCGATGTTGCGCCCCATGGCCTTCTTGACGTCGCACAGCACCCCGATCTGCTCGTCGGTCAGGTCACGGGGGTCGGGCACCAGGAACACGGGCTCAGCAGCCCAGAAGTCACTCATCGTCGGTCTCCTGCTCCTGCTCCTGCGCCTTGAGACGGCGGCGCTCCTCGCCCTTGACCCGCCACGGAATCTCACCGACCCGCTTGCGCACCTCGAACTTGGGGCGGAAGTCGATGTTGTCCGGCCCCCACGGCAGGCTGCTGTCAGGCCGCATGAACGACCAGCCGTCCATGTCGTCGAACGGGGGGAGGTTGAAGTTGGACAGGACCCAGTTGACGGCCTCCGTGCCGTTGGCCCACATCATGCCCCCGGGACTCTTGCGCCAGTTGTCGGCCCGCTTGAGCAGGGACTTTCGCAGGCGCAGGTCGCTCGCGGCCCGCTGGTGGCCCTTGGCCCGGATGCCCGCCTTGCAGCCGCACAGTGGGCCTTCGAGCAGCCCCGATGAGGACGCCTGACTGTGGCGACCGCAGAAGACGCACTCGATGTTGAACACGGCACCCTTGGCGATGGTCCACCCCGCCGGGTCAAGGGACGTGATGCGCCAGTCGCCGAAGCGGTGGTCGAGCAGCGCCCCCAGGAGGGGGTGCGGGGAGTAGGTGGTTCGAATGGTCATGGTTATCTCTTCTCGGTTGATGGCTATGCGTTGGCGGTAGCCCGGGCGGTGTAGACGACCTCGCGGTCACCCGGACGGTCGGGGTTGGGCAGCACGTCTCGCAGGGTCCCCTTCTTCTGGCAGTGCATGAGAACCCGGGTGAGCGCCTCGGGGCCGTCGAACTTGTTCTGGAACTTGGTGACCAGAGCGGCGTACGACACCCGGTGACCCGGCTGGGAGGCGACCCACTGCTCGACGTCGGAGACCATGCGACTGAACCCGTTGGAGTCGACCTGGTTGACCAGGGCCTCGGCGCACCTGGCCCACGTTCCGGCCAGGTCGATAGCCTTGACGACGTGGCGCAGCTCGATGGTGTCCTTCATCTCCGTCATGGCCAGCAGGGCAGCCACCCGCAGGGCGGAGAACGACAACCGCTCGCAGGTGGGGAACAAGGCCACGGCGTTGAGCGGGTGGTTGGCAGCCAGGAACGTGACGTCGTAGGCGAAGCACTTCCACCTCTCCAGGGCGTCCTGCTCGCACTTGAGGGGCACGCGCAGGTCGTCGAAGGGACCCGACACCGGGACGGCGGCCTGGAAGCCCTTGTCCCAGTGCTTGACCACGGAGGTCAGGTGGTGGATGAGCATGTCGCGCACCTGGTCGACACGGGCCCGCTCGCCCGTACGCCACTCCACGTCGTTGGCGCCGGGGTCGAAGCCCTCGCGGGAGTCGACGACGACCAGGCACCTGGGCACGAAACCGGAGATGATGCGCTCCATGGTCAGGTAGCGGGCGGTGAGGTCGAAGATGCCGGTGCCATAGAACGACATCTGGTGGTCTACGCCGCCCTTGCGAGCCAGGCCCCCGGTCTTGCGCAGGATGGCGGGCACGCGCCCGTCGTAGATCTTGGTGAGCATGGGGATGAATCCGGCCATGTAGGATCCTTTGCGGGAGGCGGCGGCGAACGTGTCCTGGACTTCGTCGACGCTGAGCAGCGTGGACAGGCGGGGCAGGTCGCCCAGCCATTCCTGGAGGGCTTCGGCGGTGGCGTCCTCGGGGGCCTCGTAACCGCCGCTGTCGACACCGCACTCCTCGGCCACGTCGTTGAGCACCCCGCGGGCCAGGCGTAGGGCGGTGCTCTTGCGGGACTGCGTGGTGCGGCCCAGGACCAGCCAGTAGAGGTTGAGGCCCATGTCGGTGAACGTAAGCGGCAGCTTGGCGTAGCGCGACAGGAGGGCGGAGAGCATGGCCAGGCCCCCGGCCACGGAGAACTCCCACGGGGCTTGCGGGGACTTGTGGCCTACCCAGGAGGTGAAGGCGTCGATGAACGTGTCGTCGATGGGCTGCTCCTCGGGGTGGAGGAACTGGACGCGCGTCCAGTACAGGCCGTGGGAGTCGGCGTCGAGCACGGACGGCAGGCGGTCGACAAGCGCTTCGGGTGAAGATTCGTCGCCGAACTGGTTGACGCCCTCCAGGGGGGTGAGGCCGAGGACGCGCAGGATGTCGGCGTCGTCGTCCATGATGAAGTCCTCGCCGTCGTGGTACTGCCTCCACCTTGCGGCGTCGCGCTGAACCTGCACCCACAGGTCGATGTCGGGGCGATTGTCGCGCCGGTACTTGTTGCAGGCGGCCTCATGCAGGACGAGGTAGCAGGAGCGCGCGTCGAACCCGGCCTCCAGGAGGATGCACTGGAGGTGGTACATGCGCGCGGACCAGTCGTCGCCGATCTCGGGGCGGATCATGAACAGGTCGTTTGCGACGCTGTTGTTAACCAGGGCGAGGAGGCGGTAGATCTCGTTGGGGTCCTGCTCCTGGGGGACCTTGGAGTCGAGCTCCTCCTGGGACAGCGGTTCGGCCGGGGGGTAGTGGGCGGCGAACTCGGCGACGGTGACGGCCTCGCCCTCGCGCTGGATCTCGACCAGGTCGACACCGCCCGCCCCTCTTCTCCTGACGGTCTCCTCGGAGTACTGGGTGACGCGGAACGGCGCGCCGTATTCTGGCTTGGTGTTGTAGGACCAGGGGACGCGTAGCATCTTGGCCAGGGGCCAACCGCGGTCCATGCCGTCGGCGGCATGAGCGTTGTACAGTCCGTGCGACAGGTCCTCCAGGTCGTTGTTCGACAGGTTCTCGGCGTCGAGGAACCGCCAGTAGCCGTGCCAGTGGCCCGGCGAGGTGCGTACGAACGTGGTGGGCAGGATCGCCAGCTTGGAGGGGTCCATGTCGTCGCCGTCGCAGTAGACGACGTCGCAGCGCAGCACGTTGGCCTTGGTGGCGTGGCGGGGGTCGGTCAGGGAGGGGGGCTGGGTGAACGTCATGGGCTTGAAGTAGACGTCGCCGCTGCCGTGGGCTTCGACGTAGCGCCCCATGGCGGCCTTCTCATCGGGCCACGAGAACCACTTGAAGACGGTGAGGCGCCCGAAGGGGTCCTTGGTGATGATGGGCACCCAGCCGGGCGTGTCGGGCAGCACCTCTTCGAAGAAGGCCATGGTTCTCTCTTCCTCTTCCTCTCTTGCGCGGGGACGACAGGGCCCCGGCGCCGTCAGTTTAGCGGCGTCGGGGCCCGGTCCTCAGTCGAAGGTCTTGTCGGTGGCGCTCACCAGGTGCACCAGGTGGACGGGGTCGGTGCCCACGACACCGGCGAAACGGGCGCTGTCGTCGTAGCGCCCCTCCCACCACTTCTCGTGGCCGCCCTCGGCGCGGCTGTCGTAGACGTCGAGGGTGTCGACGTCGTCGACGCGGTCGTAGCCGCTCTCGTAGCCTCGGACGACGACGATGGTGTCGCCGCCCTCCTTGTCGCGCATCTGCGTCAGCTTCTCGATGAGTTCGTCGAGGGTCATCGGTTACTCCTCTTCTTCTTATTACGATGTGAGCTCGTCCAGGACCCACAGCAGAAGCTTGCGACCGGAGGGCTTGAGGGATCGCGAGGCGAACACGATGAGCCCGATGTCCGAGATGATGGCACTCCTCTGTCGCCCGCCCTCGGTCTCCAGCTCCGGGTACGCCTTGTCCTCCTCGTGCGCGGATCGGATCAGGGCGTACCCGTCACGGAGCCCCAGGGCCCGGGCGAGGTCGGAGGCGGCGAACCAGAGGTGGCGGCCGTCGTGGTAGGTGCGGATGACATGCCCCTCGTAGTGCATGTCCTGTGTTCTGTCCATCACTTCTTCTCCTTGTTCTTCTTGGGTTCCTTCTTCTCCGGGAAACCCTTGACGTAGCTCCGACCCCAGGCGCGGTCGAAGATCGGACGGTCGGCCTCGGTGTAGGCGTACACCTCGCGGACCTGACCGGAGGAGGTCTCGTCGAGGCGCTTACCGGGCTCGACACCCCGCTCGGCCACGTAGTCCTCCCTGACGTACCTGCCGAAGGAAGAGGAGCAGCGCTTCACCTCGTCCCTGGTGGCGCCCTTCTCGCGCAGGTAGTCCTGATTGTAGAGGGGGCGCGCCCCCGCCTCGATCTCGGGCGTGTCGCCCATGGTGCGGGCGAGGACGATCTTGGCCTTGGCCTCCAGGTAGTCCCTGGCGATGATGTTCTTCAGGATGTCGAGGACACGGGCCTGGATCTCGAAGCTGGTTGTTGCGGTCGGCGCCGCCCCGAGCAGACTGTAGGACCCAGTCCTGTAGATCGACGGCAGGACCTCGTGGTTGACCCAGCGCTTGAACGGCCGGGCTGCCTCAACACGGGCCGTGTTGAGTACGTGGAAGAGCCCAGCCAGGGAGATGGCGGACACAGAACGTGATCCAGCCCTCGTCTCCACATTGTGGAGACGAACCTCGTCGGAGTCGAGCCCCCTGGTCATGTGAGTGGCGTCTCCGTATCCGAGGACGCGGGCGACATCGGTGGCAATGAACCAGATCTCGCCGCCCTCCTCGTAGGTGCGAACCTGCTCATCCCCGTAGTGGAACGGGGTCAGTGCGGCGTCCGTCACAGTTTCCTCTCTTTCTTGGCGGTCACGGGGTAACTTCGACTTACCCCATCGGGACCTACACTACCACACTGCTGCGGGGCCCGCAAGACTCAAGTCGAGGCGCCCGGTGTCAATGGTAGCCAGCCACATGGTGAACGTACGACGGTCGATGAACGTCATTTCGCGGGTCTTGCCGTCCGCGGCAACCGTTGTCATGATGACAACGGTTGCCCATGGCTGGTGCTGAACGCGCTTGAACTGACTGGTGTAGTCCAGGTCAAGCGCCTCACAGACGGGGCGCAGGGCGGTGTGAGCCCAACTCACACCATCCCCAACCCCTCCTCCCTGGCCCGGCGCAGGGCGTCCTTGCGCAGCTCGACATCCAGGACCTCGTCCAGCAGCCAGCGGTAGAAGCCCTCGGACCGCTCGGACCGGGACCGGAACGCCAGGCCGATCAGCGCCCGGGCCGACACCGCCCTGGCATCATGTACCCCCCGGCGCCCAGACACCTTGAACCAGCGGACCTCGTTCTTGCTGAACCTGCGCAGCATGTTGGGCGAGTCCCGGTACCCCAGGGCCACGGCCACGTCCGCGGCGACGAACCAGGCGCCGTCGTCGTCGACGAACGCCCGCAGCTCATTCTTCTCGTAGTAGAACAAAAGCATGTTTCTCTCCTCCGACCAGGCCGCCGGGGCCCCGCGCTGAGCAGGACCCCGGCGGCTGGAATCAGAACTGAACGGTGGCGTCCTCAGGCGCCTCGAAGTCGACCCTGTCGACACGCCCCCACGGGTCGCCCATCAGCGGGGTGCCGTCGGGGTTGAACAGCGGCTGCTTCGTCACCCGGTCCACACGCTGACGGGGGACGTCGAGCGACGTCTCGATGACGCAGCGCCGCCCCATCATCGCCTTGAACAGCTTGTCGACGGTCAGCGGCAGACCCGCCCCGCTGAGCATCGCCGTGCGCTTGCCCGGGTCGTCGGTCCACAGGTCCATGTCGTGCAACAGCCTCCGGAACCCGGGGTTGAGGACCTTCTTCTTCGACCCGCGGATCTCGCGCTCGATGGAGAAGACGACCCAGTTGCGCACGGGCAGGCCGTGGTCGGGGTCGTTGTCGTCGTCGATCTCGTAGGTGACGACGATCTGGGGCGCGCCGGTCCTCTTGGACGTGGTGCACTCCAGCTTCGACACGTACGCGTTGTGCACGCCGGGCTGCGGGGCCCTGAAGTTGTTGTCCTCGACGATCTCCAGGCCGGACAGGTCCAGGCCGTTGAGGGCGCCCAGGTCGGCGATGGGAGCTCCACTCCCGGTGGGGGCGAACGAGGCGAAGGGGTTGTTGTTGGCGGTCATGCGTTCTCCTTGTTGGTGTTGTCGGCGGATTCGGTGTTGTGGGCGAGCGACCAGATCTGTGACATGGTCGGGTTGATCAGGTGGTCGGGGAAGCTGCGGGTGCGCCGCTTCGTGATGGTGCCGGGCATGAAGAACGACGCCCGCATGACGGGCCTGCCCTCGTTCTGTCCGGCCTGCATGTAGACGACGAAGTCGAACTTCGACGGCATGTGCTTGCCCGACTGGTTGCCCTTGAAGGCCGGGCCCACCTGCGTCTCCCCCGTGACCGAGTTGGTCATGCGGTCCACGTGAGTGGTGACGATGAGGTTGACGCCGTCGACACGGCGGAAGGCGTCGACGAGGGTCACCACGTTGTCGTAGGCGTCGGTCCACGGCACGTAGTTGTTGCCCGGGTTGGCGGTCTTGGCCTCGCGGACGATGAGCTCCTGGAGGCTGTCCACCGTGTCGAGCACGACGGTGCGGTAGGGGAACGCCCCGGCCTGCATGGCGGGGCGCACGACCTGGTAGATGAACTTGTTCGTCTCAGCCCAGGTGTCCAGGTGGACGATGGTCAGGTTGTCCAGGTCGCCCCAGTCGCGCAGGGGCAGCGTGCCTCGCTCGAAGTCGAGGTAGAGCACGGGGCTCATCTCGGGAACCTTGGAGGCGGTGGCCGAAACACTACTCTTCGCCGAGCCCGCGGCTCCGTACAGGAGTAGCGAGATATCCTTGAGTTCCTGCGGGTCCTCCGCCACGAAACCGGCTGCTGCGAGCATCTTATCGAAAGCCGATGTCGACATCAGGCCGCCCCCCCGTCGCCCTCATCGAGCGGGAACAGCGCCAGCTGCTTCCAACCCGGCAGCGTCAGGGTCTCGACGAGCTCGGCGCCCTCGACGCCGCGCAGGCGCCACAGGGCCAGCAGACGCTCCAGGTCCTCCCCGGTGCGCAGGTCGATGACCTCGCCCCTGCTGGACAGGGTGTACTCGATGCGGTCGCTCCTGTGCATGACGGCGGGGCGGGTCAACGTGAGGACGAGCGGCTCGGTGTCGACGTTGAGCCCATTGGTGATGGTCCACATCCGGGACGAGGCGCCGTCGACCGTCCTGGCCTTCCCCTGGTCGTCGACCACGAGGCCGGGCATGCGCTCGGCTCGCTTCAGCACCCGGTCGATGCTCCTGGTGCGAATCCTCGAACCCTTCATCGCGCCTCCCGCTCGACCCAGTGCAGGACCTCGTCGTGGTAGCCCACGTAGGCCCGCGTCCAGCCCATCGATCCACTCCACTCGAAGATGGCGACGGCGCCGTTGTGCCCGGCGACGAGGGCGAGCTGACGCCCGTCCTTGGTGTAGACGACCCTGTAGCGGCCCAGGTTGTTGCGGGGCCTGTCGAGCGCCCACCCCGCCTTCCTCAGCGCCTCCTCGATTATGCCGATACTGACGATCACGGCATACCTCCCCATGCGGCCATGTCGGCCTCCTCCTTCTTCAGTCGCTTGCAGCGGTAGCAGCCGGGCGAGGACTCGTACGTCTCGCTCGACGCCCCCGCCCCTTCCTTCTCACCACGAACCCGGGCCACGAGCTCGCTGAAACGGCCCAGGACGGCCTCGGCGACAGCCCGACGGTACTGGAACACCAGCGTCCGGGCCGCGCCCGGCAGAACGTCCGTGGATGCGTCACGCGGGATCATGAGCAGGCTCGCCCGCTCCACCTCGTAGCCGTCGCGTTCCAGGGCGTAGCAGTAGAGCATCATCTGCGCGTAGTACTTCCACGCCGTCTCCCAGATCGGCTTGCTCCGGTCCATCAGGACCGAGCCGTCCAAGCGGTTGTGCACCACGGAGGAGACTCCCGCCATGCGGGCCTTCGACAGGACCTTCCAGTCGATGACCTCCCGCCTGACGGTGTCGAACAGGTCGACAGTGCCCCGGATCGGCCCGTAGCCGTCGATCTGGGCGACGTCGACCCGCTTCTCCACGAGGATCAGCCCCGCCCGCCCCTCCGGAGAGTTCGACAAGCGCTGCTGGGCGAGCAGGTGGAAGGCGGTGCCCAGCAGCGGGGCGAGCGGGGTGCCCGCCCTCTTGTCCTCATAGGTGCCGCGGATCTTGTCGGCCAGGCAGCGTTCGCACACCTCACCGAGCTCGGAGGGCCCCACGTGGCGCTGCCGGTCCCGGTCCGTGGGGGCGCCGACGATCTCCAGCGCCCGGCCCGTGGCCTCAGAACCCCACATCACCGGTCCTCGTCTTCGCTGTCACTCCGAACCCGCTGCACGAGGTAGGGCTCGCCGGGTTCGCAGGCCTGGGCGTAGATGTCGGGGAACCGCTCCTTCAGGGCCCCGGGGTCGATGACCTCCTTGTACACGCCCATCCGTTCGTCCGTCGACACGAGCCTCTCGTCGAGCAGGGCGGCGGCGACGAAGGGGCGGAAGCACGACCGTCGGGTGAGCACGGCGCCGTCGTAGCGGTCGAGCCCCCGTCGGGTCATCTCGGCGGCGATCGCCTGGTTGAGGCCGGTCAGCTGCCTGTTGACGGCGGAGCGGCCCTCGATGAGCCCGGCCCGTCGTTCGATCAGTTCGGACAGTTCGTCATCGTTCACGTACTGTTCCTCTCTTCCTTCTAGATGAGCCCTGATTCCGTCAGGGCGCGGTGCCTTTCGGCAAGTCT
>ERZ773010.713-NODE-713-length-22483-cov-5.402622_pt1 | contig 22483 bp, 21 predicted proteins | sample MGYA00580842_ERZ773010 | MGnify/ENA primary metagenome ERZ773010 (study PRJEB29015, sample SAMEA2737982) | human oral metagenome | biome: human oral; feature: human-associated habitat; material: dental | place: China | collected 2107 ...
GTTCTGGTATATCAACTTTTTTACCGCTGCGGGCTAATTTGTAAGCCCGCTGTCCGTTAATTTTGATAGCACTGAACGCTGGTGGACGCTGTTTGATATCGCCAACGAATTGCGCTAGAACATACTTAACTGCTGCTACATCCGGTTGTTTGAGTAAAGGTAAAGATTCAGCTCCTTGTAGTTCGTCGCTTGCAACATACGGCATAATTTCGCCTTCCGGGTCGCCAGTTGTACTAGTCTGCCCCAACCGGAACGTCGCTTCATAAACTTTATCAAGCTTGGTATAACGCATCGCGTTGCGGCATTCCTTGCCCGTAACCAAAATCAGCAGGCCCGTCGCAAAAGGATCAAGCGTCCCGCAATGACCGACTTTGACTTTTTTGCCAGCCCGATGGCTAAGCACGCGGCGAACTCGCGCCACTACCCCGAAGCTAGTCATGCCTGGCGGCTTATCAATCAATATAACCCTGTCATTCATACTTCAAGTATATCAGCATACCCCATAGCATTGATTCTAAAATTTTTTCAGAGTCAATCTGAAGCCTGTTCGCAAACTTAAGCTTGCCCTGGAATCTTGAACTGAGCCGGATCATTTGATGTTGGCGCCGAAACTGCTGGAGCTGGCGGCGGCGGTAGAGTAGATTCTAAAGTGTCAGCTCCGACCCCGCCATTAGCTGGTACTGGCGGCAAGGATGAAAAATCTGGCAACGGCGGTAATGGCGGTAGTGGCGGCAAATCGTCAACCGCGCCAGATGGTGGCGCAGCTGAGGCTGCCGACAGAGCTGCATCAACGGCAGACCGCGCTTGGTCTTGGTCTGAACTAGCAGGATTTGCGGCTGGCGCAGCTTCTACGCTAGGTGCTGGCATACTCGGCTGTACCGTTACCCCTTTCGAAGAAACCGCCTCGGGCGCCGCGTCAACTGGTGCAGCTTCTGATAAGACATCGCGAACTGTCGGTTCTACCTCGGTCTTATCAGCTACGGCATTAAATGGCGATTGCATTGACGGCGGCTGCGACGCCACCGCGCCGCGATCGTGGCTTAAAATGACGCGATTATGCATGTCTTTTTCAGCTTTTCTAGCTTCCTCGGCAGCCTGCTCGGTTGTCGCGTTGAAAGTACCGCCAATCGACGGCTCGCTCGGGCTAACTGGCATCGCTAGACCTGGCCCTGGCGCAAATGGAGCAACTGGCGGCAAAGCTAGATCTTCTTTGGCCGCTTCATCTACTTCTGCTGAGCTGGCAGCAATATCGCGCTGCAAATCGGCGACCGACGGCATATCTGGCCTATCAGCTTCAGGCTCAGCAGCAGGAATCGATGCTAATTGTTCGGCTAATTTCTTTTCGGCGGCAGCGGCGGCATCTCGACTGCTTCGTTTCTCTAATTCTTCATTGGCAGCCCTCAGAGCTTCGTCGGAATGGCGCCTATCAATTGCATTCTTGACGTCGTCAACATCACCAACTGGCTCGTGCGAAATCGACAATGCGCCAATGTCGCCAGAATTTTTAGACTCATCCTTTTTGGAGGATTTTTCTTCGTCCTTGCTTTTTGCTTCAGGCACCGGAATCGGCTTATCGTGCGATTCTTTGAGTTTAGTGGCAATTAGTTGCTGGTTAGCACCGTCTGCCATCAATTGAGCGGCCACGGTCATCGCCGCCGAGCTAGTATGCGCATTGCTGAAACGATCGGTTGCTGCCACGATACCTGTCAAAAACGCCGTAGCGATTTGCTCGTCAATCAACCGGCTTTCACCTCTTAATTCATTGGCTAACCGGCATAGAACCTCGCTATAACTACTAGCTCGGGGATTACTCCACTCTAGGCTGCCGAGTTGAGTCGATTCGCCAAGCGACACGCTAGCCACCACCGCGTCGTGCAAAATTCGTCCATGACTCTCGAGCGCATGATCCAAATCAGCTTCATCTTTAACGCCAATTGCCAACACCATCTCGACATTATAGTCGCCCTGACTAAAATCCAAATCCTTCTGATTAATCGTCGTCCGATATGGCGTAATAAAAATCTTGACCATATCATCGACGATTTTGTAACGTAAGTGATCAGCCTTTTCCTTATCCAGCGCGATGATAAAATCGCGCAAACTATCAACTGTACTTTCAAACGTTTTCTCGGGCTGTAGAAATTTAATCGCTGGCGGCACCGCCCCGCTGAATACTGCCGTCGCATGCTTATTTAACTTATTGATTAGCAGCGTGATGCCCAAAGCAGCGCTCAATTCGTCAACCGACGGATTGGCGCTAACCGTAACGAGAATATTATTACTTTCTTTGACTTTCTCTACTATCTGGTTTAGCACGTCTGCCATATTTTATCCTATTTGTTTTTATTCGCTATAGACTTTATGTACTATAACATAAGCATCACGGCAAAGTCAATACTATTTTGTAAAGCAGCGCCGCTTTACAAACAGAGGTGTATAAGTTATAATTGAAAACTGATTGTATACACTAAATCAATAACAGAGGTAAAGGAATTTATGCCACTCATCAAATCAGCCGTTAAGCGAATGAAGCAAACCGCTAAGCGCCGCCAGCGTAACATCGGTATCAAGCGCGATATCAAATCTGCCACCAAGGAATTTTTGGCCAGCCCGAGCGCCGCTACCCTAAGCAAGGCTCAAAGCGAGCTAGATACTGCCGTCAAGAAAGGACTGCTCAAAAAGGCAACCGTTAGCCGCCACAAATCAGCCCTGGCCAAGGTCGCTAAAGCTGCTGGCGTCAAACTAGAAAAGAAAGCCGCTAAGCCAGCTGCTGAGGCCAAAAAAGCTCCTGCCAAAAAGCCAGCCGCAAAGGCCGCACCTAAGAAAACTGCAGCCAAAACAGCCTAAGTTTAACCTTATCGAAATAAACGCTCTCGGTAACTAGGGCGTTTTATTTTTGCGCAAAGCCACTCGAAACAAAAAGTCCTCCAACGCTGCCCACGGATCGACTGATGAGGTTTTCATTTGATAATCGCGCTCTGCCGCTAATTCAGTCAATTCCGCCAAGTCCTTTGGCGACAGCTGCCGAGCAAGCGGCCGCAACTTCTTGGCAACAAACGGATGTATGCCGAGATCAATCGTATCGCTAGTGCTAGCCGCTTCAGCCTTGGCTAATAAAACCAGCTGCGACCACTGCGACCAAACCAACGGCGCCACTTTATAAACATCGTCGCTGCGGCGAAGTTCGTCAAGCGCACTCCGTAGATTTGCCGTTTTGCCGCGCACTGCCAATTCAATGATATCAAACACCGAAAACTCACGTGCTGGCGGCAAAACCGTTGCAATCGCTGCATCGTCAATTTTCACGGCATTTTTCAAGGCAGCTACAGCATATGTTAATTGTAATTGATCAATTTCGGCAGACCACGATTTTTCATCGGCGACAATTGCTCGTGCTACCATATCGCTAGCCTGCGTTTTCGTCAATTTTACACTGTGCTCGCTTGCATAGTCTAACAGCCATTTTTCGGCCGCTGGACGCTGGCGATCAGTCAGCGGCATTGCTTCAACTAGCTTTGCAGTTTTTTGCAAGATTTTGAAAGTTTTAGTACGCTTATCCGGGCGCGGCTCGATTAATACCAAGTAGGTTTCTGCCGCAATATCGCTAGCCCATTCGCCGAGCTTATCCCACAAGTCTTTTCGTTCCGAGAGCCGTTCAATAACAATCAGCCGCCGTTCTTGAAATAAACTCAAGCCGCGCACCGTATCGGCTAATTTATTCAAATCAAGACTGCTTGCGTCGATTTTTTCGGGCCGAACGCCTAACGATTTCACCAATCGCTGCAGCTCATACTGCGCACGGTAAGCGTTCGTGCCAATAATCAGATAAATCATTTAACCTCCACCTGACAGACTGGGCAAATATGCGTACCGCGGCCGCCAACTTTTAGCTTGATGATCTCCTGGTCGGGGTGGCGATGGCAGGCTTGGCCTTCGCGACGAAACACATGAGCAAATGTCAGGTAATTCCCTTTTCGACCCTCGGCATCGACGTAATTTCTGTCGGTTGAGCCGCCTTGATCGATGCTGAGCTGCAAAATTTGCCGCAGCTCGGTAAATAATGTATTCAGCTGCTGATCGCTGATGTTTTTTACCCGCGTCTGTGGATGAATCTGCGCCGCCCACAACGCCTCGTCAGCGTAAATATTGCCAACCCCAGCGATCACCGCCTGGTCAAGAAACGCTGGCTTGATCATCGAGTTTTGGCGGCGGCGAATCCGCTGGATGAAATCCTCGGCGCGTGTATTGGGATCAAGCGGCTCCGGCCCAACTTTTTGCATGAACGGCAAGTTCTTCACCTCATCAGTCGGCAGCAATTTTACCCAGCCAAACTTGCGCTGATCGTTAAAAAACAGTTGCGACTCATCAGTAAAATCAATCTGCACCCGCGTCGACCGATCCGGCAGCTCGCCGATTAAGCTGTCGTTTGGATGCCCGCCAGCGAAGTTAGGCACCTTGTCATCCTCGAGTATCATCGGAAAACAATCCGGGTCCCGGTGACAAGCACGCCCAGATTTTTTCCGACGATACATCGCAGGATGACAACTGCGAAACACCAACTGCCCCGTCATTTTCAAGTGTACCACCAGCGAATACTGCGTATCCAAATCAATCATCAGTACCTTTGCCCGCCGCCGCACGGCCGTCACGCGCGCGCCATACAAAAATTGCTCGACATCAGCAGGCGCATTGGGGAAGCTTTTTGGCGAATCAAACACCGCCGTTCGTGCCACCACTCGGCCCGGCAGTAGCTCCGCCAAACCGCGGCGAACTGTCTCGACTTCGGGAAGTTCCGGCATCTATGCCTCCAACAGAGCGTTCAAACGCTTAATAAGCAGCTCATTATCGGTGTACTGCAACGCCATCATCCCCGCCACCTCGGCGCCTTCGCAATTTTCGACACGATCGTCGACCATCACGCATTCGCTAGCTGCGACACCTAAGCGGTCAGCTGTCAGCGTGAAAATTTCTGGGTTTGGTTTGGCCAAGCTTTCCTCGTACGACAACACGCGCACATCAAACATTTTTTCTAATTCGCCTGGCGCAAATAGATATTCCAGCGTACCGCCGCCAACATTACTCAACATCGCCATCTTCAAATTAGCGTACTGCTGGCGTAAATTTACTATATAGTTTATCAATTCCTCGTTACGAATCCGCTTGTGCATCAAGAAATCATGTGTCTGCTGCTGCGTCCAGCCAAACAACTCAGCAATTCCCGATTCATACTCGCTGCCGCTAATGAAACCGTAATCGTGCTGTTTACTGAGGTCGCGCAGCATTACCTTGCCCTCTGGCTCGGCCATTCTTATTAGCGTATCAATACTGCCTCCGTACAGTACGCCAAAACAATCGAAAATAACTGCTTTTATTGCCATAATTAGAAAATATTATTAAATGACGGTTTGAAATCTGGAATCTGATTGACAAAAAGAGCCTGGAGTTTCAGAGTATCAGCGTTAAGCGTACCAGGCGAGTCCTTGCAAGTTGAAGTCCACAAATTGGTATCGGTATTGTCGCCATCGCGCGTCTCGAATACGTAAGCCAGCCCTTTAGTAGCGCATACGCCGCGAATATCATCGTTTGATTTGTTATCGGAAGCCTGAATGTTGACCTTGACTAGCGCATAAGTAAATTGTTCATAAGCATTGCTATTATTAGCATACTCCTTCTTGTCCAAAACTCTATCCAGATAACCTGAATAAATAACATATTTACGCGATGTTGGACTAACTGTAATCTGGTAGCTCTTGAACTCTTCATCGGCAACAATCGGACCGCGCACCGTCCAGCGCACGCTGCGAATTGGGTCTTGATTTTTGATTTTGCTCTCTAACGATTGTTCGGGAGTTTGCGGCTGCTCGGTCTTTTTATCTGGATTCAGCAACGATCGCACAAGTGTTACCAAAATAGCAATAACAACCACCACAGTGATAATAGTAATGATTATCGGTAAAATTCTCGGTCGGGATCCTCTGTACATGTTTGTATTTTAACACACTTATCACGCAGCGACGTGTACCACATCAGAAACAGCCGCAGCACCTAATTCTTCTGCGGCAGCACCCAAACCTTCTTCTACGTCTGCGAGAGAAGACTCGACGATTTCTTTAAAACGTCTATTCGTATTGTCACCGTTATTACCAGCTGTTGTTTCTTCAGAGGATTTATCAGTATCATCCTCTTTAGCGGTTATTTCGTCAAGCGGTAAAAATTCTATACCGCGATTGTCTGCTACTGCTACTACTAACCCTTTACCTTTACCTTTACCTTTACCTTTACCTTTACCTTCATCTTCATCTTTGTCTTCTTCCCAGAAAATATTAATGCTGGGACCACCACAAGCAAGATGAAGCTTATCAACACCTTCAATGCCAATTGGCAAAAAAGGATATCTTTCGCGCTCAGTTTTTCCTACTTTGCTTATGCCTTGTTCTTCTACTTTTATTTTTGGTCGATTTTCATCACTCTCGTTAGACACACAGCGAACCACTAACCAATCACCAGGTACCATGCCGCCATATCTGTTTTTAATACCCCAAACAGCGCCATCCGGACCAACAAACACACCAACCAAAAAATTATAATCGGCTCCCTCAAGATACTTGTATACGGCATCGCACTGTTTAATAATAAGTTCTAGTTGTTGTTTGTTCTGCCTTAGCTGATCTATGCGCTCTTGCCTAGATAAAGGCCTAGCCCCTTCAAGTTTAGGGTTGCTATTTTTTGGTAACATTTTCCGTTCCACAACATCCGCCTTTTTGCTTAAGCTAACTGTAATTAGATTATACCACAGTTGCAGTTATTTGTCCATATTTGTCCAGGTTTTCGCTAATTTTCAGCAAATTTTAAGTTTTTTACACTTCGCCCCAGTTATTACCGATTTTGACGTCGACTTTGAGCTTAATACCGAGCTGCGGATAGATATTTTCCATAGTCTCTACCAGCATTTTGCTGACTATTTCGGCGTTTTGGCGCGGACATTCAACCATAATACTGTCATGGATTTGCAAGATTTGATGGCCGAGCGAAATATTTTTATGTACAAGCCCAGATTTGCTGCCTGAAGAGACTTGCCTTTCCGGCAAGGCGAATTCGTTCTTTTCGAATTTGCCGGTCTCTGAAGGTAGCAAATCTGGGCTTGTCATTATCGTCAGTCGCTTCTCTACCGCCAGCATCGCCAACTTCATCAAATCCGCCTCGGTACCTTGTATCGGCATATTAGCTGCTGCTCGCTCGGCAGCCGAACGAACAGCAAAATTATTAGACCTAACATCGGGCGTTGGCCGGCGGCGGCCAAACAATGTCTGCACAAAGCCATCTTCGTGCGCTTGACGGATTGTTCGTTCCATAAATTCTTTGATGCGCGGGCGGATACGATAATATTCGTCGATGAAATGCTGCGCTTCGCCGTAACTCATATTAGCAGCAGCCGCCAAACCATGCTGGCTCATGCCGTATAATACGCCGAAATTCACCACTTTAGCGCGGCGGCGCTGCGTTGGCGTCACTTCATTAATCGGCACATTATAAACTTCAGCTGCCGTCTTGGCGTGAATATCAACATCAGCATTAAAGTCTTCAATCATCTGTTTTTCGCCAGCCATCACCGCTGCCAGGCGCAGCTCAAATTGCGAATAATCAGCATTTACGAAAACATTGCCAGGCGCTGGCACAAAGGCATCGCGAATCTGCCGCCCCAATTCAGTACGAATCGGAATATTCTGCAAATTCGGGTTAGTACTCGATAGCCGCCCGGTCGCTGTCACGTCTTGATTAAACGTCGTGTGGATATAGCCGTTAGCGTCCGTTTGCTCTGGTAGGGCTGCCACATAGGTATTTTGTAATTTCGACAGTTCGCGGAAACGCTCGACCAACTCAATAATTGGATGTTGCCCGCGCAGCTTATCGAGTTCCTTTTGGTTGGTTGAATAACCAGTTTTGCCTTTTTTGATACCGGCTGTCGGCAAGAGCAGCTTATCAAATAGCGCGCTAGCCAACTGCGCCGGGCTGGCGACATTAAATTCATAACCGACCATATCATAAATATTTTGCTGAACCGCTGTAATCTCTTGCGCTAATGATTTATTCATTTTTTCTAGTTTGCTGGCATCGATTTTGATGCCTCGAAATTCCATTTGCGCTAAAACATTAATCAGTGGAAAATCCATCGTCTGCGCCACCTGCTGGAGGTCGGGCAGCTCAGCAAACGCCGACTTTTGTTGTTCATAAACTGCCCAAAGCGCTGCCATCGCCAATCTTGGGTCATCCAAAGATTCTACGCCCGCCAAATCCGCTAGTGCGCGCGATTTGCGCAAAGGATTTAACAAAAATGAGCCCTGCGCGGTATCGTGTTTAACAGCCGGTAGCCGCTGGCAGTCAGCACCGAGAAGTGCTTTGAGAAACTCCTTGGTATCGTGGCCAACTATCGAAGCTTCTGCTAAAATAGCGCTTGCTTTAGTCAGCGGCAAACAGGCGACCTTGCCTTTTTCATAGCTCAGCCAAACTGTATCACCATCCCAAATTACCAGTAATTCTGGCGCCATTACCAACATCGGTATGACTTTATCGCCGGATATTTCAACAGCCGGCGCAAGGATGTCGTTTCTAGCCACTTCTGAAGCGCCATCGCGCATGTGTTGTGGTAATTTTCGCAACAATGAGCGAAACTCCAGCTTTTCGAGCAGCTCTCGCAACTTTGCCGTGTCTAAGTCGCGTACGTCCATTGCTGCCAAATCGAGTTTTACCGGCGCATCCGTAAACAACCGCGCCAATTCCCGGCTCATATAAGCAGATTTTTTGCCAGCTTCTAGTTTGCGGCGCAAACTGTCTTTAATCTGCCATAGATTCTCATAAACACCGTCTAGCGTTTCAAATTGCTGTAGTAATTTGACAGCTGTCTTCTCGCCGACCCCCGGCACCCCAGGGATATTATCCGACGAATCGCCTTTCAAGCTTTTCAAGTCGAGAAATTGGCCAATCCGAATACCGTAGCGCTTTTCAAACGCTGGAATATCAAATTTATCTATGTTAGTCAGACCTTTTTTAAGCGCGTAGAGATACGTATTTTGATCGAGAATTTGCAGCGCGTCCAAGTCGCTAGTAATCAAATAAGTTTCGATGCCGCCGTGCTGTTCAGCCTGCTTGTCTAGCGTTGCCATAATATCGTCAGCTTCATAATCATCAAATTCATACAGCGGCCAGCCAAAAGCCGCCAGTAGCTCGTGCAAAATCGGAATCTGCGCATAAAAATCTGGCGGTGCTGGCTTGCGCCCGGCCTTGTAATCAGGATAAATCGCCAACCGCCGGCGAATATTCGTTCCTCGTTTATCCCACGCCACGCAAACATAATCAGGCTCAAGCTGCTTAATTAATTCTAAACTCAGCGCCGCGAAACCATACACGCCGCCTGTCGGCGTCCCGTCTGCGGTCGACAACCCAGGCATAGCATAGTAGCCGCGATAGAACACGCTTTTGCCGTCGATAATCACTAAGCGTTTGGCCATATTTATATTATACGCTATCTAAGGGCCGTTACTTACAAGCGAATATAGCCATAATCATGTATACTAAGGTTATGACATCACAAGAAAAACCAGCCAAGATTTTGGCATTCGTCGGATTGCCTGGCGCCGGTAAAACCGAAGCAACCAATTTCGTAGCCGCCAAAGGTTTTCCCAAAATCTACGGCGGCGGCATTTTGTACGACGAAATGCGCGCCCGAGGCGTTGAAATCACGCCCGAATCGCAAGCCGAATTTCGCAAACAGTGGCGCGAACGCGACGGCAAAGACGTTATCATCCGCCGCGCTGCCGAGCAATTACACCGCTTAATTGATGCTGGCCAGCATCGTTTATTGTTCGACGGGCTCTATTCTTGGACAGAGTACAAGTTCCTCAAACACGAGTTTCCTGGCGAGCTCATCGTTGCAGCCATTGTCGCGCCAAAACATTTACGCCACCGCCGCCTCGCAACTCGTCCCGAGCGGCCATTCACCGCCGAACAAGCCAACCAGCGCGACTGGTCAGAGATCGAAGACATCGAAAAAGGCGGACCAATAGCTATCGCTGATTATTATTTAATTAACGACAGCGATATCACTGCGCTATACGCCAAGATTAATTCGCTACTCAGTACAACTGGTTTCGTTAACGTATAGCACCTAAAACCAAAACTATTGCAAGTAAGTATAAAGTTTTTTAGCGTCTTTATGTTTGCGTAGCTTCGCTAGCGCCTTAGCTTCAATCTGGCGAATTCGCTCGCGCGTCACCGCAAATTCCTGACCAACCTCTTCGAGCGTGTGGCTCTTGCCATTATCTAGACCAAAGCGCATCCGGACGATCTTTTGTTCGCGATCGCTCAGCGTACCTAGCAAATCTTTAACTTGTTCCTTTAACAGCTGATTCGAGGCCGATTCCTCTGGACTAATTGTACCTTCATCCTCAATGAAATCGCCCAGCACCGACTCGCCTTCGTCATCGCCGTCGCGACCGACGCCAGCGTCCAAGCTCGAAATGTCCTGCTTGATTTTCATGACATATTCGACTTTTTCTGGTTCCATCTCTAGCTCTTTGGCTAGCTCCTCAATCGTCGGTTCGCGGTTCAACTCCTGCGTCATTCGCCGCTGCGTGCGCAACAATTTATTGATGGTTTCCACCATGTGAACTGGAATACGAATCGTTCGCGCCTGATCAGCAATCGCCCGGGTAATCGCCTGGCGAATCCACCAGGTAGCATAAGTCGAGAATTTAAAGCCTTTATCCGGATCAAATTTTTCAACCGCGCGCAACAAACCAGTGTGGCCTTCTTGAATCAAATCCAAGAAGTCTAAGCCGCGGCCCGAATACCGCTTAGCGATCGATACCACCAGGCGCATATTTGCTTCGGCCATTTTATCTTTAGCTTTTTTGTCGCCTTCTTTGACGCGTTTTGCCAATTCTAGTTCTTCCTCGGCGCTCAGCAGCGGGATTTTGCCAATCTCGCGCAAATGCAGCCGCACTGAGTCGTCCGAAATATCATCGAAATATTGATTAGCGTTCAGTACATCTTCAGGAGTATCTTCGTCCATCAAATCGTTGATATCAGGCTCATTGATGTCCTGATCTTGTATATTGTCGTCAGATGGCTTCTGCGCTTGGTCGTCGTTTGTCACGAGCTTTCTCCTTGATTATATTATTGAGTGCCACACGCAACTCTCTAGCCGCTGCCTCATCGCCAGTAGCTTCAGCGTCGCGTAACTTAGCTAATAATTCTTGTTGAGTTTGTTTGTTATGTTTATCCTCTTTATCCCGCAGCAGTTGGCACATCGCGACATAGCGATCGCCGCTATCCCATGCTGCATAACGCTCCTCAGCGCGCAATGATACCATTTTTACATAAATATCAGCTTTTTGCAACTTTTTAGGGCGATTTTGCGGATCGTCTTCTTCGAGGAGTACCGTCGCTAATAACTCTCGCTCGGCGCTGCTCCACTGCTGGCGGCCGGCACGGCGCAATTCTTCCAAGCATCTAGCATCATAAAGCGCCAAAGCCAAAATATTATCTTCTAGCACCGCCTGTTTGTTCTTAATAATCGATGTATTTGCAACAACAGGTTTGAAAGTTTGTTTCTTGACAGGATCGCCGGCTAGTTTTTGCCGAACCGCCTCCTCGCTGGTATACGACATAGCGGCTATCCGCTTGATATAGTATTCGCGTTCAACCGGATCAGCCAGCCCGCGCACTACTCGCAGCGCTGCCGTAGTAAAAGTTCGCCGGCCAACCGCTGTATCCAAATCGCAGCGCCCAGCATGCTGGCGCAACACCCATTCGACAGCTGGCTCGTTGCGAGTTATCGCTTCGCGCCACGCCTGAACACTTGATTTAATCAGCTCGTCCGGGTCTTTAGCGCCATCTGGCAACGAAATAATTGTTAGCTCAACGCCCTCGTGCGAGGCCAGCTCAATTGCCCGCTCAGTCGCCGCTACGCCAGCCTGATCGCCGTCATAGCAAAGCCGCACGTCGCCAGTCAGCCGCTTGACCGCTTTGAGGTGATTCTCGGTCATCGACGTGCCAGCAGTCGCTACTGTTTGCGCTACGCCCGCTTGGTGGCTGCTAACTACATCCAAGTTCCCCTCAACCATCACTACGAAGCCACTTTTGCGGATTGCCTCTTTGGCTTGGCTCAACGCAAAAATATGACGACCCTTATCATACAGTAATGTTTGCGGCGTATTCAGATATTTTGGCGCATTCGGCACATTGCCAATAATCCGCCCGGTAAAGCCAATCACTTGCCCGCCCTGATCCATCAACGGAATCATCATTCGACCGCGAAACAAATCTTTGCCATAGCGGTTTAATAGCCCCGCATCGTTGATCTCTCGCTTAGTAAAACCTCTTTTTTCGAGCGCTGCCAGCAACGCCGTGCCGCTATCCGGCGCATAACCAATCTGAAAATCTTGGACGGTTTGCCGCGACAATCCTCGCTGCTTAAAAACATATTCAATCGCCTGCTGGCTACGCAATAAACTCTGTTGGAAATATCGTGCTGCTAGCTCGTTGGCTGCCAACAGCCGCTTTTTGTAGGCGCTGCGCTTTTTGGCACCAGCCGATTGATATTCGCTGAGGTCAACTCCAGCTTTGCGCGCCAAAAATTCCATCGCCTGGCGAAAATCCATCCCCTCAGCCTCCATCACAAAAGCAAAGACATCGCCGCCTTTATTGCTCGAGAAATCATGCCAAATATTTTTTTCAGGACTTACGAAAAAGCTAGGCGTTTTCTCGCCAGTAAACGGACTTAACCCCTTATAGCTGCGCCCTGCCCGCTTCAGCTCAACATATTCGCCAATCACATCTTCGATATTGAGCCGCGAGCGAATTTCCTCCTTGGCATCCATACATTTTAGTATATCACTCTTTACCTCTGTTATCGGTTGTGGTTAAATATAGATATGAATCAGGACCCGTATACCAATCCGCAACAACCGTATTCGCAGGGTTCTGCTAATAATTTACCGCCGGAAAACCCGCAGCAGCCAGCCGCACCGTACAATCAGGTCTACGGCCAGCAAACACCGCAGCAGCAAACGGCGCCTAATCTGTATTACAATAGCCAAGCAGCCCAGCCGCAGCCGCCGGCATACCCGCAGCAAACATCCAGCCTGGCAACTAATCAGCCTGATCAACTACCGCAAATTAACCAAACCGCGCCATCGTACGACACAGGACCGCAGCCGCTAAGCACCTTCCCAGTTTACGCTGGCAGCTCGGATGATGATTATAATACTGTTGACTACCTTAACCGCATCGCTCCGCAAGAACAGCACACCATCAATCGAATCGCTATATTTGCGCTCATTGGCACTGTTATTGCTAGCGTTATCATCATTTTGATTCTAATCATCAACCCTGGCGCATCTGATGCCAACAGTCTAATCCAGCCGATACGCGACCGCACTGATACGCTGAACAAAGTCGTCGACGAAAACGAAGGCCGCCTGACACAGACTGAAATTGCCGAGGCCAACACTGCGCTCAACAGCACTCTGACGACCATGCAGACCAGGCTAGACGCCATCATCAAAGAGCGCAAAATCCAGAAAAAATCCTCTAGTACCGAAAAAAGCTACCTAGAAGCCCTGCAGAAAAAGCTCAACGATTCCTACCAAAAAGGCAAGCTCGACAGTAGCTACGCCACCGCCATGACTTACGAATTAACCATTTTAAAGTCGCAACTCAACAAGCTTAAAAAGGTTAGCGACTCCAAATCAATCCGCTCGTTCTGCGACGAATCCATTAATAATATCAATGTTATTCTCAAAGCTTACCACGACTTCGCTTCAACCAAGCAGTAGCATCTATTCCGTCACCAGCCGATAACTTAACCGCGCCAGATCAAAAAGTTCTTCGTCGCTGAGCTGGCCGCTGCAAATCACCGTAATCCAGTGTTTTTTATTAAGATGAAAGCCCGGCTGAACCGATTCGTACTTTTGTTGTAACTTTAACGACAATTGCGGATCACATTTCAAGCTAATCCGCAACGGCTTTGAACCCTCGGCTATCAACGCGAACATTTTTTCGCTTTGGCCGGCATCTTTGCGACCAACTTTGTACACAGCCACCTCATCGCCAAACGGATAGTCCAACCAGGCGCCTGGCAAACTTAGCAAAAACTCTTCAAACTGTTGGTGCGTCATAGCCATTTGCTCCGTATAAAGTATATCAGCATCGATATTGGCAAGATGACCAGCAGCGCCATCGTTATCCAAAACATTACATCGCTATGAAACGGCAGCTGCGAAAAATTCATGCCTGCCAGACCTGTCAAAAACGACATCGGCATAAATATCGTTGTTACAATCGTCAAACGCTTCATTACATCATTCATTCGATTAGACACTACCGACAAATACATATCCAGCGCACTAGTCAATAGATCGCGCATGGTATCGATTAGCTCGTGCACGCGCCAAGCGTAATCGTAGCTGTCGCGCGCATAAATCGCGCACTTTTCATCAAAAATACTATACCGGCCGTTACTCAAACCATTCAGCATATTCATCAGCGGCAAAATCACTTTGCGCAAATCCGCCAATTGGCGCTTATACACAAAAAGCTGCTGCAACTGATGTTTGCCCGGGTCGCGAATCATTGTATCTTCTAATTGATCGGTTACGTCGTCAATTGAGTTAAGAATCGGCATATACTGCTCGACTGTAAATTGAATCATCGTTGCTGCAATTAGCGACGGCGACAGAGCGCCTGGCCGGTACGCTTCAATCCGCTCGGCAACCTCGCTATCTAATTCGTCGCGGTGCAAGGTGATAACTTTGTTTTTACTGAGCAAAATCGTCAACCCTTGCCAATGGACATTGCGGCGTTCAATGCTCGGGATTTCCGCCTTAATCAGTAGCCAATCGCCGCCTTCGACCGCTTGCGGCAGCCAACGGTTCTCAATCAAAATCCGCCGCTGCAACTCCGATAAGTTTAATTTTTCAATTAAACTTTGCCGTACTTCTAGCGAATCCTCGCTGATATCATGCCATATTTTATCTGTCACGCCTTCACCTTCTTCAAATAATATTTTAATTCTTGAATACTGCCGCGAATGTCCTCCAGCGCCCGATGATCCTCTGGTTTGGCAAATTTCTTACCGTATTTACCCTCAAACACCACTTTCCAAGCGCTGACATCCAGCATCCGATAGTGTAGTCTTTTTGACAACGCAGGCCACCACCCGTCAATAAACCGCCGATCTTGATGGATTGAGTTGCCGCCCAGCAAAATCCGCGGTTCGTCCGCAAAGTGCTCGTCGCAAAACGCCAGCAAATCGCGTTCCACCTCGGCCAGCGGCTTACCCGATGTGTTTTGTTCCTCCAAACCGCGCCGCGCCTCCAGATGTTCATTCCAAAAGCTAGCATTGCGGTCAAGTAGCCGCTTCAATTTCGCCGGCTCATGCCGCACCACGCCTTCATAAGTAGCGATTTCCGTAAAATCCCAGTCGGTAGCGATCGCCGCCACCTCCAAAATCTCATCATGCACTGGATCTAGCCCAGTCATCTCCAAATCCATCCACAGAATTTTTTTCGGCTTGAAACTCGCTTTCATATGCCTATTATACTACTTTTTGGCGTCGTAGTAATCTTGCAAAAACTGTTCTGGCGCCTGCTACAGCAAGCGCTCTAATACAAAGAAATACCCCTCCTGGCGCGAAGAGGGGTCTGCCGCCCCAGCGGAAGTTGCGGCCAAGAAAGGCCAGGCAACCCCCGCCGGGGCGGGGTGGGAAGCTAGTATCTGAGAGCGACATAAAGCTCCCAGAGCTTCTCAATGAAACCCCAGGGGTCTTCTCTGAGGTAGATTACTGACACCTCCGTAGAGGAGGTGTCGGAAAAGAAAGTAATCTTCTGGGGGGCGCCCGTCCCCCAGAAGATTATCTTAATCTTGATGGAGTCGCCCGAAGGCGGCTCCATCAAGATGTGCATCTCAATACCAGGACGGCGTGCGCCGTCCTGGGCCACAAAACCCCAACTTTGTAAGGCGAAGTTGGGAGTTGGGAGGATGCTAAGCATCCTCCCAACAAAAAATGGAGGCAGGAGCAACTCCTGCCCCTCCTGCCGCTCCTCGGCCATCTCGGCCTCCTCTCTGCCCCATTCCGGAGCAATCTGGAGCTCGATCCCGTACCGAGCCCTCTTCGGCGCCGCGAAAACTTCGTTTCGCAGCATCAAAGAGGGCTCGATTCTACGTCTATATTAAAGTGCGCCAGAGACCGGCGGCATCGCCCCCAGCCCCTCGCCAGTATTATAACACATTATTGCAATTACTACCATAATAATGTTAAGCACTAGCGCGAAGCAGCCAAGTCCCTCTCAGCCCGCACCCAAAAATTACCGCCGCTGACGCCGGAGGTTGCTATCCAACCGCGCATAGCGAGCAGCTAGCCATCCTAAATACTCCTCGCGGCTGTGCAATATTGGGTGTCTCTCGTCCATACCACCTTCTCTGTCATCCACAATAATCGCTTTATCAAGCCATAACCTTTCAGCTTCTGCTCTTTGTTCGGGAGTTACTAATGACGGATCACCCGGTTCGCCGCCTCCCGCACCGCCGGTATGAGCGGTCGCTACTTCCCAAAAAAGGTTGTTAGGACTGTGACCGCCGACACCTCTTAGCTTGGTAACTACTGTTACATCGCTTGTTGTCTGAATATCCCCTTCAGCAACATCTTCTGTAGAGATCAGCTGCGAATAGCCTGAACGACCTTTTCTTACTGCATAAAAAACGCCACCTCTGTTGCTATCATCAATGCAAACTAGTCCGTTGCTAAACGTATATTCAGTTTCTTTGGTATGAACAATTTTTCTATCATCTGGCTGCGGTTGTATTTCGGCAATCACCCTTGGCAAAACGACTTCAAAATTTGCTCGCTCAACAGGATCTGCTGGATAATGTATATGTGAACGTGCTGAGTCAAACCTGTCGACGACAGGCTGTCCATCTCTGAAGTAGCCAACAACTGGCCGGCTGCGGCCGCTGATAATCAAACTTTTACGTTGTTCCATGCTTTTGGCCTCCGATTATAACGACTTATATTCTCCGCAAGCTGCGCACCACGAGGTTACTTTGGTTATCAACTCGTTTAGCTTTTTAGCAGAGTTTTCGTCCTCGTAGGCAACATACCTCAGATCAATTGTTAGCGCCAACCGTTGTTTTTGAAGCTCGGCTGGAAGTTCATTGCCAAAAGATTCCATATAAGCTACAAGATTCTCCACCTCTGCGTAAAAAGCTCGTTCGCGCTTGGCAACCTCTTCTTGTTTTTGTTGTTCAGCACGGATTTGGCTAGCTTTTTCACGCACCTCCTCTGGCGAAACAATCACAAGACTTGTCCAGGTTTCGTAACCGATGGATTCCTTCTTCTCTACTTGGCACATAATTTGCTGCCCGCTCGGTATTTCAAAAGCTTCCGGATCTATATCAAGAATATTATCGACATTAACTGTTCTGTAGCTGAAATACGGGCCCGTGTATTTTTCGTTTCTTTGATATTCTACCTCTAGTTTTTCATCGCCGCTCGTGACGTAATCAGGGTAGAGACGATTAATATCGTCAACAGTCTCTTGTCCGCAAGATTCTGCGGCAGTAAAGCTAGCAACTCCTTCAGCAATCTCGCTGATTCTGCGAAGTTCGCCGTTTTCATCTGTCAAACCGACTGCCGCGAGATGCTCGGCAATCCGCGTTTCCAAATCTTCATCACTGAATTCTCTAAACGGTTGACCCGACTTTCTGGTAAGCCTCGCCAAATAGGTATTGGTACGACCCATGAGCCTCGTCCTATTATTTTTTGCGATGTATTCTACGACGAAATTAGCCATTTCCTCGCTAGGCTCGGCAGCAACTTTGCGTTCGCCCAATTTGTATAGTTTATTGTCTACTGCAGATTCTACGAGTTTGACTGGCCGACCATCGCCACCTACTGCAAAACCCTTATCTATATCACGGAATAGCTGTGGGGCAACCTCTGCGAGATCCTCTAGACTAACGTTCGTAATGCCTTTTAGAACTGGTATTACTACTTTTTCGCCATTTTTCCGAAAGCGTATATCTTCCGTATCGGCCACTACAAAACCACCTGCTTTAACGCGGGATCGCCGGCTCGGTTTTCTTTCTTCGCCTTCACTGTTACGATAAAGATTGCCTCTATTTGTGTCCATCAATCTATGAGTGTCTACAGCAAAAACCTCAGATCGCCAATTGTAACTAGACACCAAATCCCTAATGTTCGCCTGGCGCCATAATTTATCGGCGCTACCAGCTATTATACATTTCACTACTTGTTGGCGCTCTTCATCAGATGGAAGCGTTAAGTCGTACTCATCTAGCCCTTGCTGAGTTTTTAAGCGGCGCAATTCGCGCTTAACCTTACCAGGAACGCCTGGCCGTATATCGTGTCCGAGCAGCTCTTCCCTCGTCATATTTTGTATAGACGCCAACACTTCTAACTGTTTCAACCAGTCGGAATCATTGTATCTTGGGTCTATTAGATTTCTCCAGCGTTCCTCGCATGGTCTCTTCTTACTGCCATACACAACCAAGTCTGCTGGTGTTTTCTGCAAGGCTACTATAGCGGCAACTTGCGTTCGCACTGTTTCAGGGAAACGTTCTGCTTCGGCCAGCATACGGGCGTGCTTAGGGCTTTCACCGGCAAATTGTTCCATCCGGCGGCCAATTTCTGTCAATTCGCCATTTTCGTCTAGGGCGCCGAGGCGCTGCAATTTCTCTGCTGGCACGTCGTCTCTAGTATGATCCAGTACAGCCGCGCTAGCCGCTGTATCATCCGGATTTGTGCCATCGCTAGATTCTTGTACGGCCGCCTCAGAATCGGGACGCCTAGGAGCGCCAAACAAATCTCCTGGGGTTGGCATCTTCACTCTTTCACTCATAGTAAGTCTCTTATCTTTCAATCTATATTAATTATTGAATTTATTCTGTAGAGCTGCTAATAAATCGTCCATATTTTGGGAATTTATCTCTACGTCGCGTTTGGCCTGTTCTCCGTCTTTTAAATCTCCTTCTGTAAAGCCCCAGCCATCACCGATTGACGGCGACTCTTTGCCAGACATACCAATTGCGCCATCCCACTCTTCGGCGATAGATTTCTGGATAGCTTCGATTCGCTCAAGCTGCTTTTCGGTAATACCCTGCGGCGGCTCGTAACGCACGCCAAATTCATGCGGAGCGGCTGTATAAGCTTTCTCATGCGTAAGAATAACCATATCTTCGCTAAGAACTTCCGGACCCCACGTTTTATCATCATCGCGGCGATAGCCAGATTTGCTAGGCTCAATAAGCTCACCGTCAGCACCTATCACGTAGGCTATGCTTCTACCAGTCCTACCATTTGTACGTGTAAAAAACGAGAATCTATGCGGTAAATCATGGCGCGTCTCGCGTTCGCCGGAATGGCTAGGGCCATAAAGCGGCACTATCTGCCACACCTTTTCATACCATTGTTCTGCCAGCCTACCCGCTGATTGGATAATTGCCGAACGCTGTTCTGGCAGCTGAAAACCGCGCTCTGCTTCGTCAAGCATCGCTAGAATATCAGCCGCCTGCTCGCGTAGAGCTGAATCTCGAATATTATCTATATATTTACCTAATTCTTTGCGTATCGACGAAATTTCTTTCTGCGCCTCAGGAGTAATTGCTTTCTCTTCTAATTCTAAGGCCTTGATTCTGATAACTTCGCGGCTAATTTTTGGCGTGTATAGCTTACCGCTATGCGTCACTCTTTGCTCTTCTTGCAGCCATCGATCGTCGTCATCAGGCAAAACTACATTGCCGCGCCTCAAGGTCGCTTCTGCAGACATATCTATTCCAAGCTTTTCGCCGATAGTCTGCCGCATCTCTTCTAGTTCGCCGTCGCGCCAGCTATTGACTCGGCGGCGGCTGCCATGCGACTCTTCATGCCGCAATCTATACAGCTGATTCATCCGAAGGATTGTCGCTAAACCCGCCACCGATAATTGCTCAGACACTACCACTAGATTAGGATGTTCCTCATCTTTTTCATCTCTGTTATAGTACCAATCGGCTAGTTCAATAGTCTGGCGGACCGGATGCCTTTCACTCGCTTTACTCAAAAGATGGTCCGACCGTCTCCAATCCCATTCTGGATTAGTCTCTAGCTCATAATCATCATTACGCCTATAAGACGTCCACCTTTCTATGTATTCGTGCAATACACGTGCAGGCTGCCCAACCGTAAAAGCTGGCAATTCATATCTGTGGTCGTCTCTAACTTTTCTATACGCTATACGCGAAAATTCTTGTGTAATACCACTAACGTCACCCAGCAATTCTGGCGTGACACGGCTTTCTGGATTTAGCCTCTTTGGGCTCATTGTAAGTTATATTCTCCTGTCTCTCGAGCCTTGACTGCTCGTTACCGCCGACCGAATCGGTCGAAGATAATAAACTTTCAAGGAATAATCCCCCGCATTTTACTGGCGCGGGGGAAGCCAGGTAAGGCAGCGCGGCGCTAACTCGCCAGTGCTGCACGGAAAGGACCCCGAGTTAGCGGGAAGAGATGGTAGCGATACGTGATTATAGGTGACGAACCATTTCACACGTATTCAACACCTTTAGCTCTCTCCAGAGCGAACGAATTTTTCGGACGAAGCCTACTCAATCCGTTTTTTCCCGGGTTACTGCCGGTTCAGTGTGGGAGGGAGACCCTTAGCTGAGACGGGTCAGCTCAAAAAAGCTGAACCCGATCTCCTCAAGCTCTTCTTTGCTCAACTCCACCCCGGGTGCGGGGCGGCCGTTGAGCTTGAAGACGAGAGCCTTCTGCCCCACCTCCTGAGAGAACTGGCCCCGGTTCATCGGGACCTCAACTCCCAGGAGGGAAGTCAGAATCTCACACGTGGCCGGGTGGCCAACGTACGAGATAAAGCCTCCCTCAACGAGCTCCTTCGCCCGTTGGGCCGGAATGGCCCTGCGGGAAAAAAGCCCGTTGGCGGTGATGATGCTCGATCCGAGCACCGCCACCGGGAAGTCAAACGGCATTTTCACCTCCTTAAGGTGAGCGTGTGTTCCTCTGTAAAGCGTTTTGGAAGCCCCAAAACTGTCATTGCAGCACACGAATGTTCGCCATTCCAGCCAGGTATCATACCTGGCCAGACTACCAGCCTCGACATTTCGAGACCGCTAGTCTGACCAGGACGATAGCCTGTGCTATACTGAACCAGATTCTTCCATTTTAAAGCGCTAGCTTCTAACGAAAGCTCGTTGTGCAGCGCTATGCTGCCTAGGACTAGCCGTCTAGCAAACCGCTTTCCGTCCAGCCACTGAGCATAATAGCACACTATTTATTATATGTCAATACTATTTTATAATAATTATTAACAGATTAGCGCCAGACCTAGCTAACCTATAGCCATACTCTGTGCTAACGTTATTTTCTAGGCACGCCATGTTATACTAAGCTCATGGCTAAACGCATTCTCCTCAAACTATCCGGCGAGCAGCTTCAGGGCGAGTTCGCCAGCGGCTTCGATCCCAAGCGCGCCCGCTGGATTGCCGAACAAATCAAACCAGCCTTGAATAGCGGCGCCGAAGTCGTCATCATGGTTGGCGGCGGCAATTACGTCCGCGGCAACCAAATCATCGGCCACGGCATTCAGCCCGTCTCAGCCCATAATATCGGTATGCTCTCTACCCTAATGAACGCCATTGCTCTGGCTGATGTCTTCAACGACGCTGGCTTGCCGACCCGCGCCCTGTCCACTGTCGAAATTAATCAATTTATCGACCACTACACTTTCCGCCGGGCGCTCAGCCATATTCAAAAAGGCCGGGTAGTCATCGTTGCCTGCGGTACTGGCCGGCCGTTCCTGACCACCGACACTGCCGCCCTGAACCTAGCTTTAGAAATGCAGTGTGATGTTGTGATTAAGACGACGAAAGTTGATGGTGTGTACGATAAAGATCCTGTCAAATTCCCTGATGCCGCCAAATTTGCTCAGCTCAGCTATCACGAAGCTCTGACCAACCCTGACATCACCGTCATGGACAAAGCCGCCATCGGCCTGGCTATGGACGAGCACATTCCAGTTATCATCTGTGACCTCCTCACCGACGGCAATATCGCCCGAGCCGCTCGCGGCGAGACAGTCGGTACGCTTATCAGCTAGACATAGCCAGTCGCCTCAGCTACCGAAGTTTAAGCACTAATCTTTTTTCTTATCTAATTTATCGAGTTTAAAAAGGTGCACAATTGCATATACCACAAACGCCACCGCCAGCAATGTGATCAATGAACTAATAAACGCCCCGTACAGAAATTCACCCTTACGCCCGGCAATTTCAACAGTAAACGATGCAGCCTGAAGTCCCTGCTGCGAGCCGACAATTAGCTGCACCAGCGGGTCAATAAACGCTGTCACCAGCTTCTTCACCGTATCGCCAGCTGCCGTACCAATTGCCAAACCAACCGCTAGACCGACTA
>ERZ773010.714-NODE-714-length-22476-cov-24.877526_pt1 | contig 22476 bp, 15 predicted proteins | sample MGYA00580842_ERZ773010 | MGnify/ENA primary metagenome ERZ773010 (study PRJEB29015, sample SAMEA2737982) | human oral metagenome | biome: human oral; feature: human-associated habitat; material: dental | place: China | collected 2107 ...
GACACCGACCACCTGACACCGACCACCTGACACCGACCACCTGACACCGACCACCTGACACCGACCACCTGACACCGACCACCTGACACCGACCACCTGACACCGACCACCTGACACCGACCACCCGGCACCAGCCACCCGGCACCGGGAGATGAACGGTTGGCCGCAGAAAAAACGCTATTTGCCGCCAGCCGGCAATGCCCCGGGCTGGAAGCGCCAGCGCTTCCAGGCGGCAAACACGGCGTCGGGATAGGCCGACTGGCCGCGGCTGCCGTTGTAGCGGCCCAGTGCCATGAACAGGTTGCCGTTTTCCATGTCCAGATAGTGGCGCAGGATGCTGCAGCCATAGCGGATATTGACATGGGGCTGAAACAGCGCATCGGCATCGCCGTTACCCAGCACACGCGTCCAGAACGGCATCACCTGCATGAAGCCACGCGCGCCCACCTTCGAAATGGCATATTGCCGAAAACCACTCTCCACCTGGATCAACCCCAGCACCAGCTCGGGTTCCAGTCCCGCGCGCTGCGCCTCGTAGCGCACGGTGCGCAGGAAGTTCTGGCGCGTCTCGAAATCCGGCATCGCACGACGCGGCAGCCGGTCGGACATCTGGGTGAGCCATTCGATTTTCTGCAGGGGGGAGTCCCACAGCGGTTCGGTATCCAGAGGCGCACCGATGGCGCGCGACAGCGCCAGCCGCACGCCATCGGCCAGCACCTCGTACTGCTGGGCACCGGCGTGGACGGAACGGACGGGTGCCCCATACAGGACGAGCATGACCACGGCTATGCCGCCGGCGCGCAGCAGCGCAGGGCCGGCCGGTGTGGCAGCTCTCCATTTCGGTGTGGCAGCCCCCCGCTTCGGTATGGTGTCCCACAGCCGGGGCATGACGGCCAGCAGCCAGCGGCAGGCTGCTGCAACAACGGAACCCGTGCAGCTTCCAGGGCCATCGGCAGCGAAAGGCGGCTGAACAGCCTGGCCGTGCCCATCTCCGCCCTGCACGTCCGTGCCATGCACGGCCCTGCCCGGCCCACGCGCCGGCGAACGATACCTGCTCAAAGCGTCGGCAGCAGTTTCTGCACCTCGGCCAGCACATCGGCCGGGGGTACCTTGCGGGTTTCCAGCCCGCGACGCACGGTGAGTTCCAGCAGCCCTTCCTTCAGACCCCGGTCGCCCACGGTGATGCGCAGCGGCACGCCGATCAGTTCCCAGTCGGCAAACATCACCCCCGGACGCTCGTTGCGATCATCCACCACGTAGCGGATGCCGGCCGCCTCCAGCTGCGCGGCCAGGCCGTCCACGGCCTCGCGCACGGCTTCGGAGCGCTCCAGCCCCATCGGGCACACCACCACCTCGAACGGCGCAATGGCCGCCGGCCAGATGATGCCCTTCTCGTCATGGTTCTGCTCGATGGCCGCCCCCAGCAGACGGGTCACACCAATACCGTAGCAGCCCATCTGCAGCGGCTTCGACTGGCCATCCTCGTCGACGAAGGTGGCGTTCATCGCCTCGGAATACTTGGTGCCCAGGAAGAACACGTGCCCCACCTCGATGCCGCGCTGGATGGCCAGCGTGCCCTTGCCGTCCGGCGACGGATCACCGGCCTGCACGTTGCGGATGTCGGCCACCATCACATCGGCGATCTCGCCCTCGGCCGCCGGCTCGGGCAGGTCACGCCCCCAGTTCACGCCGGTGTAGTGATAGTCCGCCTCGTTGGCACCACAGACGAAGTCGCTCATGTTGGCCACCGTGCGGTCGGCCACGATGCGCACGGGCTTTTTCATGCCCACTGGCCCCAGATAGCCGGGTTTCGAGCCAAAATGCTCCAGAATCTCGGCCTCGGTGGCAAAGCGAAAACCCTTCAGCCCCGGCACCTTGCCCACCTTCACCTCGTTCATCTCGTGGTCGCCGCGCAGCAGCAGCAGCCACACCGTCACTTGCGTCTGGCCGTCGGCACCCGGTTTTTCCGTACTCAGCACGATGGACTTCAGCGTCCGGTCCAGGGGCAGCTTCAGGTACGCGGCCACGTCCTCGCAGCGGGCCTGGCCGGGCGTGGCGGTTTTCGTGAGCGGCTGGGTGGGCGCCATGCGGGTGGCCAGCAGCGGCACCGCCTCGGCCAGCTCGATGTTGGCGGCATAGTCGGAGCCGGTGCTGTAGATGAGGGCATCCTCGCCCGTGTCGGCAATCACCTGGAACTCGTGGCTGGCCGAACCGCCGATCGAGCCCGTGTCGGCAGCCACCGCGCGATAGTCCAGCCCCAGCCGGTCGAAGATGCGGATGTAGGTATCGAACATCTTCTGGTAGCTGGCCAGCGCCGCCTCGGGATTGCGGTCGAAGGAATAGGCGTCCTTCATGGTGAACTCGCGCCCGCGCATGATGCCGAAGCGCGGCCGGCGCTCGTCCCGGAACTTGGTCTGGATGTGATAGAAATTCTTCGGCAGCTGGCGGTAGCTGCGCAGGTCCTGCCGCGCCAGATCGGTGATCACCTCTTCCGACGTGGGCTGGATGACGAACTCGCGCTCGTGCCGGTCCTTCACCCGCATCAGCTCGGGGCCGTACTCCTCCCAGCGGCCGGATTCCATCCACAGCTCGGCCGGCTGGACCACCGGCATCAGCAGCTCGATGGCACCGGCGGCATCCATCTCCTCGCGGATGATGGTCTCGATGCGGCGAATGACGCGCAGCCCCAGCGGCATGTACGTGTAGATGCCGCCGGCCAGTTTGCGGATCATGCCGGCGCGCGTCATCAGCTTGTGGCTGATCACCTCGGCATCGGCGGGGGCTTCCTTGAAGGTGGGCAGGTGCAGTGCGGTGGCTTTCATGGGTTCGCTCTATATAATGGGCACAATTCTAGAGAAGAACGCGGCTGTACGCACCGCCCACCCGCCACCGCCCCATGCTGGACAAACACGGATATCGCCCCAATGTCGGCATCATCTTGCTGAACCAGGACAATCAGGTCTTCTGGGGCAAGCGCCTTCGCGAGCAGTCCTGGCAGTTCCCGCAGGGCGGCATCAAGGCGGCCGAAACGCCCGAGCAGGCCATGTTCCGCGAGCTGCAGGAAGAAATCGGCCTGCGCCCGGCCGACGTGCACGTACTGGGCCGCACCCAGAACTGGCTGCATTACGACGTTCCCGTGCGCTGGGTCCGGCGCGAGTGGCGTGGCCACTACCGCGGGCAGAAGCAGATCTGGTTCCTGCTGCGCCTGCTGTCCGACGACAGCGCCATCTCCCTCGACGGCCAGGGCCACCCCGAATTCGACGCCTGGCGCTGGATCGACTACTGGGCACCGCTCGACGAGGTCATCGAATTCAAGCGCAAGGTATACGACCGCGCCCTGCACGAACTGGCCGAGCGCCTGTCGCGGCCGGACGACGAACCTGCACCGGACAGTCCCCCGGCCTGAGCTACCCAGGGCGGCCAGCCTTGCCTGCATGACGCCCTGTCAGCGCAGAGACGAAAGCGTCCATGACACGCGCCGGGGAAAGCCCTGTCCCCACCGGGGAAAACCATGACCACGCCGGGAAAACCATGAGGCAGATCGAGCAACGGCCCGGCCACGCCTTTCCCGTCTGCCCCCAGCTCTGCAGCGTATGCCGTTACACGTGTTCTGCAGGCTGATCACCGCTTCCCGGCAAACCAGTGTCTTCCACAGCCGGGCCAGCACGCCCTGCAGGCAACCGCACCACAAACACACTGCCGCCGCCTTCACGCGGCTCGTGATGCGCATCACCCCCGTGCCGCCGGGCGATCTGCCGCACCAGCGACAGCCCCAGGCCCACGTTGCCCGACTGCTCGGAATGGCCATCGACGCGGTAGAACGCCTCGAAAATCCGCTCCCGTGCCACCTCCGGCACGCCGGGGCCACGGTCCATCACTGCAATGCACAGCCAGACAGCCGGCTGGCGGCCCGCAGGTGCAACCGCAGAGACAGTTGCATTCGGGGAGACAGTTGCATCTGGAGAGACAGATGCCCCCGAAGAAGCGGACGCATTCAGCCACGTCTCCTGCGCCACTGCATGGCCAGCCTCCTCCTGTGAGGCATCCTGCCGTGACAGCCGCACCAGCACCGGCTCGCCACCGGCCGGCTGGTAGCGGCGGGCGTTTTCCAGCAGATTGCGCAGCAACCGGCGCAGCAGGCGCACATAGCCCTGTACGATCCAGGGTGATGCACCGCCCGTCACCCGATCATGATCTGCCATGCCCCCCATCACGCCACCACCATCGATCGTGATCGCGGCATGACCTGCCCCTCCTGCCTCACCACCCCCGGCCGGATTTTCCACCCGCCCCATCGCACCAGTACGCCCGGCCTCTTCCGCCACCCACACCGCCCCGGTGCGTTCGGCCTCTTCCGCCACCAGCGCCTGCATGTCCACCGGCTCGCACTTCAGGTCGGCCGTACTGCCGGCATCCAGCCGGCTGGCCAGCAGGATTTCTTCCACCAGTGCATCCAGCTCATGGATGTTGAGACGCACCTCGCCCGCGTGCAGCGGCAGGTCACCCGGGCTTTCCAGCATCAGCTCCACCGCCATCCGGATGCGTGCCAGCGGTGAGCGCAGCTCGTGCGACGCATTGGCCAGCAGCCGCCGCTGCGCCTGCAGCAGCGCCTCCTGCCGCGTCACCAGGGTCTCGATCCGCTCGGCCGCACGGTTGAAACTGCGCGCAAGCTGGGCCACCTCGTCCCGCCCCTGCACCTCGACCCGCGCCTGCAGGTTGCCCGCAGCCTGAGCGTCCACCGAGCGCTGCAGCGTCTCCAGCCGCCGCGTGATCCGGCGCGACACCGGCCACGCCGCCAGGGCCACCGCCAGAAACAGCATCGGCAGGGCCACCGGCCCGCCCATCCACGGCAGAGGCGGCATGGGCCGCCAGGTGCGAATCAGCAGCGTCCGGTCATCCGGCAATGCCACCCGGTGCACCACACCAGTCATGCCGCGGCCACCCCGACGCGGGAAGTCTCCGTTGTGCCCAGGCCCCGGTTCCATCGGCAGCGCCTCCGGCGGCGGAGGCGGAGGCATCCCGTCTCCCGCTCTCTCTCCCGGCGCCGACGAACCATCCGCACGGAACGGCCGCCCGGCCGCGGCCAGCACACGGCCCCGGGCATCCACCACCTGCAGATCGACACGCAGCCGGCGATGCCAGCGTGACAGCGTCTCCTGCAGTCGTCCCACCCCCTCGGTCGCGGCCGGCACCACCTCGGCGGCCAGCAGCTCCGTGAAGCGGCTCTCCTGGGCCTCCGTGCGGCTGTCGAGCCGCCACTGCCAGAAAAACGCCACCGCTGCGCCCACCAGCAACAGGCTGGCCAGCAACGACAGAAAAATGGTCACCGAAAGCCGGCGCATGCATCCCCCAGACAGAAAAACCCGATCAGGCCGCCGGACAGGTGCCTCACCAGCAGCCTGCACCCAGACCCTGCACACCCGGACCTTGCACACCCGGACCTTGTACGCTTAGGTCTTGCACACTCAGACCCCGCGCACCCAGACCTTGCGAACTCACCCCTTGCGTGCCCGGGCCAGCACATAGCCCACCCCCCGCACCGTCAGCAGCCGCACCGGCTGGCGCGGATCGGTCTCGATGGCCTGACGGATCTTGCCCACGTGCACATCGATAGACCGGTCGAAAGCCTCCAGCGCCTGCCCCTTGGCCTGGTCCATCAGCTGCTCGCGCGACATCACGCGTCCCGCATGGCGGGCCAGCACCCGCAGCAGGTCGAACTGGTAGCCCGTCAGCGTCCGCCGCTCACCGGCCACCCGCACCTCGCGGGCTGCCTCGTCAATTTCCAGATCGTCGATGGTCAGAACCTCATGGCCACCGGCAGCCAGCGTGTTTCCTGCAGGCCCACCAGCCTGGGCGCCACCAGAACCACTGCCACCAATACCGCCACCGACGCTACCAGCGCCACCAATACCGCCGGCAACACCGGCACCACCAGCAGCGCCGGTTTGACCCGCAGTCCCGGCAGCCAGGCTGCCTGCAACTGCTGCCCCGTCCGGCCTGCCGGTGCCCGCTGAACCGGCAGCACCAGCCATGTGGCCCGGACCTGCCGATCCACCGCCTGACGCCACCATGTAACCCGGCCCTGCTGATCCACCCCCCGGTACCGGCAGCCCCCCCGACGACACATCCACTGGCGCCGCCCGGCGCAGCAGCGCCCGCACCCGGGCCAGCAATTCACGGGGCTCGAAGGGCTTGGGCAGATAATCGTCGGCCCCCACCTCCAGCCCCACCACCCGGTCGGTGGTCTCGCCGCGGGCGGTCAGCATCAGAATCGGCACCCGTGCCGCCAGCCCACCGCGCTGGCGGATCTGGCGGCAGACATCCAGCCCGTCTCCGTCCGGCAGCATCAGGTCCAGCAGAATCAGGTCCGGCGTACGTTCGACCAGCGCCTCCAGCCCGGCCCGTGCCGTGCCCTGCACCTGCACCGAAAATCCCGCCTGCCCCAGATAGCGCCCCACCATCTCCGCCAGACGGCGGTCATCATCGATCAGCAGGATGCCGGCAGACTGCATGGTGTTTTCTCCCAGGGAAAGGAACGGACGCGAACGAACGCAAGGCAAACGGAGCGGGCATGCACGGCGCAGGAGATGCACAGCGCATCACGGACGCACACAAGACGGCCGTCCACAACGCATCCACAAGCGCTGCAGCCACAATAGGACAGGAGCGCCCACCACCCGATGATATCGGGGGTGGGCGCTGGCTGCTGTCAGGGACCAGACCTTATTCGGCCGGCGGAGGCGGCGGCATGTCATCGGCCGGGGGCGGCAGGTTTTCCGAAGCCTCACCCGGCGGCTGCGGATTCGGACGCTTCATGTCGTGGCCGGGACCACCGAATCCTTTCGGACCATGGCCACCGAAGAAGCCCCCGAAGCGCGGCGGACGTGCCCCCTGCTCCATCAGCTTCTGGCGCTGCTCGGGTTTGAGCACCGACGCCATGTCCAGCCAGGCCGCCGTCGAACGCTGCGACATCTGGTCCATCAGCTTCAGGCGCTCCTGACGCAGGGACTCGAAGGCATTGCGGTCCAGCGTATCGGCCTTCACCAGCGCCGCACCGCGCTCATCCAGCGAACGCAGCTGCTCGGCCAGCGGTTTCATGTCGGCCATGGCTGCCTTCGCAATCGTACCGATCCGTTTGGCCTGATCCGGCGTACCGTCGATGGACTCGATCACATCATCGATGCGCTTCTCCATCCGGTGCTCCATCCATCTGGCGCGCTTCTCGGCCCGGGCCTGCATCTCCTTCTCGATCTTCGCGGCCTTCTCGGCGGACATCTTGCCCTGGGCCACCAGATCAGCCGGCTTCGGCGGTGCCCCGACGAAGGGCTGCATGCCGAACGGACTGAAACCGAACAGGCCCATCGCACCGCCCATCGGCCCCATCATGCCCGGACCACCGGGGTGCCCCATCGGACCGCGGGCACCGGGGCCACCCATCGGCCCCCCGGCTCCCGGTCCATCCATCGGGCCTGCACCACGCGGACCATGCTCACCGTCAGGGCCGCAGGCACCGCCGGGATGCCCCGGATGACCGTGCTCACCCCGCGGACCACGCTCACCCTGTGGGCCACGTTCACCCGGCTGACGCCCCTGCACATCGGCCTTCTTCACCATGCCGTCGGCATCGGCCGACACCGCCGGCGACTGCGCTGCCACGGCCCCCATCGGCAGCGACGTGGCCAGAACACCTGCGCCCGCCAGGGCAAGCGTCAGGGAAACAGCGAGTTTGCGAACTTTCATGCTTCACTCCTTGGGGATGGCATACATCCCGTTCCTTGCCTTCCGGGCCGGCGGCTGCTGCACCACTGCGGCACAACCCCGTACCATCCCTTCCGGCAGCCCCGTCGACGGGGCGGGTTGAGAGCGTGTTATGGATTCATTCATCCCCGCGCTCTGAGGACCGGACCGCCGTGCAGCGATCCGTGATTCGATGGGATGGATTGTGGGCATGCCCGGTCAAGCCCGATTGAAGCCCATGTAAAGTTGAAGTAAAGCTGCCCGGGGCCAGCCCGCGCAACCACTGCCATGCCGGAACCACGGACGCCGGAGCGACGGACATGCCAGGGCCACGGATGTGCGCGGGGACCACGGCCGTACCGCGGCCACGGCCATGCCGAGCACGCGGCCCGCTGGATACCATTGCCACATCTGCCCCCTCCCGGCCACAGATGTCCGTGCCCGGACGCAGCACTTCCCGCGCCAAAGCCGCGACAAGCCTAGAATGTGCCCATCACAACCCCGGAGGCACCGGGCAGCTGCGGCGCCTCCCACCTGCTGAAACCTGCATGGCTCTCGCTTCCACCGCTGGTGCCGGAACACCGGCCACCGCCTCCGGTCACGCCCCCCAGGGCACACCCGACACGGCCTCCGCGGCCGCACAACCGGCTGCATCCCCTGCCGCCACGCCGGCCAGCCCCGTGGCAACCGCCACGCCGCCGGCCAAACCACCGCGCGACCTGCGGCTGGACTTCTTCCGCGGGCTGGCCCTGTGGTTCATTTTCATCGACCACATCCCCTCCAGCAGCATCGCCCAGCTCACCTTCCGCAACTTCGGCTTCAGCGACGCCACCGAAATCTTCGTCTTCATTTCCGGCTACACCGCCGCACTGGTTTACGGCAGCTCCCTGCAGAAGCGCGGCTTCCTCTTCATGGAAATGCAGGTGCTCAAGCGCTGCTGGCAGCTCTATGCCGCACACATCCTGCTGTTCATCTTCTTCATCGCCGAAATATCGTGGGTGGCCGTACGCTACGGCAACGCCTCCTTCCTCGAAGAGCTGAACGTGCAGGCCTTTATGGATTCGCCGCTCGAATCCGTGCTGGACGCCCTCATCCTGCGCTACCGGCCCGTCAACCTCGACGTGCTGCCCATGTACATGGCGCTGCTCTTTGCCCTGCCGCTGATGCTCGTCATCGCGCGGATGTCGCGCCCCCTGCTGCTGGCAGTGTCGCTGTTCATCTGGTGGGGCGTGCAGCACTATCACTGGGCCTGGCCCGTGTACGAAAGTGGTGATGTCTGGTTCTTCAACCCCATGGGCTGGCAGCTGATGTTCGTCATCGGCATCCTGTGCTGCTCGGTGCGCAACCAGACTTCGCGCTGGCTGCAGTGGCGCCCGTGGCTGGCCTGGATCTGCGTGATCTACCTCGTCCTCGCCGCCATCATCGCCATCGGCTGGCGTGTGCCGGCCATCGACGAAGTCACCAAGCCCCTGGTCGGCGACTGGCTCTACCCCATCGACAAGAACAACCTCGGCCCGGCCCGCGTGCTGCACTTCCTGGCCGTGGCCTATCTGGTGGCCCATTACACCCGGGTGGATGCCGCCTTCCTGCGCTGGCCACTCATCCAGCCCATCATCCGCTGCGGCCAGCACTCGCTGCACATCTTCTGCCTGGGCATTGCGCTCTCCTTCGTCGCCCACTTCCTGCTGATGGAATTCGGCCGCGGCCCGGTCATCCAGTGGCTGGTCATCCTGGGCGGCGTGGCCGCCATGAGCGGACTGGCCTACCTGCTGCACTGGTACAAGACGCGCACCGGCAGCGGCGCCAAACCGCCTGCCGCAAAAACCGCCACCACGACACGACACTGACCACCGTCTCGCCAGGTCACGAATTCCGCTTGCATCTCATGAAACTTCACCCCAGATTCCCCCAGGATCGGCCCCTTTCCCTGCACCGCGCCCTGCCCACTGCGCTGGCACTGTCCAGCGCACTGCTGCTGGCCACGGCAACCGCACAGACAGCGGACGGCGCAGCCCCCGGCACGGCAGCTGCACAGACAGTGGACGGCGCGACCGAAACTGCTCCGTCTGCCCAGAACACGGCATCCGACACACAACCCAGCCCGGCCCCCAACACCGCCCCCGAGCAGCCGGCCAAACCCGCCAACCGCCTGCCGGCCGCGCCGGACACGGGTGATGCCCAGCGCCAGGCGCGCAGCTGCTACGTGCCGGAGGACCTGCGCTCCGAACCCGGCAAACTGCCCGGCCTGTCGGCCGCCCTGATCCGCGGCAAGGGCGACCTGCTGGTCATCATGCTCGGCTCCGAAAGCACCAGCCCGCGCAGCAACCCCGACGCCGCCCCCGGCAGCAATCCCCTGAAAGCCCGCAGCGGCCGGCCGCACGAACCCGAACAGATTCCCCTGGCTGCCCGCCTGCAGGCGCGGCTCACTCTCGACCTCGCCCCCCTGCCCGGCCGCAGCATCCACGTCGAATCCATCGGCCGGCGCAACAGCACCGCCGCCGAACAGGCCGCCCTCATCAGCAAGAAAGTTCTGCCCCGCAAACCCGCCCTGGTCATCTGGAACCTGGGCCGGGCCGATGCCCGCCGCGGCATGCCGCCCGCCAGCATGGCCCGCGCGCTGGACAAGGGGCTGGAACAGCTGCGCCGCCAGCACATCGACACCATCGTGATGGACTCGCCCTACCACCCGCAGTTCGAGGCGTTCTTCCGCACCGACGACTACCGCCAGTACGTGCGCTGGACCATGAACCTGCACGACCAGCCCTGGCTGCACCGCTACGACATGATCGACTACTGGGCCTCCACCGGCCGCATCGACCTCGACTCCCCCGAGCCCGACCGCCAGGAAGCCGCCCTGACCTTCACCGAGACCTGCATCGCCTACCAGCTCTCCACCCTGATCGACCGGGCGCTGTCGCGCAAGTAAGCAAAGGCTCCGACAGGGCAGACAGGGACAGGGCTGCCCGAGGCTGACAGGCGCTTCCCGCCTTCTGCCTTCTGCCTTCTGCCTTCTGCCTTCCGCTTCCTGCTTCCTGCTTCCCAAAGGTAGACGGGCTTGCAAAGGAAGCAAAAGCCAGTCGAAGGGTGCACCCTCTCAGCTGGGCAGCAACACATCCCCCACGCGGATCGTCGCCATTCCGGCGCCCTTCGCCACGAGGGCATGCATCCCAAACAGCACACTGTCACTCACCGGATCGAGCCGGTACTCTCGCAGCGTGCGCGTCGGTTCCGCCCCGAACTGGCCGGTGGCAGGATTCAGGTTCGGCGTGGCACAGCGGGCGCAGGGCGCCATCATCTGCAGCGCATAACCGGCGTGCACCAGTGCGTTCAGGCTGTCTTCGGCATGCGGCGCCATGTCGTCACCATCCACCACGATATTGGGCCGAAAACGCAGCATCTCCACCGGTTCTGCCCCGCGTGCAGCCAGCCGGCGATTCAGCTCCCGCAGTGAGGCCATCGACGCGATCAGCAGCGGATGAGCATCCGCCAGCTGCCCCCTCCGCCGCGACCCCGCATCGAAGCGCACCAGTCGCACCGGCTGCTTCAGATAGTCAGACAGCCACTGGTTCACCCGCCGGCTCTCCACGCGCGTCTGCACGGGCCTGTCGAACACCTGCGACGCCAACCGGGGGGCAGCTTCCACATCGAAGCCGTCCACCGGCAGGCCGATGCCCTCACGCATGCCCGGCGCCTGCAGATACAGCTGGCCATCCTCCAGCCGGGGCGCGATATGTGCCATGGCCGGATGACTGCGCTGCGTCACGAACCTGCCCCCTTCGTCCACCAGCATCCACTGCCGGTCGTGCGCCAGCCCTGTTTCCTGCAGTGCAGCCGCCGGCACACGGATGCCCCGGCAGGACTTGACGGGATAGATGATGATGTCCCTGACGACGATGCCCATGGGTGGCCCTGCCTCCTCTATGTATGTCCTGTGCAACTGAACCTGTGCGACTGAACCTGCGCGACCGCACCACCTGCGCGGACGGCCGGTCATGCCCCGAAACCAGGCACCCGGGCGCGCGGCTGCCACTGCCCCCGGCCCTGATACAGCAGACCAGATCCCCCCGACCTGCCCGCGGATCCCTGTCGGACACGCGGTCCCATTATGGCATTCGGCAGGAGGCTTCCATAGCCGTCCGCGGAGTCTCCCCTCACCGCCGCCGCGTCTGGATCAGCACCACCCCGCCCAGAATCAGCCCCAGCGCCCCCCATTCCAGTGCCGTCACCTGCTCTCCCGCCGCTACGCCGATCAGCACCGCCACCACGGGCGCAATATAGGTAGCCCCCGAAGCCCGCAGCGGCCCCAGCCTCTCGATGATGAAGTAATACGCCAGAAAGGCTCCGCCCGTGCCCAGCACGCCCAGCCCCACGGATGCCCCCAGCAGCGCCCGCGCGTCGGTCAGAATCGCCCCCATCCCGTCAAAGGGCGTGAGCACCGCCAGCGTCAGCACGGCAAGCCCCGTCTGCCACGTGGCCAATGCCAGGGGAGACAGCCCCAGCGGTGACAGAAAACGCCGCGCATACACAAACGAGCTGCCCAGACTGAAGGTTCCCGCCAGCATCCAGAATACACCGGCCAGCGGTACATGACCCGCCCCCTCCCACGGGCGCGCACTCATCGCAATGCCCACAAACCCCAGCGTCACCCCCATCACCATCCGCAGTGTGGGGCGCTCATCGCGCAGAAACAGAAAGGCACACAGGAACGTGAAAATGGGAATGGACCCGCTCAGCAACCCCGCCACACTGGTGGGCAGCAATGCCGTCCCTGCCACGAACCCATAGTAGTAAAACGACGTGGCCAGCACCGACATCACCGCAAAATGCGGCAGATGACGAAGCTGCGCACGGTGGATCACCCCCGCCCGCCAGGCCATGAAGGCCAGCGGCAGAAAGCCGAACAGCACCCGCAGAAACTCGGTCTGCGCCGGAGAGACCAGGGCCGTGGCCCACTTCATGAAAATGAAATTCGAACCCCAGATCACCCCCAGGGCAAGCAGGGCAGCATAGGCGGGCAGAAGAGGCATGACAGGAAACCGGACCGGGCAATGACAGACGCGCTCATTGTGTCAGCAGGCGCCCCTGCCGTCGCGCGAGATCTTCGGCGTGTAGACTGCAGAAAAACTACTGCCTCACAGCCCTGTCCATGACACGCCCCCCGCTCCACCGCCTGCCACCCCTCAACGCCCTGCGCGCCTTCGAAATGGCCGGCCGCAAAGGGTCCTTCCGCGCAGCCGCCGACGAACTGCACATCACCCAGGGCGCCGTGGCCCAGCAGGTACGGGGGCTGGAGGAACGGCTGGGCATTGCCCTCTTTCGGCGCCTGCCACGTGGACTGGCCCTCACCCCGGCCGGCGCCACCTACCTGAACGATGTCTCGCGTGCCTTTGGCATACTGGCCAGCGCAACAGCAAAACTGCAGGCCCGGCCGAACACCGTCACCATCAGCGTCACCCCCACCGTAGCCACCCGCCTGCTGATGCACCGCCTGGCCGATCTGCAGGCGGCACTGCCCGGCCTGGAACTGCGCACCCTGGCCACCGAGGCCCTGTCGGATTTCGAACACGATCAGGTCGACATGGCCGTCCGCCTCACCCGGCCCCCGTTCCCGCCCCAGCTCGAAGCAGCGCCCCTGTTCCCGCAGGAACTGGTGGCCGTGGCCAGCCCGCATCTGCTGCGGCACCTCACCTGCCCCCTGTCCCCCGACGAACTTCAGACCCTGCCCCTGCTGCACGACGCCCACAACCACTGGCCTGCCTTCCTGCAGGCACTGCCCCCCTGCCAGGACACGCCCCCCGCCACCACCCTGCTGCCCGGCCCCACCTTCAACCAGACCTCCCTGGCCCTCGACGCCGCGCTCGCTGCCCAAGGCATTGCCATCGCCTGCCGGGCCTTCGTGGCGGACGATCTGGCCGCCGGCCGCCTCGTGCAGGTCTCGACCGTCACGCTCCGCCTGCCGGCCGGGTACTTCCTGGTCCGTCCCCGTTCAACCCCCAGCCCCGCAGCCCAGGCCGTCTGGAACTGGTGCCTGGCCCACCTGGGGGTCCCTGCAGAACGCTCTGCCGGGTAGCACTCATATCCCCGGCTACAGCCACCACCGCAATTCCGGCCAAAAACCACCCTCCCCACCATCGCCCCGACTGCATCACCCAGCCCCCAAAGCAGCCCCTCACCCGCTCCACCGGCATGGGTACAGGCCCCATCTCTCCGCCAACTCTCCAAATGCAAACGGGCCCCGAAGGGCCCGTTTGGGAAGAACCGGGATCACCGCAACGGCGCCCCGGCCCGGCTGGCCGGATCAGAGCATCCGGCCAGGTCGATCACGTGGATGATCAGGCTTTTTCCACAGCCTTCGGCTCCTTGTGCATCAGGCCGACAGCCATCTGCAGCAGGTAGGCCGCGGCACCGCCGATGAAGATGAAGTCACCGATGGTACGCACCCAGCGCAGCGTGTGGATGATCGGAGTCTGCTCCAGGAACTCCACACTGCGGGCCCACCACAGACCCACACCGATGGAGGCGTTGGCCTGGATGATGCCGATCGGCAGCAGGCTGGTGGTCAGCATCAGCAGCAGGCCGAGGTTCAGGCACACGAAGGCGATGCCCATCAGACGCTCGTTCAGCTTCAGCGTCGGACGGATGTAGCGCAGCACCATCAGCGAGAAGCCCAGCGCCAGGAAGCCATACACACCGAACAGCGCAGCGTGACCATGGTTCGGCGTGGTGTTCAGGCCCTGCAGGTAGTACAGCGAGATCGGCGGGTTGATCAGGAAGCCGAACACACCAGCACCCAGCATGTTCCAGAACGACACGGCGATGAAGAACATCAGCGGCCAGCGCATCGGTTTCATCCAGATGGCCTTGTGCTGCACCGTCCAGTTCTCGAAGGCGTCATAGCCCAGCAGCACCAGCGGCACCACTTCCAGGGCGGAGAACATCGCGCCGATGGCCGTGATCGGGGTGGTGGTACCCGAGAAGTACAGGTGGTGGAACGTACCCGGAATACCGCCGATCATGAACATCATGGCGGCGAGCAGCGAGGCCGTCGTGGCGGTGTGCTTGCTGACCACGCCCAGGTTGTAGAAGATGAAGCCGACCGAGCAGGTGGCAAACACTTCGAAGAAGCCTTCCACCCACAGGTGCACCACCCACCAGCGCCAGTATTCCATGATGGAGATGTGCGTGTGCTCACCGTAGACCAGCGCCGGGGCATAGAAGATGCCGATGGCAGCCGCGCCCATGGTGAACAGGATCAGCAGGCTCTTGTCACCGGGGGCACGCAGGGCAGCCCAGATGCCGCGCAGCATCAGGTAAAGCCACAAGACCAGGCCGATGAACAGGGCGATCTGCCAGACACGGCCGATTTCCACGAACTCGTAGCCCTGGTGACCGAACCACCAGTTCAGGCTCGGCGCCATCCAGCCCTTCACCGCAATGAACTGGCCGGCAAACGAGCAGACCACCACGGCAATCAGTGCCCAGAACAGCACGTCCACGCCCAGCTTCTGGAACTTCGGATCCTTCCCACCGTTGATGATCGGTACCAGGAAGAGGCCAGCAGCCAGGAAGCCCGTGGCAATCCAGAAGATGGAAGCCTGGATGTGCCAGGTACGGGTGAGGCTGTACGGCAGCCAGTCAGCCAGCGGAATTCCATAGAACTCCTGGCCCTCCACCGTGTAGTGCGCTGTGGCGCCGCCCAGCAGGGCCTGCACCAGGAAGAGCGCAGCCACCACCAGCAGGTACTTGCCCAGCGACTTCTGCGACGGCGTCAGCTTGACCAGCGACAGCGGGTCGGCAGCAGGCGCCTCCACCTCGATGTGCTGCTGGTGGGTGAAGAACGCCCACACCCAGATGATGAAGCCCACGCCGAAGATCAGCATCACCACCGAGGCAATCGACCAGATGACGTTTTCAGGCGTCGGTTCGTTGCCGATCAGCGGCTCGTGCGGCCAGTTGTTGGTGTAGGTGACATCCGTGCCAGGACGGTTGGTGCTGGCAGCCCAGGCGGACCAGAAGTAGAAGGCGTTCATCTGGCGACGCGCTTCCGGGTCGGCCAGCGTGTTTTCCTTCATGGCGTACTTCTCGCGCAGCGTGTGCATCGACGGATCGTCGCCGAACAGCTTGTCGTAGTACGCGGCCACGGCCTGGATGGAACGGATGCGGTCGTCCGACAGCGTGACCTGGCCGTTTTCCGGGTTGTAGGTATTGGTGCGGAACGCGACCTTCGAGTCGTAGTTCAGCGTGGCCTTGTCACGCTCGGCCAGCTCGGCATAGGGCTTGCCGAACTGACGCTGTGCCTGCTGGTCCAGCCAGCCCAGCACCTCGCGGTGGATCCAGTCGGCCGTCCAGTCCGGCGCCTGATATGCGCCGTGGCCCCAGACAGAACCCACCGACATGCCGCCGATGCCCTGCCAGGCAGACTGGCCGGCGTAGATATCGGCTTCTGAATAGATGACCTTGCCATGCTGGTCCACGAACGCGGTCGGGATGGGCGGACGTTCGTTGTAAACCTCCTTCCCGAAATACCCGAGCAGCGTAAACGAACCGATCATGATGATCGCGAGGATCACCCAGAGTCGTTTGTACTGTTTCATAAAAAAATGTCCTTAACGGTAGGCAGCCCTGCGCTGTCTGAACGAATTGTTGCAGGGGGGCAAGACAGCAGGCTTGACCAAAATCAAGCGCTTGCAAGTGACAGAAGTCATTGATGCATATGGGAATTATTCTTTTTATTGGCACCGCACGCTTACCCATCCAGACCCGCATTGAATAAAAACGGTTCGCAGGGATTTATCTGAAATTCACCCTTTCGGCCAGCACCTGCGCCATACTGCAGGGCAGATATCCCTTCCGGAAGCAACGCAGCCCCCAGTCCGCGTCAAGCAAACGACGCAGAAAAACCACACCCCTTCATGCCGGATACCCCTACTGCCCTCATCGCCTTCAACAAGCCCTGCGGCGTCATCAGCCAGTTCAGCCCACACGAAACCCACACCAGCCTGAAGGACTACATCGACGCCCCTGGCTATTACCCCGCCGGCCGGCTCGACACCGACAGCGAGGGCCTGTTGCTGCTCACCTGCGACGGCCGCCTGCAGGCACGCATCGCCGAACCCCGTCACGGCAAGCAGAAGACCTACTGGGCACAGGTCGAAGGCAGCCCCAGCGACGACAGGCTCGCCCTGCTGCGCCAGCCCATGGACCTGGGCGACTTCATCACCCGGCCGGCACAGGTCCGGCTGCTGGCCCCGGAAGAAACAGCCTCACTCTGGCCCCGCACCCCACCCATCCGCGTACGCAAAAGCGTCCCCGACTTCTGGCTGGAACTGCGCATCCACGAAGGCAAAAACCGCCAGGTCCGCCGCATGACCGCCAGAGCCGGCTACCCCTGCCTGCGTCTGATCCGCACTGCCATCGGCCGCCTCGACCTTCATACGCTGGATCTCGCCCCCGGCCAGTGGCGATTCATTCCGCCCAACCTTCTGTAATTGCGTTGGCTCGGGGACAACCCCTGCCCGCTTCCCGACGGCAACCCCTGTAAACTCCCCTGACACTGTCATCCCCTCATCACCTGGAGCCTCCCGCATGCGCCTGCGCCCATCCCAGTCCCCCGCCCGTATAGCCTGCGCCCGGCAGCGTCACCTGCTGCGCGACGTACGTCTGGCACTCTTCACCCTGGCCCTGGGCGCCGGCGTGATCCTTGCCACACCCTGGGCCGACGCCCGTGAAAACGCCGCAACCAACGGCGCCGCAACCGACAGCGCCACACCCGCTGCAGACAGCACCAAGGCCGCAGACAACACCAAAGCCGCAGACAGCACCCAAAGCATCAGGGCCACGAACAGCGCCCAGACCGCTGACACCAGCGCCACGGCCGCACAGTCCCAAACAGCCGCCCCCAGCGCCGCCACCGGTACCCGGGAAGCCACCAAACCCACCGCCATCCCCGGCATCGTCCAGGTCGGCCAGTCCATCAACGGCATCAGCCAGTACCAGCTCGCCAACGGCCTCACCGTCCTGCTGGGCCCGGACGAATCCAAACCCACCATGACCGTCAACCTGGTCTACAAGGTGGGCTCCCGCCACGAAGGTCCCGGCGAGGCCGGCATGGCCCACCTGCTCGAACACATGCTGTTCAAGGGCACCAAGGCCATTCCCAACCCCAAAAAGGAACTCACCCGCCTCGGCATCGAATGGAACGGCACCACCTGGTACGACCGCACCAACTACTTCGGCCAGTTCAACGCCAGCGACAAAACCCGTGACTGGATGCTCGGCTGGCTGGCCGACACCATGCACAACATCCAGATCGACGCCGGCAAGCTCAAGAGCGAGCGCCCCGTCGTCATCAACGAAATGGAAGCCGGCGAGAACCGCCCCGCCTCCGTCCTCTACCAGCAGCTGATGGCCACCGCCTACGGCTTCCACCCCTACGCCCGCTCCGTCATCGGCGCCCTGTCCGACGTGGATGCCGTCCACCCCGACAACCTGCAGACCTTCTACCAGCGCTACTACCGGCCCGACAACGCCGTCCTGATCATCACCGGCCAGTTCGACGTGAACAGCACCCTGGCCGCCATCCAGAAGGACTTCGGCCCCATCGCGCGCCCCGCCACCCCCATCCCCCAGCCCTGGACCCTCGACCCCGCCCAGCAGGGCGAACGTGAAATCGTCATCCGTCGCACCGGGGGCGTACCACTCATGATGGCCGGCTACCACACCCCGGCCAGCGCCGACCGCGACACCGTCGCCCTGTCCATCCTGGCCGAAATGCTCACCCGCGAACCCGACGGCCCCCTCTACCAGCAGCTGGTTAAACCTGGCTACGCCGTCAGCATCGGCTCCTACGCCACCAACGTCTACGACCCCGGCATGCTGGTCTTCAGCGCCACCCTGGCCGGTGACGAAGAACAGCCCGCAAACGGCAAACAGCCCGCCGGCAACACCGGAGCGGCAAACGACACCAGCACCGCAGCCACAAACGGCACCAGCGGCAGCGGCGCACCGGCACAGTCATCCGGCACGGGCAATGCCGCCGGCACCGCCCCTGCCGCCCGCCTCACCCTGGCCCAGCGCCAGCAGAAGGTCTGGGACACCGTCCGCAAGGTGGTCGAAGGCGAGCAGCCCCTCACCCAGGAAGCGCTCGACCGCACCAAACAGGACATCCGCAACGGCATCGCCCGCCTGGCCGATGACCCCGAAGCCCTGGCCATGGAACTCACCGAAGCCATCGCCCAGGGTGACTGGCGCCTGCCCTTCGCCCAGGCCGACTGGGCCGACAGCATGACGCTCGACGACATCCGCGCCGCCGGCCGCCGCTGGCTCGTGCGCGACAACCGGACGCTTGCCTGGTACCTCCCCACCGAAAAACCCGTCCGCGCCCCCGCCCCGGCCCACCCCGACATTGCCGGCGCCCTGCAGAACCACACCTGGAAAACCACCGAAGCCTTCAAGGCCGACGTCGCCCTCACCCCCACCAGCATCGCCGAACGCACCCAGACAGGCAAACTGGCCGGCGGCATCGACTACGCCATTTTGCCGCGCCGCGTCAAGGGCGACCGCGTCAACCTCAACCTCAACCTGCAGTGGGGCAACCTGCAGAACCTCGCCGACCGCTGGCGTGACGCCGACCTGCTCGACGCCATGCTGCTCTCCGGCACCAGAACCCTCACCCGCCAGCAGCTCCAGGACAAACTGCGCGGCCTCGACGCCCAGCTCGGCACCAGCGCCGGCAACACCGGCGTCAAGGTCACGCTGAACGTCCCGGCCAAAAACCTCTCCGAAGCCCTGGCCCTCGCCATCGACGCCCTGCGCAACCCCGTCTTCCCGCAGGATATCTTCAACGAAAAACGCGAGCGCGCCCTCACCGCCATCGAAGCCCGCCGCCAGCAGCCCGAAGCCCTGGCCGCCGAAGCCCTGGCCGAGCGCAGCCACCAATACCCCGCCAGCGACCCCCGCCACTACCGCAACCCCCGCCAGGTCATTGCCGACCTCAAGGCCCAGACCCCGGCGCGAATCGAAAAATTCTGGCAGGACTTTGCCGGCGCCTCCAACGGCCAGTTCACCGTCGTCGGCAACGTACAGCCCGACGCCCTGAAAGCCGAACTGGAAAAACGCCTGGGCGACTGGAAGAGCCCACAGGCCTACGCCCACATCAGGACCGAATACCACGGCCTGCCCAGCGACAAGGTACAGATCGACGTACCCGACAAGGCCAACGCCGTGCTCAACCAGGTCCGTGCCATCCCCGTCTCCGAAGACCACCCCGACTACCCGGCCCTCTTCATGGCCGTGCGCCTGCTCGGCGGAACCCCCGATGCCCGGCTCTTCCATCGCCTGCGTGAACAGGAAAGCATCAGCTACGGCGCCTACGCCAGCCTCTCCGCCGCCCGGGATGTCGACAGCGCCTCCCTCGACATCCAGGCCATCCTGGCCCCGGCCAACATCGAGCGCCTGCAGAAAGCCCTGCAGGAAGAAGTCGACCGCGCCTACAGGGAGGGCTTCGACCAGGCGGAACTGGACGCCTCCCGCAGCGCCCTCATGGACCAGCGCCGCCAGATCCTCTCCGGCGAAGGCTTCGTTGCCAGCCTCCTGGCCAGCAACCTCTTCTGGCACACCGACATGACCCGCTGGACCAGGCGCGACCAGCAACTCCAGGCCCTCACCCTCGAACAGGTCAACGCCGCCTACCGGAAGTGGATCGACCCCAACAAGGCCCTCACCATCAGCGCCGGGAGCTTCAGGGACAAGGCAGGCGCCACGAAAAAGGCGGCAGAGCGCAGCAGCAAATGATCCACCCGCCACCGATGATGGAGAAATGCCCGTGATCCATGCAGGCCCACGGATCACATGAGCAGCGGCCCATATAAACAACCGTCATACCCATCATCAGCCGGGCAGCAGCCTCCGGAACCGTCGAACCCCGCACAACGGGGGGCCACTCCCGTAACATAGCTGCTTCCGGCAAACGGGCCATGAACGCCGCGTCCTGTACGCGGCGTTTTGCCATCCCACGCTGGCCTCGTGGTTCATCGCGCCCCACGCAGGCCCTGCCCCTTTCGGCCCCACCGCATTCTCCCAAGGCCCGGCCATGCTCCGCTCCATCTGGTCCATCTCCTCCCTGCTCATCGGCATGGGTGTCCTGCTGATAGGCTCGGGCCTGCTCGGCATGCTCATCGGCCTGCGCGGCGTGTACGAAGGCTTCAGCAACCTCATGATCGGCCTGATCATGTCCGGTTACTACGCCGGCTACATCGCCGGCGGCTGGGTCTGCCCCCGCCTCATCCGCCGCGTCGGCCATGTCCGCTGCTTCGCCAGCTTCGCCGCCCTCTCCGCCGCCCTCACCCTCTCCTTCGGCATGGTCGTCGACCCCTGGGTGTGGCTCGCCCTGCGCATCCTCAACGGATTCGGCCTCATGGGCATCTACATGGTCATCGAAAGCTGGCTCAACGAACGCAGCCAGTCCACCCCCGGCAGCCAGGCCAGCATCTTTGCCGTCTACATGGTCGTCAACCTCGGCGCCGTCGCCGCCGGCCAGTACTTCGTCAGCTTCTACGGCGCCAACGCCCTCGAATCCTTCATCATCGCCGCCATCCTCTTCTGCATGGGGCTGCTGCCCATCGCCCTCACCCCCGTCCCGCAGCCCCTGCCCATCGCCACCCCCAGCCTCTCGCTCATCACACTGGCCCGCCGCAGCCCCTCCGCCGTCGCCGGCGCCGTCTGCTCGGGCATCGTGCTGGGGGCCTTCTGGGCCCTCACCCCCATCTACGGCAAAGCCCTCAACCTCTCCGACATCGACATCGCCAACTTCACCGCCGCCGCCATCTTCGGCGGCGCAGCCACCCAGTGGCCCATCGGCTGGCTCTCCGACCACTGCCGCGACCGGCGTGAAATGCTCATGGCCGTCGCCGCCGGCAGCGCCTTCTCCGCCATCGCCCTCAGCCTGCTCGACAACATCCTCATCAAGGCCCCCGAACCCAACGACTACATCGCCGTTGCCTTCCTGCTGGGCATCTTCATCTTCTCCATCTACGGCATGGCCGTCGCCCAGACCCACGACCGCTTCCCCGCCCACGAAGCCCTCGAAGCCACCCGCGGACTGCTGCTGCTGCACGGCGCCGGCGCCGCCATCGGCCCCATCACCAGCAGCCTTGCCATGCAGTACCTCGGCCCCGAAGGCTTTCCGTACAGCGTGGCCGCCGCTACCTTCGTCCTGCTGCTCTTCGTCTGGCGGCGCATCACCACCGACGACCCGGTCCCCATGGAAGAGCGCCTGCCCTTCCACGTCGCCTCCGATCAGGTCTCCCTGGTGGGCGTGGAAATGGACCCCCGCGCCGACGCCCCCCTGACCGACGCTCCGGCCGCCGACGGCACCCCCGACCCCAACGCGCTCTCCCCTGAAGAAGCCGCCACCGCCGCCGCCGAAGCCGTGGCTGCCGCGCAAACAGTGGCCAGCGAAGCGGCGGAGGCAGCGGAAGCGGCTGAGGCGGCTGAGGCGGCTGAGGCAGCTGAAGCAGCCGAAGCAGCGGAAACAGCAACCGCAGAAGCTGCCACCGCAGAGGAGGCCCCCGACGTGCAGCCTCACAGGAACCGCCTCACCGAGCTGCGACACACCCTGCGGCGGTACCTCACCAACGGGACGATCGATTCGCGGGATTGAGGGTAATCCCCTCACAAAACAGGGAGGGTCTTCGCGGATCAGTGTGGGTGCAATCGGGCGTTTTCGGGTAGCGGGGGCAG